>Ga0256831_1000850_pt1 | contig 16175 bp, 14 predicted proteins | sample 132544metaG_FD_189087 | JGI IMG/M metagenome (GOLD analysis project Ga0256831, IMG submission 189087) | Hydrothermal vent microbial communities from Lau Basin, Pacific Ocean - 132-544 | ecosystem: Environmental > Aquatic > Marine > Hydrothermal vents | place: Pacific Ocean: Lau Basin | collected...
CCATTGGTCTTGTTGTACGCTCATGGTATTTTTTTGTCAGTGTGCGAAATCGTCTCCACCTGCCCATGATCATTTGCAGGAGAGGCGGTTTTGCTTGAATGTCGAGGGTTTTTTTCTTTCGGCCACCTTGAAAAATTGCCTTTTCGCCCGATCTCTGCGTCACAGAAAAATGAAAAATGCTCACATATGTCTAATATGCTTCGCTTTTTAATTTTCCTGTTCCTTGACCTCGAACGAAAAGTCTAATTTTTCAAGGCACCCTTTCTTTTTTGCTTTTTTCCCGGTCGCCGTACTATAATTCGTTTGATGAAGAGAGCAACTTTTACCAAGGGACAATGACAATCAAGGGAAAAAATATGGGTGTTGATAATGTGATTTTGTTGGAAAACCTGGAATGGTTTGACGAAACCGGCCGGGAACTGCTGCACAGACTGCCAGAACACGGGTCCGGTGAAATAAAATGGGGCGCCCAGCTGACTGTCCGCGAGAGTCAGGCCGGGGTCATGTATTACAAGGGCAGGGCCTGTGACGCCTTTGGTCCCGGCCGTCACACCCTGAAGACCGGCAATATTCCGATCCTGACGAAAATTCTGTCCGCGCCCTGGGGCATGAAGAGTCCCCTGCGGGCCGAGGTCTATTTTGTCAATCTCAAGGTGTTTACCGACCTGAAATGGGGCACCCGTGATCCGGTTGCCTTTCGGGATGCGGAGCTGGGTATGGTCCGTCTGCGCGCCCATGGCGTCTTCAATATCCGTGTCGTCCAGCCGGTGCTGTTTATCAACACCCTTGCTGGAACCATGGGCAAATACACCTCTGAACAGGTCGAGGAATATTTAAAACGCGTCATTGTCTCCCGTTTCAATGATTATCTTGGCGAGAAATTACGCACCCTCTTTGATCTGCCCGGACATTTCGATGCCCTGGCCCTGGGGCTTCAGCAGCGTCTGGCAAAGGATTTTGCCCGTTTCGGCCTTGCCCTGGATGGACTGTACATCACCTCCATTACCCCGCCCCAGGAGGTGCAGGCAGCCATTGATGATCGCAGCCGTCTAAGCGTGATTACGGATATGGACAAATTTGTCCGCATGAAAGCGGCCATGGCCATGGAAAAGGCCGCTGAAGGCGGCGGTGAAGCCGGGGCCGGCCTGGGTCTTGGTCTGGGTATGATGATGCCCGGCATGTTCGGCGGCCTGCAGACACAAGCGTCGCCACAGGAAGAGGCAGCCGTTGTCCGTTGTCCGGAATGTGAGAATACCATTCCGGCCGATGCCCGCTTTTGCCCCTATTGCAGCCATCAGCTGGTGGTGATGCGAAAATGTGTCAACTGTGGAGAAAATTTAAGCGCTGAAGCCCGTTTTTGTCCACACTGCGGTCATCCGGCCGATGAAAAACCCGGAATTACGGTCTGCCCCCACTGCCATGCCAATAATCTTCCCGGCTCGGCCTTCTGCAACCAATGCGGAAGAAAAATCTGATGATGGCCCTGGCTGCAGCCCGTGCATATTAAGGTAGAACAGGCCTGCCCGCAGTGTGGGGCGCCGATAGTTGTACAGGAAACAGACCGTCTGCTTACCTGTCCCTATTGCGAGGTCAAGAGTTTTATTCGCGCAAACGGTGTTTTTCGCTACTACCTGCCGCCGAAGCATGAGAACAAGTGGGATACGCCGTTGTTGTATGTGCCGTATCTGCGGTTTAAGGGATCGATTTTTGTTGTTAACGAGGCGGGAATCGGCCATAGGGTTGTGGACACGACCCAGATAGGTGTGGATGTTCCGGGATTGCCTCCGTCTCTGGGGGTTCGCCCTCAGGTCATGCCGGTCAGACGACTGGCGCCGCAGATTTCGGGCCGCTATCTCCCATTGACCTTAAAGGCCCGCGCCGTGCTGGAAAAGGCCATCCGTCTGACTCCCCTGCGGCTGGAACAAAAAGAGACCGTGCGCAAACCGGTCAGCTATGACGGCGGGGAGTTGGTTTACGAATTCTCCACCAGGGTGAAAACGGTCGAATATTCAGCCCACAGCCGTTTTCTGCATCGGGCCTTCATCGGTGAGACGGTATCCTTTGTCTATCTGCCCGTTGCCAGGCGGGAAGATCGGTTGGTTGATGCTGTTACCGGCAATACTCTGCTGCGGTTGGAGCATCCAGCCGAAGCCCTGCCGTCGGCAACTCCGTTTAAGTCAGGCTGGCAGGAGAAATTTACCGCCACCCTTTGTCCCCGGTGCGGGGAAAGCCTTGAAGGAGAGGGGGATTGCCTTGTCATGACCTGCGCCAACTGCGATACGGTCTGGGCCATTGGCCGGGAGAAACTGGAATCGGTCGACTGGCAGATGGTTCCGGGCGGCCGGAGAACGACCATGTATCTGGGGTTTTGGCGAATTTCCTGTGAGATACCTGTTCTTGATATCCGGAGTTTTGCGGATTTTGTTCGCCAGACCAATCAAGCCATGATTGTCCGTTCTTCCTGGGAGATGCAAGAGATGAGTTTCTGGATTCCCGCCTTCAAGTTACGGCCCAGGGTATTTCTCCGGGTCGGCAGGAATGCAACCATCAGCCAGTGGCGGCTTGCTCCCGGTCCCGGCCATGTCACCGATTCCATGTATCCGGTGACCCTGCCCGCCTCCGAGGCCAGGCAGTCGGTTAAGGTTATCCTGGCTGCCACCTCTGCCGCCAGGAAAAACATATTTCCCTTCCTGCCCAAGGTGCGACTTGAAAAGACGGCAACCCGGCTTGTCTATCTTCCCTTTGTCGACAAGGGACACGACTGGTACCAGCCCCAAAGTGGCATAACGGTTGCCAAGGCTGTGCTCCGTTTCGGCCGTAGTTTGTGATGGTGTTTTGTTCATTATATATGGCGCATTGAACAGCTATCTGGTAATTACCTCAATTTGTATATACCTTGATGTTATATATTACAAAAGACTGCTCCGGAAAGAATCAATAAAAGAATGAAAGTTATAACAAGTCGTTACAGTAGACAGGCGGGCGCGGCGGTTTCTCGGAACTCAGTCTTGCTGCCAAGGTTACAGGTCAACCAAAGCTCTGAGGAATAATCTCCGCCGGTCCCTGTGTACGGTCGATATAAAAAAATATCACAGTGTTAGAGAAGGGAGATAAATATGCCAATGTCAATAGATGAAATATTAACTGAAGCCCAGGTCCTCCCCAATGAGGCTAAGGCAATATTGGCTGAAAAGCTTATTGCCAGTATTAAAGAAGAAATTGCCCCGCAAATAACAAAAAATCACCTGGAAGAAGTCAAAAAAAGAAGAGATGAGATTCTTGCCGGCATGGTTCGGCCTCTAAACGGAGACGAGTGTTTGGCCAAAGTCAGGGAAATAATTGATCAGTGAATTATAAATTTCATCCCGCGGCCTTCCAGGAATACTCTGAAGCTGCTCTATACTATTTTAAAATTTCGCCATCTCTTGCCAGGGCATTTGTTGCAGAGACAGAAAGCGGTATCAACCATATTATTCAATTTCCTTAAAGTTGGCAGCAAGTTGACACTGGTGTCCGTCGGTACCTGATCAAACGGTTCCCTTTTGGTATATATTATACGATCGAAGATAATAATTCTGTTATGATCCAGGCTGTTATGCACTTGAGTCGCAAGCCTGGTTACTGGAAAACCCGTCTTGGGTAAAGGCGCAGATCAAGAAGAGTGGAGCGTCGGGACAGGCCTTCATGATATTGGTCGTATGTTGGCAATCATTCCATAATAAATTCCATACTATATATAGTACACTGTATAACAGTTCCCAGGTGAGCAAGGTTTTTCGCTATTACCAGGGAATATCTTCCCGTCGACGATTTTATGGATCACACCTATTATATGCAACAGGCCCTGAAGGAGGCGGAAACCGCCCTTGATTGCGGCGAATTTCCGGTGGGCTGCGTGCTGGTGGCCGAAGGGAAAATCGTGGCCAGCGGCCATCGACAAAACAGCACCGAGGGCGCCCTTAACGAGATCGACCATGCCGAAGTGGTGACGTTGCGCCGACTGTTGCGGGAGCGGCCGAAAACGGATTGCAGCCGTATGATAGTCTATTCAACCATGGAGCCCTGTTTGATGTGCTTTTCCACCATGCTGCTCTCTGGCCTGCGCCGGTTTGTGTACGGGTATGAAGACATTATGGGAGGCGGCACCAATCTGCCCCTGTATCAGCTCAATCCCCTTTATGCCGGGATGCAGGCAGAAGTCAACGTCGAGGCCGGCGTACTTCGTAATGAGTGTCTTGCCCTGTTCCAACAGTTTTTTCGCAACTTTCCCTACTGGCAGGACAGTCTGCTTAGCAGGTATACCCTTGCCCAACCCTGATGGCGTCGTAAAAACTTCGATCTATGGCGTCCTGTCCCGGGGCGACTCGTTGGCATACTACCTGTATAGTCGAGACCCGCCCCGGAACACTACTCCTCGGAGTCTGCGCTTACCTGCATATCTGTGTTTTTACTTGGCCATCTTTGAAAAAATTGGACCTTTCATGAGTTTATCAACCCCTACAGGATACAAAACAATGAACTCTTCAGTTGCCCGGACGGTTGGATTTATTCCGGGAGAGCGTAACGTGTTTTTTCATCTGCTCACCGGGTGCAATCTGAGCTGCAAACACTGTTATATCAACCCTTCCCAGCATGGCACCGCTACCTTGCCCCTTGAGACCGTGCGCGCCTGGCTGAAATGTTTTTCCCGGCCGGAGCGGGAAACCAACCTGATTCTGCTTGGGGGCGAGCCGACCATGCATCCCGATCTTGCGGAAATTATCCGCTCGGCCAAGGGGATGAATTACCATGTCACTGTGGATTCCAACGGTTATTTGTTCCATGACCTGCTTGAGAGGGTAAGCCCCCGGGAACTTGATTTTCTCAGCTTCAGCCTGGATGGACCGGAGGCGGCGGTCAACGATCCCATCCGCGGCCACGGGGTGTTTGCGACCTGCACTGAAAATCTCAAAAAAGCGGTGGCAAAGGGGTTTCATACCAGCCTGATCTATACGGTGTCTGGCCTGAATATCGACCATTTGCACCGGATGCCGGAGTTGGTTGCCGACTGGGGAGTGGAGCGATTTTTTATCCAGGTGATCGGTCTGCGGGGAAAACCGGCCGCAGGCGCCCCGGCCCCGGAAATGGCCTGGCAGGTTGATCCCGGCCACTGGCTGGCAGTGGTGCCGGAGGTGGCCGCCCGGGCAGCTGAACTTGGGGTGGCCGTCACCTTTCCCAAGGTTTTTCTGGATTCTGGAGAACCATTTGAGTGCGCCGGTCTGGTGGCGGAAAACTTTTTTATTTTTCCCAACGGCCGGGTTTATCAGTGCCCGCTCTGCGAGGATTATCCCATCCACGCCTTTGCCATGGAAAATGACCGGTTGGTCAGGCATGCGGGGCTCAATGAAGATCGTTTTTTTACCCTCACCATTCCCGAGGGCTGTGTTATGAACAAGTTGCTGCAGCCGGAAAATATTGAATATCTTGACGATGGCACACCGAGGCACCGCATTTCCTGCTGCCTGCTCAAGCAGCATATTGATCCGCAATAGTTCCCATTATGGCTGACGTGGAAGAGCTGCAGGGCCTTTACCAGGATGCCCTGGACCTGCATGAACAGGGAGAATTTCAGGCCGCCGCCGGGCTGTATGAAAAAATCCTTGCCCGGTTTCCGGATGCCGATCTTGTCCTTTACAATCTGGGCCTGGCCCTGTATGAGCAAAAAAAGTTCGCCGGGGCAGCCGCCGCCTTTCTCCGTGCCGCCAAAATAAATGGTGATGATCCGGATTACTGGTTTAATGCCGGCCTTTCCCTGAAACAGGACGGACGTTTTGAAGAGGCGACTGCCGCCTATGAACAGGCAGCTGTTCTTAAACCGGATGATGCCGATATTCCGTATAATCTTGGCTGCTGCCTCCAGGCGGCAGGCAATGTCCGGGCAGCTGCCCGCGCCTATGAAAAGGTTCTGGAACTCGTCCCCGACCATGCTTCCGCCCTGGGTAACCTTGCCTGTTGTGTTCATCGAAGCGGTGACCATGGCCGGGCAGCGCAACTGTACAGACGCCTGCTGGCCCTGCAGCCCGACCATGCCTCTGCCCGCTACATGCTTGATGCCCTGAGCGGGAAAAACACCGCGGCCCCGCCTCCTGAATATGTACAGGACCTTTTTGACGGCTACGCCGGGAATTTTGAGCACGATCTGCTGGAGAATCTTTCCTATCGCGTTCCCCTGTTGCTGGCCGCTTTACTAAAAAACACCATCGGGCCGGGAACAGGCGTCATGCGGGTGCTGGACCTGGGATGCGGCACCGGCCTTGCCGGAGCGGCAATGGCGTCATGGGCCGCCCACCTGACCGGTGTTGATCTGTCTGCCAACATGATGGCCGCGGCCAGGGAAAAGGGATGTTACGATCAACTTTTTGTCGGTGACGTGATTGACGTCATGCATGCACTGGATCAGCCGTTTGATCTGCTACTGGCAGCTGATGTGTTGACCTATCTTGGTGATCTGCGCCCCCTGTTTAACGCGGCGGCAACATCGGTAATCCCGGGTGGGCTCTTTTGTTTTTCCACCGAGAAGGGGGAAAAGGATGACTGGCTCCTCCGGTCCACAGGTCGTTATGCGCATCATCGCAGATATATCTGCCGGATGGCGGAAGAACATGGCTGGGAGAAGGTAGAGATGCGAACTGCCCGGATCAGAAAGGAAGGAGATGATTGGGTTTTCGGCAATCTTTTTTTGTTGCGAAAAAAATAGAGAGGTAACCGGGAATCAGTTTTGCCCTGGAAAGAATGTTTCGAGTGCCAGCTCTGCCTCAGAGGCTTACATCTTGATATTGTGCAGCTTCATCTTTTCCCACAGGTTTTTCCGGCTGATGCCCAGCAGGTCGGCTGCCTTGGTCCGGTTGCCCTTGGTAAGGGCCAGGGCGCCCAGCAGACATTTTTTTTCGGTCTTTGCAAGAGCGCTGCTTAAGCGGACGCTTTCCTCGGTCAGGGTTTCTTCCGGTGTCTGTCGGCCCAGGTCAGTGGGTAGGTCCTCCGGGGTAATAACCGGGCCGGGTGCAAGGACAGAGGCCCGTTCAATAATGTTTTTCAACTCCCGGACATTACCGGGAAAGTCATAGCTGACCAGCAGGTGCATTGCCTCAGCGGAGAGGGAAAGCTTCAGGCCGCGTTTGTTGCTGAATTCCTCGAGAAAGTGGTTGACCAGCAAGGGGATGTCTTCCCGCCGTTCCCGCAAAGCGGGCATTGCCAGCGGAATAACAGAGATCCGGTAGAGCAGATCCTGCCGAAACCGGCCCTTTTCCACTTCCTGTTGCAGGTTTTTGGCGGTTGCGCAGAGTATCCTGACATTAACCGCAATGGTGTGGGTGCCGCCCACCCGTTCAAACTCTCCCTCCTGCAGGACCCTGAGCAATTTGGATTGCAGGGGCATGGGCATATCGCCGATTTCATCGAGTAGCAGCGTGCCGCCGTCGGCCATTTCAAAGCGTCCAAGCCGTTTCCTGTGGGCGCCGGTATACGCGCCCTTTTCATGCCCGAACAGCTCGGCCTCGATCAGTCCCTCCGGAATGGCGGCGCAGTTGATGCGGATATAGGGCTTGTCCGCGCGCAGACTTGCCAGATGGAGTGCATTGGCCGCAAGTTCCTTGCCTGTTCCCGATTCGCCGGTAATCAATACGGTTGAATCAGTGGGGCCGGCCTGGGCAATCCGCTGATGGACCCGGGCCATTGCCTCGCTGCTGCCGATGATGGTCTGCCGGTTCTGTTGACAACAGTCTTCAAGAGAGGCGCACCTGGCCTTGACCGACTGCATTTCAAAAATTCGGTTGACCCGGATAATGAGATCATCCATGTCAAAGGGTTTGAGAATGTAATCGGCTGCTCCGTTTTTCAGGCAGGTAATGGCATCATCCACGCTGCCGTAGGCGGTCATCATGATGACATCGGGCAGGGCGGATGTTTTGGTCAGGCTTGCCAGCAGTTCCATACCTCCCAGTTCCGGCATGCGGATATCAGATATGACGAGGTGATACCTGCTGTCTTTGATTTTTTCCAGCGCCTGTTTTCCGTTGGTCACCGCGTCAACGGACCAGTGGTTGCGTTCCAGGGCATCCTGGATGGTGATGCGCATGATTTCATCATCTTCAACAAGCAGTATCCTGGACATAATCAGGTCTCCTGTTGTTCAATCGGACAGTCGTGGTCGGCGGGCAGGGTGATGGTAAAAATCGCACCCTGGCCCTCTTTGGAACCGGCAATCAGGGAACCGCCCATCTTTTCGACCTGGGCATAACTGACGGCCAGCCCCAGGCCGGTGCCGACGCCGACATCCTTGGTCGTGAAAAAAGGATCAAAAATTTTATCAAGAATATCGGCAGGGATACCCGGGCCAGTGTCTTCTATGGATATCTTCAGCCGATCGTCCCGGGCCCTGCTGCGGACATGGAGAGCGCCACCCTCCTCGCCCATGGCCTGGATTGCATTGAGTCCTATGTTGACGATGGTCTGGCGTAGCGCTTCAACGTCAATACAGTATTTCTTCCGTAATCCCAGATCAAGTACCAGGTCTATGTTGTGCAGCCGGTAGCCAAGCAGTTCAAAGCATTCGCGGATAATTCCGTCGACATCATGTTTTTGTAAATTTAACGGAGTGTTGCGCCCGAAGTGAAGGAGTTGCTGCATGGTGTGTTCGATGCGGCGCAATCCCTTGTCGAGCAGGGGCAGGTATCTGGTGACAAGTTCCGGGTTGTCCGGGTGTTCCCGCAGGGCCTTGACACAGTTGAGAAGCCCGCCCAGAGGATTATTCACCTCGTGGGCAATGCCCGAAGTCAACAGGCCGAAGGCCGCCATCTTTTCATTTTGGAAGGCAAGTTTTTTGGCCTTGTCCAGTGTTTTCCTGGAGGCGTCCAGGCGGCAGCAGAGATCGTAAAAGGTGTCGCTGATAGTATCGATTTCATCCTTGACCTGTTTGTGTTCCGGGGGTGGGACCGGCTGGTCCGGATACCTTGCCATGGCGGATGTCAATCTGGTCAGCGGTCGTGATACCAGGGATGAGAAGAGCCAGATCAGGGTGGCCGAGACAACAATGATCGAAAGAACGCCGTAGCCGATGATAGAGCGATTGTTTTCGGTAATCATTTGGTCGGCCCAGCTGATGGGGATCGTAATGGAAAGCGCGCCGCGAATATCACCAAGATGGTATCCCTGGCGGGCATGGCAGGACAGGCATGGCTCTTCAACGGTTAGGGGTGCAATATAGCGAAGCACATGGCCTTCTCCATTGCTCTCGATGGAGATAATCTCCTTTTTCTGCTGTTTCTCAATGGCAAGCAGGCTCTTTCGTTCAAAGGCATCCGGCGTATTGGCCGGATTGATCGGGTTAAGGCTCGTGACCCGGAACATGTACCAGTTGCCCTTGCTTGCATATTCCGAAAGCTCCCGGGTAACCATTGCCGGGTTTCGTTTTACATAGACCTGGCCGTTGTCGCCGCGAATGACCGGGTTGTCAAGGAATGGGTTGGGACGGGCGGTGTCGGATTCAACGACATACAACCCGTGATGGTCAGCAACCCATTTGCGGGTAAGCAGTATCTGCTTATGCAGCATCCTTGCCTGTTGTTTTGCCTGCCCGTAGATAAGATCGTGCTGGATACGGGAGGAATTATACAGAAGAAGGCTGTAAGAACAGAGGAGAATGGCGCCGATGGCAATAATAAATTTTCCCTGCAACTTCAAAACGGCATCCTCGCTCAAGAGTTATTGATTGTTGCGGATCTGGACTGATATATGAGTAGGAATGGTTACTCATTGGTAACATGTTTTGTTACGAAATGATACCCCCTGGTAACAACAGCCTTCTGTTACCCCTGGATCTTCTTGAAAATACAAGGGAAAAAATTTGGAATGTTTTTTGCTTTTTTCTAAGTACAACAGCTTGATAAAAATAACGACACATACTCTACAGCAAGGATGGGAAGGCCATGGCCGTTGGTGGAATCGTCATAACCGTGGAGCCGGACGACCGAAAGGAAACTGAAATCTCCCTGGCAGGATTCCCAGAACTGACGGTCTACGGCAGTGATGAAAAGGGGAATATACTCGGCAGGCTGCAAGGAAAAGACCAGGAAGCGGTGGCAACACTGGTGAAAAAAATCCAATCCATGGACAGGGTCTGCAATGTCAATCTGGCCTACCTTATCCAGGATGATAGTGATGTTACCGACAGGTAACACGCGCCATTGGAAACTGCTACCGTCACGTAGCGATTCTGTGGCCAATTCTCTTTAATATATTGATAATAAGCAGAAAATTTTTATGGAATATAAATTGCAATTTCCGGGGAAGATGTTAATCGAAATTGATTTTTATTTTCAGGGCTGTTGATTGTGGGTTAATGGTGGTCGCATGAGCGGCTGATGTCGATCTGTTTTTTCATTCATCATTTTTTGCAAAGGGGGACAGGATGAAGGGAGCTTGCAGGAGTGTCATTCATTTTTCATCATTGCTTGCCGCCATGTTACTGGTGGCGGCATGGTGTTCATTGGCTGCTGCGGCTGACAAGGCGCCGGCAAAAGCGCGGCCTGTTGTCGAAGAGTGTAAGCGGTGTCATGATGTGGCAATGTATCAACGGGAACTGCAGGCATCACCCCATGCACTTGACAAGGACAAGAAACCGATAACCTGTGAAAAGTGTCATCATTTCCACTTCAATCCTCTGACCAGTTATTACGCAAGAGACGAGTATTACGATAAAAAAATATTCCCGCCCGGATCTTTCGACCGCCGTAAAATGCAGGCAACCGCCCGTAAATCCATGCAGGCGGCAAAATGTCAGGCCTGTCATAAAGATTTGTACAAGAATGCGAAAGGGGAACCGATTTCCGAGATTGGCAGGTTATGCCATGATGCCTTTCTTGGCAAAAATGGAGAAACCCGCCGTACCTGTGCCGGGTGTCATATTAACATTGCGCACCTGCCGCCTTTTGATCGGGAGCGGCCGTTTAATGCCGGGTTTGCCAAAAAACTCATGGAAAATCAGCCCAGGTCAGGAGAGAAGGGAGGGCCGAAAAAATGATATCATCAACAAGAAGAGAGAATATGGTGCCGGCAAAAACAGGTTGGATAATCCTTGTCGTCATATCATTGGTTTTGTGGGTTTCTTTTTCTTGGGCCGGACAGATCAAGCATCTCGTCGCTCCTGATTCGGCAGCGGATTGTTATGCCTGCCACAAAAAGGCGACGCCCATTATCGCCGAGAACTGGTACGAATCCAAGCATGGAGTTATCCTGGTAAAATGCTTTGTCTGTCATGGCCAGCCCGATGGTCAGGGTTCCGTGCCCTGGGCGGTCAGTCCGGACCCCAGGATAGTCTGCACCAAATGCCATGACCCGGCCATCAAGAGGATGAAGGCCAAGTTCGGTCTGGCGCCGAAATGCTACACCTGTCATCCATTTCATCAAAATTCCCTCCATCACAGGGCCTATTCCAAATCGCAGAGCAAGAAATGATGCGTAAGATGACCTGCCCAGGTATGCAGCGGGCCCACTTTGTTTCAGTGAATAAGGCAGAACCAACATCAAGGAGATCATGAGTATGAAACTGACGAGACGGGAAGTATTAAAAAGCGCAGCCGCAGCATCAGCATTTATGGCCCTGAATGGAACCTTACCCGATCTGGCCGGCGCCGCCCCCGGCGAGCCGGACAAATGGGTCAAGGCCGTCTGCCGGTTCTGCGGTACCGGCTGCGGTGTTATGATTGGAGTGAAAAACGGCAAGGTCGTGACCGTCAAGGGGGACCCGAACAACCATAACCAGGGGTTCATCTGCCTGAAGGGCGCGGAACTGCCCTCCATCGTCAATGCGACCAAGAGCCGGGTCACCCGTCCGTATATCCGTAAAAATGGTCAGCTCGAACCGGCATCCTGGGATGAGGCAATGGATCTGGTAGTTTCCAAGTTCAAAGCCGCCATCAAGGAACATGGGCCGACCTCGGTTGCCTACTACGGTTCCGGTCAGGCGCTCACCGAAGAGAGTTATCTGGCCAACAAGATATGGAAGGCCGGCCTCCGGTGCAATAATGTTGAAGGTAATCCCAGGCTTTGCATGGCATCCGCGGTTGGCGGCTATTATACATCCTTTGGCAAGGATGAGCCCATTGGCTGCTATGATGATATTGATGCGGCCACCTGCTTTTTTATCATCGGCGCCAACATGTCGGAATGTCATCCCATTCTCTTTAAGCGGGTGGCGGCCCGCAAGCAGGCGGACCCCAACGTCAAGATCATTGTCGTTGATCCGAGAAAAACCAATACCGCCCGCATTGCCGATATACATGTCTCGTTCAAGCCGGGAACCGATCTGGCCATACTCAATGCCATGGCCTATGTCATTATCGATGAAGAGCTGGATAATCCGCGTTTTTATAACAAGTACGTTAACTTCATGACCAATGACAAGAAAAAGGTGGATTTCAAGGCCTACCAGAAATTTTTACAGGATTACACCCCGGAAAAGGCGGAAAAAATTTCTGGTGTACCTGCTGATACCATCCGTAAAATTGCCAAGATATTTGCCGAATCATCAGCCACCATGTCTCTGTGGACCATGGGGCTGAACCAGCGTATTCGCGGCGTATGGGCCAACAACCTGACCACCAATCTTCACCTGCTGACCGGCCATCTCGGCAAGCCCGGCGCCACCAATTTCTCCCTCACCGGCCAGCCAAATGCCTGCGGCGGTGTCCGGGATACAGGCAGCCTCTGTCATCTGCTGCCTGCCGGTCGTATGATTAAAAAAGCAAAAGATCGGGCTGCCCTGGAAAAACAGTGGGGTCTGAAACCAGGCACCATCGCTCCCAAGCCAGGACTGCACACCATTGCCCTGTGGAATGCCTTTTCCGAGGGAAAGATAAAGGCCATGTTTGTCTTATGCACTAATCCGGCCCAGTCTCTGCCCAATGTCAACATGTATACAGAGGGTATGAAGCGAAAAGACAACTTTATGGTCCTTTCCGAACCCTTCATGGATGCCGAAACCGTCAAGTACTGCGATGTCCTGTTGCCGGCTGCCTTCTGGTGCGAAAAAAGAGGCGTCTATGGCTGTACGGAACGGCGCTATTCCCTGTTGATGCAGGCCATTGACCCCATTGGCGAGTGTCGGCCCGATGTTGACATCCTTCTTGATTTTGCCAAACGGATGGGGGTTGATCCCAAGGTTATTCCGTTTAAAAATGTTGATGATATCTGGGATGAATGGCGTGAGGTCAGCTCGGCAACACCCTATAACTTCAAGGGCATGACCAGGGCACGACAGGAAAAGGAATCCGGTATCCGCTGGCCCTGTCCGACCGAAGATCACCCCGGCACCTGTCATCGGTATGTCCGGGGCGAAGATCCAAACATTCCCAAGGATTACAAGAATAAGATGTGGTTCTACGGCACCAAGGACGGCAAGGCCAGGCTGTGGATGCGGCCCTATGCCCCGGCAGCGGAAGAGCCGGATGCAAAATATCCCATGGTTCTGACCACCGGCCGGGTCATCGATCACTGGCATACCGGAACCATGACCATGAAATCCCCGGTCCTGCGCCGCTCCTTTCCCAATGCCTATGTCGAGGTCAATATTGATGATGCCAAAAAACATGGCATCAAGAATGGAGACAATGTGTTGCTTGAAACAAGGCGCGACAAAATGATCTTCCAGGCAAAGGTCAGTGATGTCTGCCGGCCGGGGCTGGTGTTTGTTCCCTGGTTTGATAAAAATCTGATTATCAACAAACTTACCCTTAATGCCTTTGACAAGGGTTCCAAACAACCGGAATACAAGATATGTGCAGTCCGGATCAAAAAGGCGTAACCCATGGCCATAATGGGATTTCTCGTCCATGCGCTGCCAGACGATCTGGAACATGTTGAACGGGTGGTCGGCCGGATGGACGGTATGACCACCTATGGCATCCATAACGATCAGTATATAGTGGTTGTTGCCGAGTTCCCTTCCGATAAAATTGATGACGAAGTGAACAAGATCAAAGATTTGGAAGGGGTCCTGACCATCTATGCCACCTATATGACCGTGGAAGACGAGATGGATGAAGAAGGTAACCTGGAAACCAATGTCGATATCCGTAAAATTCTCGGTAAAAAGAACACGATAGATTTTACCTGAGCGAAAAAGGGATGAGTGTCGATGGGCGCCTGTCCCTTTTTTTGGGATTGATATTGGGTATATACACGATTGTTGGATGGGTGTTGCGTTGCCCGCCAGGCTGTTGTTTGTTGCCCCGCTGTCATGATGGGGAAGCGATGCCAACAGGGATATGAGTTCCGAGAGAAGTGGAGATGGGACAAGGAAAAAAATTTCTCAGGCCACCAGGCGCCCGTCCTGAAAAGGAGTTTTTGGCCCGGTGCCTTCAGTGTGGCCAATGCGCCCAGGTGTGCATCTTTGACTGTATCAAGATGCGGCGGGGATTTAATTTTTTTGTTGCCGGCACCCCGGAGATCAATCCCAGGGAAGCACCCTGCCACCTCTGCCTGCGCTGCAGCGCCATCTGCCCATCCGATGCCCTGCTCGACATCCCCATTGAAGAAGTCCACATGGGGTATGCAAAACTTGATCGGTCCAAATGCTATACCTGGACCGGTGAGTTGATGTGTCGCAGTTGTTATGAACGATGTCCCATCAAGTGGCGGGCCATGTATCTGCAAGGGGGGATGAATCCGGTAATTACCGATCAGTGCGCCGGGTGCGGACTTTGTGAGCATGTCTGCCCCAAGGGCGCCATCGAGGTCATCCCCACCCGTTTTCAGCAGACCAGAAACTCTGCCTCTGAGGGTGCATGATGAAAAGGCCGACCCTGAAAACATACCGGCGTGGTTTTCAGATATTTGTCGCTGTCGCCTTTATTGTCATTCCCATCCTCAATCGTTCCCGCTACAGTTATGTGTATGGCAATTTCCTGGCCTTTCATGCCTTTGGCATACCCCTTGCCGATCCCCTGGCCATTCTCCAGCTCTCCATAAAAAATCTGTATCTCACCCTGGATAATATCATTGGCGCCCTGTTGCCGCTGTTGCTGGCATTTTTGCTGGGAACGGTTTTCTGCTCCTGGATCTGTCCTTTTGGCCTGCTCTCGGAGTTGACCGGAAGTATCAGGAAAAAGACGCTTGGGCAAAAACGTATGGGAGTGTCCCAGACCAGACGGGGTTTTCCGGTGAAGATGACAGTTTTTCTTCTCGGGTTTACGGGTTTTTTTGTCTTTTCAACCACCCCGGTGTTAAACCAGCTCTCCATGCCGGCCTGGTATGCCCGTTTTTTCCAGTACCTGTTCGGCCAGGATTTTATATCGCTGAGTTTTTTATTTATCCTGGGATTGCTTGCTGTTGAATTTATGGTCGGAAGGCGGCTCTGGTGCAGGTATATCTGTCCGCAGTCAATACTGATCACTCTGGTCAAACAACTGAACCGCCGGAGAATGAAGGTTGTCTTTAATGCGGACAAATGCATCTGCAAACCAGGGTATGAACGATGTGAACGGGCCTGCTCGCTTGACCTGCATCCAAAGACACTCTATGACCGGGCTGAACTTGAATGCAGCAATTGCGGGGATTGCGTTGTTGCCTGTACAAAAATGGGCAGTGCCCTAGCCCTGGTGCCTCCCTGGAAAACCCGGCTGCGGAACCTGAATTGGCCCGCAATAGATCGGCGCCGTCTGCTGACAGGACTGGGCCTGTTGCTGCTGGTGGCCGTCCTGGGAGCAGGGGGCTACCGGGTATCAACCCGTTGGCATCCAAAGGCGGCGGTGCCGGTTAAAACCAATGTCCTGCTGGCCGATAAAATTCTGGCCTGGGATGGCGCCCGGGCCGATTATTATGAATTACTTGCAGATGGCACCCTGATTTGTGTTGGCGGCGATTGGCCGACCAACGGCTTTAAGGGCGGAAGATGGGAATCGGTTGATAATGGGGCTTCCTTTACAATGGTTTTTGATCCCACCCACCCCTCCACCTATACCCTGGTGCGGATCAAAGAGCGACCGACATCCGGTACCGCCTGCACACTCACCCGCTTTGTCGACAAGGCCGCTGTTGCGGACAAGCCTGAATCCCATGTACTGACCAGGTATGAACCGATCAAACAGTCTCATTTGCAGACAGCTACCAGGATGAATGCAACCGCGATGTTGACCAGATAT
>Ga0256831_1000851_pt1 | contig 16170 bp, 19 predicted proteins | sample 132544metaG_FD_189087 | JGI IMG/M metagenome (GOLD analysis project Ga0256831, IMG submission 189087) | Hydrothermal vent microbial communities from Lau Basin, Pacific Ocean - 132-544 | ecosystem: Environmental > Aquatic > Marine > Hydrothermal vents | place: Pacific Ocean: Lau Basin | collected...
ATTTTAATGGTAGTGAGGGGGAGACTTGAACTCCCGACCTCCGGCTTATGAGACCGGCGCTCTAGCCAGCTGAGCTACCTCACCATGTGGAGTGAAATGATATAAAAAATTTTTTTGGTTGTCAATACTAATTATGTTACTTTTTTTCACATTAATTGAAAATTAAGCATTAAATTTTTTTTAAAGTTTTTATTAAGTAGTATAATTAAATAAAAAGGAGAAAAAATGAAATTTTTAAAAGGAGTATTATCAGTTGCATTAATTGCTAGTATTTCTTTAGCAGCTGATTATGTAATAAAATTCTCTCATGTTGTATCACCTGATACTCCAAAAGGAAAAGCGGCTGAATTTTTTGCTAAAAGAGTTGAAGAGCTCTCGCACGGAAAAATAAAAGTGCAAGTTTATCCAAATGCTCAGCTTGGAGGAGATAAAGCAGTTCTTAGAAAAATGAAGTTTAATGCAGTGCAAATGGCAGCGCCAAGTTTTTCTAAATTTACAGGGCTTGTACCTCAGCTTGGATTATTTGATTTGCCATTTTTATTTAAAGATGAAAACCATCTACATAAAGTGCTTGATGGTGAAGTTGGTAAAAAACTTAGAGATATGGTTACAAAAAAAGGATATGTAGCACTTGCATATTGGGATAATGGATTTAAACAACTTACTGATTCAAAAAGAGCTTTAATTAAGCCAGAAGACTGCAAAGGGCTTAAATTTAGAGTTATGAGCTCAAAAGTATTAATTGAGCAATTTAAAGCGCTTGGAGCAATTCCAGTTGTTTTACCATTTAGTGAAGTATATTCAGCTCTTCAACAAGGTGTAGTTGATGGACAAGAAAATACTATTTCAAATATTTATACTAAAAAGTTTTATGAAGTTCAAAGATATATGACTATGACTAATCACGGGTATTTAGGATATTTAGTAGTTATGAGTAAAAGATTTTGGAATAAGCTTCCTGATGATTTAAAAAAAGTTGTAATTCAAGCTATGAAAGAAGCAACTCAGAAAGAAAGAATGTGGGCAAAAGAGCTTAATAATGAGCAATTAAATAAAATTAAAGAATACGCAAAAAAAACTGGAAAACTTGAAATTGACTATTTAACACCTCAAGAGAGAGCTTTATGGGTTAAAAAATTAAGAAGTATTTATCCAAAATTTTATGATACTATAGGGAAAGATTTAATTGAAGAAGCTATAAAAGCGGGTGAATGAAAATATTAGATTTTTTAGATAAGTTACTACAAGGAATTTTAATATTCCTTACTTCTTCTACTATTTTTGCAGGAGTATTGCTAGCATTTATAAATGTAGTAGTTAGATTTGTATTTAACAAAAGTATTGAATGGGCATTTGAATTAACCAGTTATTTATTTATATATTCAGCGCTTTTTGCAGCTGCATATCTTTTTAGAAAAGGAGCTCATATAAAAGTCACTTTATTTTTAGATACGTTGCCTGATACTCTTGCAAAAGTAGTTATTATTTTAGTTGATATTATAAATTTGCTTTATTTAGCAATTGTAGCTTATTTTACTTATATATTTATTTTTGATGCAGACCTTGGTATTAAAGCTAGTGGTGAGGTTAGTGTTGATTTAGGTGTTCAGATGTGGATTGTTTATTTAGTGCTTCCAATAAGTGCTATTTTTGGAATTTTTATGGTAATTTTTAAATTAAAAGATGATATTTTAACACCAGCTTATAAACTAAGAAAAAAAGAAGAATTTGAAATCATAGAAGAATTAGAAGAAGAATTTGAGGTAGAGAAATGATTGTAGGTGTACTTTTTGGAATCTTTTTTTTACTTTTATTTTTAAGTGTTCCAGTAGCAGTTGCTCTTGGGCTTTCTACTTTTATAACAGCTTATTTTTTTGAAGGAAGTGATATTTTAATTGACCTTACTAGTAATTTGTTTACTCAGCTTGATAAATATGCTCTTATGGCTATTCCTATGTTTATTTTAGCTGGAAATTTATTATCTAAAGGTGGAAGTGCAAAAAGAATTATTGAATTTGCTAAAGCATTTGTTGGGCACTTGCCAGGTGGTCTTCCAATAGCAGCAATTTTAGCTAGTATTGTCTTTGCCGCAGTTAGCGGAAGCTCACCTGCAACAGTTGCTGCTATTGGCTCAATTATGTTTGGAGCAATTACAGCTGCTGGATATCCTAAAACTTATGCTATTGGTACCATTACTACAGCCGGTAGTCTTGGTATTTTAATTCCTCCTAGTATTGTAATGATTATTTATGGAGTGACAGCAGATGAGAGTATTGGAAAACTTTTTATGGCAGGGATAATTCCAGGGCTTTTGATTGGATTTATGCTTATGGCAGTAACTTATATAGGAGCAAAAAGACTTGGATTTAAAAAACAAAAACCTGCAAGCTGGAAAGAGAGGTGGGAGAAATTTAAAGAGAGTTTTTGGGCTTTAATGACGATTGTAATAATCATCGGCGGTATTTATGGAGGTATTTTTACTCCAACAGAAGCTGCAGCAGTAAGTGCTATTTGGGCGTTATTTGTATCAATTTTTATTTATAAAGATATAAAAATAAGTGAGCTTGGAGACGTATTTTTTGAGAGTGCAAAGACTAGCGGTATAATTTTGTTTATAATTGCAAATGCATCTATTTTTGCTTATTTTTTAACACTTGAAAATATACCAGAAATGCTAACTCAATTTGTACTTGATATGAATTTAAACAAAGTGATGTTTTTAGTTGCTGTTAATATAATTTTGCTTATTGCAGGGAATTTTATGGAGCCAAGCTCAATTATTATGATTATGGTACCACTTCTTCTTCCAATTGCTAAGACTCTTGGAATTGACCCAATTCACTTTGGAGTAATAATTACTATAAATATGGAGCTTGGTATGCTAACTCCACCAGTTGGGCTTAACTTGTTTGTTGCAAGTGGTATTACAGGTGAGCCTATAAAAGAAGTGGTAAAATCGGTACTTCCTTGGTTTTTGGTAATGCTTATAGGACTTCTTCTTATAACTTACATTCCAGAGATTTCGCTATGGCTTCCAAATAAAATGATGGGATAAAAAACATTTAGTTTTCTTGGCTAAATTTATCTAAAATAAATTTTAAAACTTATTGACTTTTTAATAAAAATTTATTATAATTTTGGCAGTTAAATTCAATAATTGACAAAAGGAGGAGGAAATGTTTAAACCAATAGGCTTAAGAGTATTAGTAGAAAGAGTAGAAGAAGAAGCAAAAACTGCAAGTGGAATTATTATTCCAGATAATGCAAAAGAAAAACCATTAGAAGGAAAAGTTGTAGCAATTTCAAAAGAAGTTGAAGAAGATGAAAACTTACCAATTAATGAGGGGGATATTGTAGTATTTGCAAAATATGCAGGAACTGATATTACAATTGATGGAAAAGAATATTTAGTATTAAATACTGATGATATTCTTGGAAAAATTGAAAAATAATTAAAGGAGGGGAGCTATGGCAAAAGAAATCGTATATTCTGATAAAGCAAGAAATGAATTACTTGAAGGTGTAGAAAAATTAGCAGATGCTGTTAGAGTTACTATGGGTCCAAAAGGAAGAAACGTATTACTTCAAAGAAGTTTTGGAGCACCACATATTACAAAAGATGGTGTAAGTGTTGCTAAAGAAATTGAATTAAAAGACCCAGTAGAAAATATGGGAGCGCAACTTGTAAAAGAAGTTGCAAGTAAAACTGCTGATGAAGCAGGTGATGGTACAACAACTGCAACAGTTTTAGCACATGCAATCTTTAAAGAAGGTTTAAAATATATCACTGCTGGTGCAAATCCAGTAGCAGTTAAAAGAGGAATGGATAAAGCAGCTGAAGCAATTATTAATGAGCTTAAAAAAATGAGCAAACCTGTTGAGAATAAAGAGCAAATTGCACAAGTTGCAACAATTTCAGCAAACAATGATAAAAAAATCGGTGAGCTTATAGCTGAAGCTATGGATAAAGTTGGAAAAGATGGTGTGATTACTGTAGAAGAAGGTAAATCACTTAATGATGAGCTTGAAGTAGTTGAAGGTATGCAATTTGATAGAGGTTACTTAAGCCCATATTTTGTAACAAATCCAGAAAAAATGGTAGCTGAGTATAATGATGCATACATTTTACTTTATGACAAAAAAATTAGCAATATGAAAGATTTATTACCATTACTTGAGCAATTAGTACAACAAGGTGGAAATAAACCATTATTAATCATTGCTGAAGATGTAGATGGTGAAGCACTTGCAACTTTAGTTGTTAACAAATTAAGAGGTGTATTAAACGTAGTAGCAGTAAAAGCACCTGGATTTGGTGATAGAAGAAAAGCTATGCTTGAAGATATCGCAATTTTAACTGGCGGACAAGTAATTTCTGAAGAGCTTGGTAGAACACTTGAGAGCGCAACTTTAGCTGACCTTGGACAAGCTGGAAGAATTGTAGTAGATAAAGAAAATACTACAATTGTAGATGGTAAAGGTGATAAAGAAGCAATTGAAGCTAGAATTAAACAAATCAAAAAAGAAATTGAAGAAACAACAAGTGATTATGACAGAGAAAAATTACAAGAAAGACTTGCTAAACTTAGCGGTGGTGTAGCGGTTATTAAAGTAGGTGCTGCTACTGAGACTGAAATGAAAGAGAAAAAAGATAGAGTTGATGATGCACTTAGTGCAACAAAAGCAGCAGTTGAAGAAGGTATTGTAATTGGTGGTGGAGCAGCTGTACTTAAAGCTGCTAAAAAAACTGAGGTAGAATCAGTAGACCCAGATGAGCAAATCGGAATTGATATTATTAAAAAAGCTGTAAAAGCTCCAATTAAACAAATTGCACAAAACGCTGGATATGAGCCAGGTGTAGTTGCGCTAACTGTAGAAGAAGCTGATGATAATACAGGATTTAACGCAGCAACTGGTGAATATGTAGATATGTTTGAAGCTGGAATTATAGACCCAACTAAAGTTGAGAGAATTGCACTTCAAAATGCAACAAGTGTAAGTGGATTGCTTCTTACAACTGAAGCAGCTGTAACAGAAGAGCCAAAAGAAGAAAAAGCACCAGCAATGCCAGATATGGGAATGGGAGGAATGGGAGGAATGATGTAATCCCTTCCTCTTTTTTATATTATATAAAACTCTTTGACACTTATAGTTTACTACAATTTATCTGCACATACTGCTTTATGTTATAATTAATAAAAAGGTTTACATTGAAGATATCACTTGTATTAGGTGGAGGAGGGGCTAGAGGATATGCTCATATAGGAGTTATTGAAACATTAAAATCTTTAGGATTTGAGATAAATAGCATTTCTGGTACTTCAATGGGAGCAGTTATAGGAGGGCTTGAAGCAAGTGGAAGCTTAGATAAATATAAAGAGTGGGTTACTAGTTTAGATTTTATAGATATGTTTAAATTTTTTAAGCCTCCTTTTAAACTTGATGGAGAAAAAATCTTTGAGAAAATCAAACAAATAGTAGGAGAAGAGATTAAAATAGAGCAGCTTCCTATCAAATATACAGCTGTTGCTACAGATTTAACTAAAAAAAGAGAAGTGTGGCTTCAAAGAGGAGATTTATTTAAAGCTATGCAAGCTTCAAGTGCTATACCTGGAGTATTTAATCCTGTGGTAATAAATAATAGAATGCTAGTTGATGGTGGGGTTTTAAATTTGTTACCAATAGCGCCTGTTATGAGTGATATGAATGATTTAATTGTAGCTGTTGATTTATATGCGCCTGAGAGGGATATTGATTTTGATATACCTAAAGAAGTGATTCACAAACAAAATCTATTAGAAGATATATGGGCTAAAATTTTTAAAGAAAAAGAATCGCCTGTTAGTTTGTCTATTGATTTGATGATGGATGTAATTTATAGGTATAGAAAAGCAGAGTATGTGCCTGATATTTTAATAGAAATTCCAAAAAATGTAGCTAAATGGTATGATTTTCACAAAGCGCCATTTTTGATAGAAATTGGAAAAATTTTAACAAAAGAAGCAATTGAAAAAGCAAAAAAGAAAAATTTAGTATAATTTGAAAAAAGGATTGCTATGCAAAAGATTCATACTTCAAATGCGCCTGAAGCGATTGGTCCATATTCTCAGGCTATTAAAGTTGGTAATATGATTTTTACTTCAGGTCAGATTGCATTAACTAAAGATGGAGAATTTTTAGATAAAGATGTTAAAACACAAACAAAACAAGTTTGCGAGAATTTAAAAGCAGTTTTAGAAGCTGCTGGTGCAAAAATAGAAAATGTAGTAAAAACAACTATATTTTTAAGTGATATTAATGATTTTAATGCAGTAAATGAAGTGTATGGAAAGTATTTTGCTCATAAACCAGCAAGAAGCACAGTTGCAGTAAAAGAGCTTCCAAAAAATGCAAAAGTAGAGATTGAATGTATTGCTGTTTTACCTTAAAAAAATCTTAATTTAAGTTAATTTTAAGGTTTTACTGGTAATATTTCATCCTAAAACCAGAGTAAAAGGGTTAAAATATGTATGCAGTAATTAAACATGGTGGAAAACAATATAAAGTTCATGAAGGTGATATTTTAGAGCTTGATAGAATTGAAGGCGCAGAGCCAAAACAAATTATTGAGCTTGATGAAGTAATTTTAATTAAAGATGATAACGGAATTAAAATTGGTGCGCCTAAAGTTGAAGGGGCAAAAGTAGTTCTTGAAGTTATTAATAACGCAAGAGGTAAAAAAGTAATAATCTTTAAAAAAAGAAGAAGAAAAGACTCTAAGAAAAAAAGAGGATTTAGAAGAGATATTACAAGAGTTAGAGTAAAAGAAATCAAAGCATAATTAAGGAGCGCAAATGGCACACAAAAAAGGACAAGGGTCAACTCAAAATAATAGAGACTCTGCTGGTAGAAGACTTGGCGTTAAAAAATTTGGTGGAGAATTTGTAAAAGCTGGAAATATTATTATTAGACAAAGAGGAACAAAATATCATCCTGGTAATAATGTAGGAATGGGAAAAGACCATACAATTTATGCATTAATTGATGGATATGTAAAATTTGAAATTAAAGACAAAGATAGAAAAAAAGTATCAGTTTATCCTACAAAAGATTAATTCCTTCTCTTTTCTTTTTAAAATTCCTTACTAATTGTTGTGTTAAGTTTTGGTATAATTTTTAATAAAAGGAGATATATTAATGTTTATTGATAATATCAAGCTAAAAGTTAAATCTGGCAAAGGTGGTGCTGGATGCGTTAGCTTTAGAAGAGAAAAATTTGTACCAAAAGGTGGTCCTGATGGAGGGGATGGAGGAAAAGGTGGCGATGTTATAGTTGAATGTGATAATAACCTTCATACTCTCTCTCACTTTAAAGGTAAAAAATTTTTAAAAGCAGCTAATGGTAGACCTGGAGAAGGTAGAAAAAAGCATGGAGCTGATGGAGAAGATTTAGTACTTAAAGTACCACCTGGAACAATTATTAAGGATGCAAATACAGGAGAAGTGTTGTTAGATATGAAAACTCCAGGTGAGAGGAAAGTTTTATTAGAAGGCGGAAAAGGAGGGCTTGGAAATTGGCATTTTAGAGGTCCAAGACGCCAAGTACCAAGATACGCTCAGCCAGGAGAAGAAGGAAAAGAGCTTGAGATTATAATGGAGCTTAAACTTATAGCAGATGTAGGGCTTGTTGGATTTCCAAATGCTGGAAAATCAACTTTAATTAGTGCTCTTAGCAATGCAAAACCAGAAATTGCTAATTATGAATTTACTACTATTACACCAAAACTTGGCGTTGTAAAAATTGATGAATATAGAAGCTTTGTAATGGCAGATATTCCAGGAATTATTGAGGGAGCGCATGAGGGCAAAGGGCTTGGGCTTCAGTTTTTAAAACATATTGAAAGAACGAAAATTATTCTTTATGTAATTGATTTAGCTTCTTTTAGAGAGCCTGTATATCAGTTTGAAACATTAAGAAAAGAGCTTAAAAAATATTCTGAAAAACTATATAATAGACCATATGCAATTGCTCTTAATAAAGTAGATGTAGCAGAAGAAAAAGCTAAAGAATTTTTTGAGAAATTAAAAATTACTCCAACAGAATGCAAGTATGGCGCTGATGATAGATACCCTTGTTATTTTGATGACAAAACATTTATTTTGCCAATAAGTGCAGCAGCTAGAATTAACTTAGAGCCACTTAAATTTGCTTTAGCAGATATGGTAGAGAGAGTAAAAGATGAAGAGATTAGTATTTAAAGTAGGTACGGCAACTTTATATGAGAATGGAAAATTAAGCAAAAGAATAGATGAGATTGTAAAGTTACTTAGCGAGCTTAATAAAGATTATGAAATAATGCTTGTGAGCTCTGGAGCAGTTGGAGCTGGATATACAAAGTGCCCACTTGATAAGAATAAGCTTGAGAATAAACAAGCTCTAGCTGCTATTGGTCAGCCTCTTTTAATGAGAGAGTATAAAGAGAGATTTAACAAATATAATATTGTAGTGGCTCAAGTACTTCTAACAGCCGCTGATTTAGATAGTAGAAAACGTACAGAATATGCAAAAAAAATGATAAACGTTTTGCTTGAAAATAAAGTGATTCCAATTATTAATGAAAATGATTCAGTTTCAGTTGAAGAGATACTTTTTGGAGATAACGACCAGTTAAGTGCATATGTTACATATTATTTTGATGCTGATATGTTAATTATGCTTAGTGATATTGATGCTTTTTATACAGATAATCCCAAAACAAATCCTAATGCGAAACCTATAAAAGTAGTTAGAGAAATAAAAGATGAGTGGTTAGAGCAAAAGTGTAATCCTAATGATTCATTTGCAACAGGAGGAATTGTAACTAAACTAAAAGCTGCTAAATTTTTAATGGATAGAGGTATTCCTATGTTTTTAACAAATGGTAAGAATTTAGATAGTGTAAAAGATATTTTAAAAGGAAATCAAACAAATGGTACACTATTTTTGCCAAAGGAGAGAGTGTGAAAGTAGTTGCAACAAATAGAAAAGCTTACCATGATTATGATATTTTTGATAAGTATGAAGCCGGAATTGAATTAAAAGGAAGCGAAGTAAAGGCTTTAAGAGAAGGAAGAGTAAATCTTAAAGATTCGTTTGTAAAAATAAAAGATGGTGAAGCTTGGTGGGTGCAGGGGCATATAAGTAATCTTGATTCTACATATAAAGCTTTTAGACACGATGAAAAAAGACCAAGAAAACTTTTACTTCATAAAAGTGAGATTGCAAAACTTGCAGGATATACTAGTGAGAGAGGATATACATTAGTGCCAACTAAAATTTATTTTAATAATAAAAATAAAGCAAAATTAGAAATTGCAGTTGCAAAAGGTAGAAAACTTCATGATAAAAGAAGAGTTATGAAAGAAAAAGAGCTTAAAAAAGAAGCAGCAGCTGCTATGAAGAAGTATGGTTTTTAAGCTCTTTTAAATCTTCAAGTACTTTTTTTGCATGTCCTTTTGCTTTTACATTTTTATATTCTTTAACTATCTCTCCTTGAGGATTTATAATAAAAGTTGAGCGGATAACACCTTCATATTCTTTTCCATACATTTTCTTTTTGCCCCATGCTCCATATGCTTTTAAAACTTGCTTTTCTTCATCACTAAGAAGCGTAACTTTTAATCCATGTTTTTCTATAAAATTGCAATGTTTTTTTGGAGAATCTGGGCTTACTCCAATAACAACTGCACCAAGCTTTTCAAATTCATCAATTAATTCACTAAACTCTTTAGCCTCGGTTGTGCATCCAGGAGTATTATCTTTTGGGTAAAAATAAAGCACTACCCATTTCCCTTTTAAATCTCTTAGGCAAATTTCAACTCCATCTTGATTTGGCAGACAAAAATCAGGTGCTTTCATTTTATTCCTTTTTATCTAAATTATATCAAACTTAACTTTTTTTAGAAATACTAAATTGCCCTTTTAAACTCAGGGTAAGCTTCAAGCCCACATTCTACTACATCTAAACCTTCGATTTCATCTTCTTCATTTGCTCTAAGCGGTATTATTTTATTGATAATGTAAAGAATTATATATGAAGTTGTAAATGCAAAAACTCCAACGACAATAATTCCTTTAATTTGTGCTAACAAACTCACATCTTTGCCAAATATTCCAGCCGCTATTGTTCCCCATATACCATTTACCAAATGCACTGATAATGCTCCAACTGGGTCATCAATTTTTAATTTATCAAAAAAAGGTACTGCATAATATACTAAAGCTCCTCCAATTGCTCCTATAATTAAGGCACTTATTGGGCTTACTACATCAGCTCCAGCTGTGATTGCTACAAGACCTCCTAAAGCTCCATTTAAAATCATAGTAATATCAAATTTTTTGTATGCAAGATACACTAAAATCATAACAACAAGCCCACCAATAAGACCTGCATTGTTTGTATTCATAATTACAAGTGAAACCGTATCAGCTGCTTCTTTTGTTGAAATACTGCCTACACTTCCTCCATTAAATCCAAACCATCCAATCCAAAGTAAAAATGCTCCAAGTACAACTAAAGGGATATTGCTTGCAGGGTATACTCTAATTTTTCCATCTTTGTATTTTCCTTTTCTAGGACCAATAATTAAAATAGCAGCTAAGAGTGCCCAAGCTCCAGTTGAGTGAATAACGGTTGAGCCTGCTAAATCATGCATAGAAGAGATATCTAAAATTGTGCCTTTTAGCATATTAGCACCCCATGTCCAATTAACTACTAACGGATATATAAATCCTGCCATAAAAATAGTAAAAATTGCAAGAGGAATTACTCTAGTTCTCTCACTAACACCCCCGCTCATAATGTTAACCGTTTTTCCAACAAATGCCATTTGAAATAAAAATGCCGCATATTTGCTAACATGACTTGCATCCCATCCACCAAAAGCTAAGTCATATCCCCAAAAGAAAAATACTAAACTTGCTACAATATAAATCATTGTATTAATAGTTAAAACTGCTGTTACGTTTTTAGTTCTAACAAGTCCAGCTTCTAGCATTGCAAAGCCAGGCACCATTAAAATAATAAGAGTAAATGCAAATAAAATAAAAAAGGTATCAATAACCCATGCAAAATCCATAATAACTCCTTTTTAATTTTTATATTGCTTCTTCGTCTTCTTCGCCTGTTCTAATTCTTATAACCTTCTCAACTGGTAAAATAAAAATTTTTCCATCACCAATTTTTCCAGTTCTTGCATTTTGCATAATAGCTTCTACTACTTTTGGAACATCTTCTTCTTTTACTACTATTTCAATTTTTATTTTTGGTAAAAAATCTACTACATATTCAGCCCCTCTATAAAGCTCTGTGTGACCTTGTTGTCTTCCATGACCTTTCACTTCACTTACCGTAATACCACTAATACCAAGCTCAAATAAAGCTTCTTTTACATCTTCAAGTTTAAATGGTTTAATAATTGCTTCAATTTTTTTCATAATAACTCCTTTTTAATTTTAAATTAATTTTAGTATAAAAAAGAGAGAAAAAAGAAGAAAAAGTGATTAAATTTTAATCAATTGTGTTAAAGAAGTTTTATTTTTTTGATTAATTTTTGTGCTTTTTCTAATGCAGTTTTTGCATTATTGTCACTAACAAGTAATACTCCCATTCTTCTGCCAGGGTGTGCTTTAGGTTTTCCAAAAACAACAAATCTTGAGTTTTTAGAAAAAACTTCATCTTCAATGATAAATGTTGGATTATAACTCTCTTTATCCGCTTTAAAAGCAGCACTAGCTCCAGGTGTAATAAATTCAAATCCAAGCGGTAAGTTAAGCACTGCTCTTATATGAAGTGCAAATTCGCTCTGAGATTGAGTGATTAATGTTACAAGTCCTGTATCATGAGGTCTTGGGCTTACTTCAGAAAAGTATACTTCATCTCCTTTTACAAACATCTCAACCCCAAATATTCCTCTACCTCCAAGACCTTCTACTATTTTTTTTGCAATATCTTTAGCCTTTTTTAAAGCAACTTCACTCATCTCCATCTCTTGCCAAGAAAAGATATAATCTCCATCTTTTTGGATATGTCCAATTGGCGGACAAAATACAATTTCTTCATCATTTTTTGCAGTAAGCAGAGTTATTTCATAATCAAAATCAATAAACTCTTCTACTATCAATTCATCTGCATTTCCTCTTGCATCTTTTTTTGCAAATTCCCATGCAGTTTTGACATCTTCTGGTGATTTTACAATACTCTGACCATGTCCAGATGAGCTCATTACAGGTTTTACTACGTTTGGATATCCAAGCTCATCACATGCTTTTTTTAAATCTTCGTAGGTTGAGACAAATTTATATTTAGAAGTTTTAAGCCCAAGCTCTTCTGCTGCAAATACTCTTATGTTTTTTCTATTCATTGTTTTATTTACAGCTTCTGCATTTGGGATTATGTGAATTCCATCACTCTCTGCTTCAAATAATGCATCAATATTAATAGCTTCAATTTCAGGTAGTACAAAATCTGGTTTTTCTCTTCTAATTACGTCTAAAACTTCATTTTTATTTTTCATATCAATAACATAAGATTTTTGAGCAACAAGCATTGCAGGAGCATTTGGATATCTATCTACTGCTATTACTTCACATCCAAGGCGATTTGCTTCAATTGCAACTTCTTTTCCAAGCTCTCCGCTTCCTAAAAGCATTATTTTAATTGAATCTGATTTTAGGGGAGTTTTAAGAACTCTCATTTTTTCTCCTTAGTTTTTTAAAAATAGTATCAAAATTTATATTTACTTTGCATTTTAAATCAAGTGTAATTTCTTCAGTTTCAAAATCTCCAATTTTCTTAAATCCATTTTCATTTTTGTATACTTTTGCAAATAGGTGATTTAGATAAGCTAAAATATAATATTTAACCCCTTCTTTTTCATATATGTTAAATTTTATATTTTCATCAATTCTAGCGGTTGATGAAGATATTATCTCAACTACAATTTCAGGAGCTTTTGTAATAAACTTATTATTTTCATTGCAAATCATTGCTACATCTGGTTTTAAAATAGTCTCTTCATTAATTATATAATCTTCTTCAACTACTACTAAACATTCATCGCATTCTTGTAGATTTTTATTAATTTCACTAAAAAACATACCTGTTAAATATTGATGGTTAATAACGGGACTTGGTGCCATAGCCACAGGAAAACCCTCAATTAATTCCCATTTACCTTCAAAGTGTTTGTAATCTTCATACGTATACTTAATAAGAGGTGCAGCCATTTTTTGCCTTTCTTGATATATGTCAAAAAACATTTTTATTTATTGTGATATTATACCAGCAAAAAAGTAAAGGGTATATAGGTGGATGAGAAATTAAAAATTTTCTTATACACTCATCTACTCGTTATCTCATAAACTATTAAAGGAGAGAGATGAGACTTAATAAATTAAATATAGGCGAGAGTGGTATTATTACTAAAATCCATGCAAAAGAGCCTTTGAAAAGTAAACTTCTCTCAATGGGATTTGCAAGAGGAGAGAGAGTAAAAGTACTTAAACACACTCTTGCTAAAAATACTTTTGATATAGATATTAATGGGGTAAATGTTGCTCTAAGAGATGAAGAGGCTAGAGAAATTGAAGTTATGAAGGAAAGTTAATGGTTGAGATTAAAATTGCTCTTGTTGGTCAGCCAAATGTTGGTAAAAGCCATCTTATTAATTCAATATCAGGTGCTACGTTACATGTTGGAAATTTTTCTGGTGTAACAGTTGAGAAAAAGGAAGTTGAATTTGAAAGAGATGGATATAGATTAAAATTAATTGACTTGCCAGGTACTTACTCTCTTCATCCTTATACTCCTGAAGAGAGAGTTACAAAAGAGTTTTTATTAAATGGAGAGTATGATTTAATTTTAAATGTAGTAGATTCAAATCAGCTTCAAAAAAATCTTACTTTCTCTTGGCAAATAGCGGATTTAAATAAGCCTATGGTAATTGCTTTTAATATGTATGATGAGTATTCTAAACGCGGAGGAGAGATTGATACTGAGAAATTTTTTAAACTTACAAATATAAGAGCGCAAAATGTTTCAGCAAAAGAGAATTTTGGGCTTGAAGAGCTATTTAAAAAGGTAATAAAAACTTATCAAGAGCAAAATAAGCCTAGAATTTATTATTCTGAGATTATAGAAGAAGAGATAGAAAATGTTAGAGAAAAAATTAAAGATTGCAGATTTGATAAAAGATTTGTAGCTATTAGACTCTTAGAAGATGATGAAGATATTTATAAAATAGTGCATGAAAAACCATGGTTTGTGGAGCTTTTACCACAACTTAATGAGAGTAAACAGATAATAAAAAATGAATATGATGAAGATGATTTAAAAGAGATTTTTTTTGAAGAGAGACTAGCGCTTAGCAAGGGAATAATTTCGCAAGTTGCTAAAATAGCAAAACGTGAAACTCTTAGTGAAAAAATAGATAAAATTTTAATTCATCCAGTTTTAGGTCTTCCTATATTTTTATTTGTAATGTGGCTTTTATTTCAAGCAACATTTAATTTAGGTGCGGCTCCTATGGATTATATAGCTTCTGTTTTTGATTCTATTTCAAATTTTGTTGGTAAATTTTTGCCAGATGGAATTTTAAAAGATGCTATTATAAATGGAGTTATTCCTGCTATTGGGGCAGTTGTAATGTTTTTACCAAACATTTTAATTTTATTTTTGGGTATTAATTTGATGGAGCAGACTGGGTATATGGCAAGAGCTGCTTATGTTATGGATGGAATATTAAAACGTTTTGGCTTGCAAGGTAGAGCTTTTATTCCGCTTGTTAGCGGATTTGGATGTAGTGTACCAGCTTACATGGCAGCAAGAACACTTAAAAATCCAAAAGATAGACTTATTACTATGCTTATAATTGGATTTATGAGCTGTGGAGCAAGATTACCAATATATGTTTTGCTTGTTAGTGCATTTTTTGCCCCAGAAGTTCAAGGTAATGTAATGTTTGCAATTTATATAGGAGGTGCATTAGTTGGGTTAATAGTTGCTAAAATCTTAAGAATAGTTTTATTCAAAGGTGAGCCTGAGCCATTTGTTATGGAGCTTCCAAAATATAGATTTCCTAAAATCAAAGCTCTTTTATTTGATTTATGGATAAAAACAAAAACTTATTTAAAAAAAGCCGGAGTTTTTATTGCATTAGCTTCACTTGCGGTTTGGTTTTTAAGCTCGTTTCCAAGAGAAAATATTGTAAAAGAGTATTCATTAAAAATAGCACACGTAAAAAGCGAAGTTAAAAAAGAAGAGTTAAAAGAAGAGATGCGCAAAAAAATTCTTGAGAATTCATATATTGCAAGAATAGGTAAAATAATGGAGCCAATTACAAAGCCTCTTGATTTAAGTTGGAGAGAAGATGTAGCACTTCTTAGCGGGCTTGCTGCAAAAGAAACAGTAGTATCTACAATGGCGGTTTTATATGGAGGAAATTCATCTAATTCAAAAAAATTAATTGAAATTATTAGGAATTCTCTTCCATTTACTGCAGCTGTTGCGATGATTATAGTAGTTATGTTTTATTCTCCTTGTGTTGCTGCAATGAGTACATTTTATGCTGAGGTGCCTCAGTGGGTGTGGAGAATTTTTTATACAATTTATCCAAATGTTTTTGCCTATTTTGCAGCACTTTTAGCAGTTAGCTTAATTAAACTTTTCTCTTAATTTTTTCTTTTAATTTTTTTCTTAGTTTTTTTAGATATTATTCTATTAGAATTTTCAAAAGGAGATAAATGTATCCAGGAATAACAGTTATTAAAAGAGATGGAAGAAGAGAACCGCTTGATATAAGTAAGATTAGAAAATATACGACTGCTGCATGTAAAGGGCTTGAGGGAGTTGATTATTCTGAGCTTGAGCTTGATGCAAAGCTTCAATTTAGAGATGGTATTACAACTGAAGAGATTCAAAATACACTAATTCAAACAGCCGTTGATAAAATTGATGTAGATAGACCAAATTGGAATTTTGTAGCGGCAAGACTTTTTTTATATGATTTATATCATAGAGTTACAGGATTTAGTGGATATAATCATTTAAGAGAGTATTTTGAAAAAGGTGAGAGAGCTGGGAGAATTCTACCAGGTCTAAAAGAAAAATATGATTTAGATGATTTAAATAGTTATATTAAACCTGAGAGAGA
>Ga0256831_1000852_pt1 | contig 16170 bp, 16 predicted proteins | sample 132544metaG_FD_189087 | JGI IMG/M metagenome (GOLD analysis project Ga0256831, IMG submission 189087) | Hydrothermal vent microbial communities from Lau Basin, Pacific Ocean - 132-544 | ecosystem: Environmental > Aquatic > Marine > Hydrothermal vents | place: Pacific Ocean: Lau Basin | collected...
ATAAGAATATTTTTGACTTAATTCTAAACTTCACTTGTTTAAATCCTGCTTGCTGTCCTAAACTTTTTAATAAAGAATAATAGTATTCTCTGAATAATTCCCAATTACGGTTTTTATTCTGATAACTAAGATTAGATTTTGTAGGAGCTTTATTAACTCCCAAATGATTTAAATTCCCGGTAGCTGATCGTAATCCATTGCTGATGTCACGCAGGGATTGACTATTGGCAAATTGACTAAAAAGCATTGATATTAAATGTGACCAACTATCAAATCCTTTTTGATGTTTATCAGTACCATATTTTTTTACAAGCTTTTTAAAACTATTTCTATCAAGTACTGATATTATTTGGCTAAATAATGTTACATTTGTCATTGGAGAAGTTGTTTTTTTGTTCAAACTCAAAGATAATTTGAGATATAAAATTACTTCTCCTTTTTTTTAACTTTTTTTTAATTATTTAGGACGCTATTGCATTGAGAAATGGTTTTGAGCTAAAAAGTAAGGAAATTATCAATATAATACGTACATTTAATAAATAAATAGTCTTTTATTGATGCATTTCATTTTTTCGCGTTAAAGTTTAATTTTCTTGATTCTCGGCACATCTACCCCCTTATCCATCCCGCAAAAGCTTTGCTCTCCCCCTTATAATTTTTCTCCACTTTGTTACGAAAAATAATAGGGGGAAGTAGCAACCCACGACTCATCGTAAAGAAAAATGCGGGTAGCGGTTCTCCCGGTTTCGGAATAGAATGGAGAAACAGGGAGTTAGAGGGCAGTGTTGCAAAAAGCGAAAAAATGAAATAAGCCATCTTTAATCGCAGCAAATTATGAAATTATTTCGTTGTAAATATACAGGAGATATAGTGTCTGCATGATAACAATTAAAATTTAAACACATGAAAAACCTAATGATTACAATAATTTTTTTATTAAGTATTAATACTATCTTTAGTCAGTCCTATATTCCCCTTTTGCAGAAAGCTAATCAATGGAATTTATTATACGTAGATGATTCATTCAGTCCTGAACATACTTTTAAAACATGGCAGACTATAAAATGTCAAATAAGTGATTCAATAGTTATAGATGGTATTCAATACTTGAAAGTAGGAGGATATTATTATCGCGAAGATACTGCAGAAAAAAAATATATTTAAGGCATGAGACGGAAGAAGATGCTTGGGATGAATTATTGTATGATTTCGGTATGATGCCAAATGATACCATGGTGTATTATCGCAATAAAAAAAATGGAGAAATACAGTATGTGATTATATTAGATAGTATCAGAAACATCACTTTAGGTACAGATTTTAAAACCAGAGAATATTATATTAGTTGTAAGTCCGATTGGATACCGGAATTTAATGGCTGCGGAAGCTGGATAGAGGGAATAGGCTCATTCCAAGGTCTGAATCCAAAACTTAAAATTGGTATTGATGGTGATGATTTTTGGCATGAATTACTTTGTTTTTCAAAAAATGGTAATTTAATATATTTGAATCCGGAATATGAATCTTGTGATGAAAATTACAATGCAGTAAATGAAAATCCATATCAAAAAATCAATATATTGGCAAATCCTGTAAGTGAAAAGTTAGAAATTGAATTGCCCGATGATATCTCTTGGGATTCTTATGTTATTACAGGGATATCAGAAAGAGTTTTATTGTCAAATAAGGTGAATAATCAACCTAAACTTACTATTGATGTGTCAAGCTTGTATTTTGGAATTTATTTTATAAGGCTAAGCAAAGGAGACGGTAAAATAGCTGTTGGTAAGTTTGTAGTGGAGAAAACGGATTAATTTACTTTGACTGATTTTTTCGCTATTGGTACTGTAAACGGAGTAAGCCTCTTGCAGATAAGATAAATAATCAAATATAGTGTCTTTTCCAACTTTAAAACCCATGGGTTTACGCTATAAATATCAAATTTTATCCTTTTATACAAGTATGAAATAAGTATTAATCGTCCTTGCGTAAAAGGACAATTGATAATATCTCTGTATAATAGCCAATGTCATTATCATATCTAATTATAAATCTTCAATATTTTATTACACAAAGATGCTCTAAGAAGACACAAAGAGGCACAAAGTTTTTTCTCTGTGTAATTGCTGCCTTACTAAGGGCTTGATAAGTGAAAGTGCAGGGATGGGTTCTGATATCAGCAATATTCAACAGCTCCAGCCTTCGATTAAAACAATCTGCTTTGAGGCTTTTAAAAATAAAAGAATTATATTTGTGATTTAGAGATAAGAAGGAAGACTTGTTATCGGTGCCTATCATTATATTTATGGCATGAAATCAAAAAAGAAGAAACTAAGAAGAAAAAATGGTGGAAAGTTTGGTAAAAGTAAATAACATGGAGGGATAAAGGAATAATGTATGGAAATTAAGGACTATGTATAGGAAAAATAGAGGGGAAAATGAAAAAAAGCTTTGTAGTATTTTTGATTTTACAAAATTGATGTATCTTTGCAATCCGTTTTGAAAAAATGGCGTGGTAGCTCAGCTGGTTAGAGCGCAGGATTCATAATCCTGAGGTCGGCAGTTCAAGCCTGCCTCACGCTACTATACAAAGCGAAAATAGAGCCAACTCTTTTGAGTCGGCTTTTTTATTGTGAATAATACCAAATAAAAAAGGCTGCTCTTAAAAAGAAACAGCCCTTATCATATTGAACTTTATTATTATTCCGAATTATTTAAAGTCTCTCAAACCTAGCTTGGAAAAATCTCAAATATGCAGGTTCGTAAATCATTTTTAGACCTTTTACATTTTTTGCGTTTTCGTAAACTTCTTTTATAGCTTCAGCTACAACGTCCATATGAGCTTCTGTGTAAACCCTTCTTGGAATGGTGATTCTTACCATTTCCAATTTTGGATATTTATGGTCTCCTGTTTTTGCATCTCTTCCTGCACTTACAATACCTCTCTCCATAGCTCTTACTCCAGAATCCAAATACAGTTCTGCTGCAAGGGTTTGGGCGGGGAACTCATCCTGAGGTATATGTGGATAAAATGCTCTTGCATCCAAAAATACAGCATGTCCTCCACAAGGTCTTACGATAGGAATATCCCAACTGTCCAAAAGTTCCCATAAATATTGAACTTGACCAACTCTTGATCTGATATAATCATCTTGAATCGATTCTTTGATTCCGATAGCCATCGCCTCCATATCTCTTCCTGCCATTCCTCCGTAGGTATGAAGACCTTCGTAAACTACTACTAAGTTTCTCAATTTGTCAGCTACTTTAGGGTCATTTACAGCACACCATCCACCTATATTAACTAAGTGATCTTTTTTACCGCTCATCCAAGCTCCATCAGAATAACTTGCGAATTCTTTGAGTATTTCAGCTACGGTTTTATCTCCATATCCTTCTTCATTTTGTTGAATAAAATATGAATTTTCAACCAATCGGGTGGCATCAAGATACAAAAGAATATCATGTTTATCACAATATGCTCTCAATTCTTTAATGTTTTCCATGCTCACAGGCTGCCCTCCTGCCATATTAACAGTACCAGCAACACTTAAATAGGCAATTTTATCAGCGCCGTGCTCTTTTACTATCTTATCAATTTTCGCAATATCCATATTCCCTTTGAAAGGATGGTCGCTATTTGGATCATGAGCTTCGTCGATTATCACATCAACAAAGATTCCACCAGCCATTTCTTGGTGTAGTTTTGTTGTTGTGAAATACATATTTCCAGGTACAAACTGACCTTTTTTGATTTGTGTTTGACTCATCAAATGTTCAGCGCCACGCCCCTGGTGAGTAGGAATCAATTCCTTGTATCCATATACTTCCCTAATAGTATCTTCCAAATGATAATAATTGACACTACCTGCATAAGCCTCATCTCCGAGCATCATTCCTGCCCATTGTCTGTCGCTCATTGCACTAGTACCACTATCGGTAAGTAAATCAATGTATACATCACTGGAATGAAGCAAAAATGTGTTATAACCGGCATCTTTCAATGCCTTTTTTCTTTCTTGTGGTGAAGTCATTCTTATCGGTTCCACCATTTTGATTTTCCAAGGCTCTGCCCAAGACCTTCGTCCTGCCTGTTGGCCCATAGTTTTTATTCTATACGTCATTATATGTTTTTTAAAAAATTATTAAATAATATGGCTGCGAATGTAATCAATTTTTTCCGATTTTAAAAATATTATTTAATTGTCAAAGTGGAAATTATAATGAATCTTAATTGAGTGGTGATTGAAAAGTTGACACTCGACCGATAAGGTGAGTCCTGAGCCATTTCGGTCATCCCAATAAGTTAGAATCCCTTCCAACAAGTCAAGAGCTTCTTTAGACCAAATTTTTTTTCTGTCCATTGCTTAACTCTTTCCATTACTTTTTCATTTGAATAGGTTTGACCGGCTTTGATCTGTCAAGACCTTTTTCAATAATTTATTCAGTTATCTTAAAAACCACAGGTAAGGTGTAATAAACACTCACATTCTTGCCATTTTGTTTGCCGGGAATCCATTTTTCGGAAAGATGATTCATGCTTTGCAGTACTTTCATTACTTCATCACCGCAGCCACCACCGATGTCTCTGAGAATCTCCATGTTTTTCATATTTCCTTTGCTGTCTATGACAAATCTTGCAACTACTTTACCTTCAATTTTGTTATCTTGTGCCTTTGAAGGATATTCCAAATGATTATATAGATAGTTATACATTTTCTGTATCGAACAAGTTTGTTTATCATCAAGAGTCGTTTCGGCTTCACAACCTGGGAATCTCGGCATCTCCTCTACTATTTTGTATATTTCTTCTTTGTCCTGAATTTGTACATTTTCATTATTATCATTTTGGCAAGCATTTGCAAATAGTAATACAAATACTAATACCGGTATTGCTAATAGGTATTTCCATTTTCTGTTTGTTTTTGTTTTATACATCATTTTAATACGATTTTTTATAAGTGAATTAATAAAATAATTGGCGATATTGTATTGCACTCCGGATTGCAACTGATTAATCAATAATTCGCCATAAAATTTTTTTGATATTTTTTGTATTACATAGTTATCTGCAATGAATTCGTGGGTTTCACTGATAAAAGCCTTGTAAATATAAACTATTGGATTGAACCAAAATATTGATTTAAGTATTTCCAAAAACATTATATCATAGCTGTGACCTTGTTTTACGTGAATAGATTCATGCATAAGTACTTCATCTCTTTGACTGCTTTCGTATATATCTTTATTGATAAATATATAATTGAAAAATGAAAAGGCTACAATACGTTCTTTTATCTTAATGATTTTTTTCTCATTGCTTTGAATTATTACTCCTTTATCATAATAAAATTTCAAATGAACCAATGATTTAATCAGTTTGAATAAAGCTATTGCTAGACCGATAAAATATATTAATAATAAAATATAGGAGTAATTAAATTCAGTTGATATAGTTGATTCCAGCTGATTATTGGTAAATGTAAGTTCCGGCAATTTTACGAAAAAATTTGCTGCAGAGCTATCGTTTAGAAAACTGAATTGAGGTATTGTGGAAACGATTAATCCAAGAACAATACTTATCAATAAATATACTCTATTGTAAGTAAAATGCTTTTCTTTTCTTAAAAGGAGTATATAAAATAGCAGTAAAATACTCCAAGTTATTGTCGATAAAATGATATAATTTAACATAATGCTATTTTTTATTTTCAAGCTGATCAAGTAGCTCCTTTAATTCACTAATATCAACTTGTTCTTCTCTAACCAGAAAAGAAACCAAAGCTTTAGGAGAGCCATTAAAATAATTGGATACTACTTCTTTTAGAGAACTTTTGCTGTAATCTTCTTTCTTGACTATGGGGAAATACTCATAAGTTCTACCATACGCTTTGTGATCCAAAAATCCTTTTTTCTCTAATATACGCACTATTGAAGATATGGTTGAGTGAGGTGGTTTTGGATCCGGCAATTTGGCTATTAAGGAACTAACCAATGAAGGTCCATTCGCCCAAAACATCTTCATTATTTCTTCTTCTGCTTTTGTTAATCGTTTCATATTTTAAGCATTTTTGATAACTTATGATGCAAATATATAACGTAAATATACGTTATGCAAATAAATCGATGTTTTTTTTCAATAATTTATAAAAAAAATATTTACACACATTGAATAATACCTGTTAAATGTGCCCGTATTGTGAAAATAATTTTACTTTTGTAGGTTGGGAGGATGTGGATAAAAAGAGTGATTTTTAAATTAAAAATTGAGTTTTGTTATGAAAAGATTATTATTTCTGGTTTTGGGTCTGAGTTTTATATTGTCATCATGTACTTTTGATGAGTGTACATCAAAATCATTGTATCTTACTGCTTTCGATAATTTTATTGATAAAATTGAAAAAAAACACGATGATTATAAAAAGGAAGATTGGGATAAAGCAGATGAACGATTCAAAAAATTAACAGAGGAGTGCTATAAGAAATTTGAAGATGATTTTACTGATAAAGACAAGAAAAGAATTGTAAAAAACGGTATGAGATACACTCTTTACAGGGTAAAATCAGAATTGCCAATAGATTTTAATTTTGACAATAAAGAATGGAATGATTTTTTTGATAATGTAAATGGTTTTATAGATAAAGAAAAAGATATTACCAAATTATTTAAGAAAATAAAAGATGATAAAGACTTTAAAAAGGCAGCTGATAGCTTTGAGAAAGGTCTTAAAAGTTTGGGTAAAGGATTGGATAAATTCGGAAAGGAATTGGACAAATTATTTGAAGAATACAACAAAAGGGAAAAATAAATAATGTACAATATTATACTTGCATTTATTACTGCTTTTTTGCTTACCTATCGTGTGATACCGGCGATAATAGATGTCGCATACAATAAAAAATTGTACGATATACCGGATGATAGGAAATCCCATACTGAAATCATTCCGAGATTGGGAGGAATAAGTATTTTTGCAGGTTTATTGTTTTCGATTATTCTTTGGACTCCATTCAATTCGCTTGGTGACTTGCAGTATATCTTATCAGCATTTATAATTATTTTTCTTATTGGGGCAAAAGATGATATTGAGCCGGTTTCACCTCTGAAAAAATTTGGAGCTCAAGTGGTAGCAGCATTTATTTTGGTTTTTCAATCCAATGTCAGGATTTCGGAGTTGTATGGTATATTTGGTATTCATGAGATTCCTTTTTTAGCTAGTGCTATATTCTCCATGTTTGTCATAATTGCGATAATCAATGCTTTCAATTTAATCGATGGAGTAAATGGTTTAGCTGGCACAATAGGACTGCTTAGTTCGATTGTTTTCGGTTATTTATTTTATGAAGTTGATAGGATTGAATTATCCATAGTGGCTTTTGCAATGGCGGGTTCTATTATTGCATTTTTGAATTACAATTATACTCCGGCAAAAATCTTTATGGGTGATACAGGTTCTTTGTTGATAGGTTTGGTCTCTGCGGTGTTGGCTATAAAGTTTTTTGAAATAAATAAAGAGCAAACAAATCCACGGTTATTTATCCAATCGGGACCTATTTTTGCGATTTCTGTTTTGATTATTCCTATTTTTGATACGGTAAGAATTATGTCTTTGAGGATATTAAAAGGCAAATCTCCTTTTCATCCTGATAGAGGGCATATTCATCATTTGTTGCTTGATTTGGGGTTTACGCATATGGAGGTAACAGCTATTTTGGTAGTGACTAATGCTATTTTTATTTATATTGCCTATTCATTTCAGTTTATAAATATCAACTTGCTTTTTCTTATAATAGTAGGATTGGCATTAATGCTTACTGGTATTTTGGTTTATTTAGTAAAAAGAAAAAAATTGCATATAAAGTGAAGTTTTTATTTGTTTTTTTAGGAGGAGGAGTCGGAAGTATGTTTAGATATGCGATTTGGAGAGCTTTTGATAAGTTTGATCACCAGATTCCTTACGCAACATTTATTGCAAATGCTTTAAGTTGTCTGATTTTGGGATATCTAATAGGTATTCAACTAAAGCTGGATATGTCTGAGAATATACGTTTGCTTTTATTAATTGGATTTTGTGGGGGATTTTCTACATTTTCCACATTTGGGTTTGAGACATTCCAAATGTTGGAGTCGGGCAATATTCAAACTGCGATTGGATATATTTTGATTAGTTTACTCGTTTGTTGGATATTTATTTATTTGGGGATTAAAATGTCATAGTATATTCAGTGTTAATTTAGAGTTAAAACAAAAACAAAAGCTCTTGAATTTTAGTTAATATCAGTAGAAGATACACAGGAACGTTTTTTTTACGTTATGACTTAATGAATTTATTATTTAGAAAATATTACATTTAATGAAGCTATTTGCCACCATAATATTGTTTTTTATCTTGACAGCACTCTCTGCACAAATCAATAAGCCGGATGAAGTGTTTGCAGTTCAATTTTCAGGAGTTGTTGTTACCCAAAATGATGATAACGGCGAAGCAATCCCACTTCCCTATACAAATATTTATATAAAAGGAACGAGAAGAGGAACGGTGTCCGGATTAGATGGTTTCTTTTCGATAGTGGCCGTAAGAGGGGATACCATAAAATTTACTTATGTAGGGTATAAACCCGTTGAATATGTTATTCCTGATACACTAACAAGTCACTTTTATTCCGTATATCAAATAATGTCTCAGGATGATGTCTTGCTTCCCGAAACGGTTATTTATCCGTGGCCAAGAAAACAGTATTTTAAACAAGAACTTTTGGCATTGGATATTACCGATGAATTAAAAATGAAGGCTGACGAAAACCTTGCTCAAGAGGTAATAAAGAAAATGATAAAAGAAACCCCTTATGACGGAAGGGAAGCTACAAATTACGAAATGAAAAAAATAGCAAATGATGCTGTTTACACCGGACAAATAAAGCCTATGAGGATATTTGATGTAATGGCTTGGAGAAGGTTTATCAAAGCGTGGAAGAGAGGAGACTTTAAGCGAAAGAAAAAGAAAAAATAGGATTTTGGATTATGGAAAACAGTACTACCGTTTAAATCAATTTTTTAAAATAATAGCCCTGCCATTTAGATTTATAAAAATCTTTGCGCACCTTTGCATCTCAATTATTTAAAGAAAACAAAAAATCATGTATAGAACTCATAATTGTGGAGAATTAAGAATAGAAAATGTTGGTAATGAAGTCACTCTTAGCGGATGGATTCAGTCAAGCAGGGATTTTGGTGGATTGACATTTATCGACCTTAGAGATAGATATGGAATTACTCAATTGGTATTTTCAATGGATGAGAATAAAGAAATGTGCGAAAGTGCCAGAAAAACAGGTCGAGAGTTTGTGATTCAGGCAAAAGGAGTAGTTAGAGAGAGATCAAATAAAAATCCAAACAGACCAACAGGTGAAATAGAAATAGACGTGAAAAGTTTTGAAGTACTAAATTCATCTGAAACTCCACCTTTTACTATCGAAGATAAAACAGATGGTGGAGACGAATTGAGAATGAAATACAGATATCTTGATATAAGGCGTAATCCTGTAAAAGAAAATTTGATCTTTAGATCCAAATGCTCCTTGGAAGTGAGAAAATATCTGGGAGGCAGTGATTTTGTTGAGGTTGAAACACCATTTTTGATTAAGAGTACTCCTGAAGGAGCCAGAGATTTTATTGTCCCCAGCAGATTGAATAAAGGACAATTTTACGCATTGCCACAATCACCGCAAACATTCAAACAATTATTGATGGTGGCAGGGATGGATAAGTATTATCAGATAGTAAAATGCTTTAGAGACGAAGATTTAAGAGCAGACAGACAACCTGAGTTTACACAGATAGACTGTGAGATGTCTTATGTGCACAGAGATGATATTTTGGATACTTTTGAGGGATTGACAAAGCATTTGTTCAAGACATTGAAAGGTGTAGAGCTTGAGGATTTTCCGAGAATGGATTATGACTACGCGATGAAAACTTATGGTTCGGATAAGCCCGATTTGAGATTTGATATGAAATTTGTAGAGCTCAATGATCTTGCCAAAGGTAAAGGATTTAGTGTATTTGACGATGCGGAATTGGTAGTAGGTATCAATGCAAAAGGACAAAGTAAAGAATACTCTAATAAAGCGATAAAAAAGCTAACCGAATGGGTGAAAAGACCACAAATCGGTGCAAAAGGACTGGTATATGTCAAATTTGAAGAAGACGGTATGATTAGAAGTTCTGTAGGGAAATTTTTCTCTGAAGAACAAATCAAATCTTGGGGAGATTTGATGAGCGCAGATGCAGGAGATATGTTGTTGATACTATCAGGAGAAGTGGATAAAGTACGAAAACAATTGGGAGAGCTACGTCTGGAGATGGCAAGGAATATGGGTTTGATGAAGGATGGAGATTTTAAGCCGGTTTGGATATTGGACTTCCCTCTTTTGGAGTGGGATGAAGATGCCGATAGATTCTTTGCGATGCACCACCCATTTACCGCACCTAAAAAAGAGGAAATAGAAAAAATGAAAAGCGGAGATTTCGAAACTCTGAAAAATCTAAAAGCAGATGCATACGATTTGGTGATAAATGGTGCTGAAATAGGAGGAGGGTCAATAAGGATTCACGATAGAGAACTTCAGTCCAAAAACTTCTCTCTATTGGGATTTACCAAGGAAGAGGCTCAAAAACAATTCGGATTTTTGCTTGGAGCTTTTGAATATGGAGCACCTCCTCACGGTGGAATAGCCTTTGGATTTGATAGACTTTGCGCAGTAATGAACAATCAAAGTTCCATTAGAGATTATATTGCATTTCCAAAAAACAATCAAGGAAAAGATGTTATGATCGATGCACCGGATACAGTTGATGAGGAACAATTGATAGAATTGGGCTTACAGTTGAGGAAGGATTAGTTTAGTTATTTCTTATGGGTACAAGTGTTCAATTCTGTGAAGAAGTTATATTAAATTAAAATTCCACAATAAATTTATATGATAAAATGGATATTTATTTTAATAACTCTGTCCTTATGCTCCCAAATTCAAATCAATGCTCAGGATTATGTTTTCGATGATGAAAAGAAATGTTTAGTCGATGCCAATGGGGATTGTATGCCTAATATAATATTTTCAGCAGTTTCATTTTTAAGTATAATTCCTAATGCAAGATCAAGTGCTTTGGGATTTTCAGGCGTGGCAATCTCACCAGACCCTAATGCTATGTATTTTAATGCTTCAAAATTGGTATTTGCAGATAAACAATTTGGAATTGTTGCCAATTCGTACCACTGGAAGATATTTGATTATAATGATTTATTGCTTAATTTCTCTGGTTATTACAAGTTAAATGATAATCACGCATTTGGTTTGAGATTTGAGCAACTATTATATCCAAAAAGTTTTAGAGAGGAGTTTAATACAAAAGAATTCGTCATTGAGGGGGCATTTTCTAAAAAATTAAGTAAAAACTTGAGTGTAGGTATTTCAAGCAAATATATTTATTCTAAACTGAGTGAAGGTAAGATCAACGGAATTGATATATATCCTGCTCAAGCTTTTGCGGTCGATTTTTCTCTTTATCATAGATCAAAACTGGAGATACTTGACAGGGAAGCTTTACTGTCATTTGGGTTAGCTATTAAAAATATCGGTTCAAAGATCACTTATACTAATAGTATTAATAAGGATTATATTCCAGCTAACTTTGCTATTGGATCTGCACTAAAAATTGATATAAATGACGTTAGTAATTTGACTTTAACGTTAGATATAAACAAACAATTACTTCCAACACCAGATACAACTGGTGCGATATTTCAAGGTTCATCTATCCACGCTGCGATTGTATCTTGGTATGATGCTCCAGGTGGAATTAAAGAAGAACTAAGGGAATATTTCATTGGAGGCGGTTTGGAGTACTGGTTATATAACACAATTTCCTTAAGAACAGGTTATTATTATGTCAATCCATTAAAAGGAGATTTCCAAGTTTTTACGTTTGGTATTGGGGTTAAGTATAAATTCATCAATGTGAATTCAAGCTATGGTTTTGACAAGCACCGAGAAAGTGATTACACATCTAATCAATTTCGATTTTCTCTTCTTTTTGAGTTATAAATATTGATATAGTTTGAATTTAGAGGACCCATCCGGTATCTAATATTAGATATGACAATAATAGTCGGCTACCGTCAAACACGCAGTATCCTATTAACCATTCTTTTTCATTTATACTTCGTTGAAGAACCTCGCAAATAGTTACGATTACATATTTCTTGCGTGACACACATTAGGAAAAGTTTTTTTCTTTTACTTCTAAAGCGTCTTTTATAATCTCGGAAGGGTAGTTGTGTAATTCCAGAATTTTAATTGCGTTGTAGGTTTTGAGTTTACCTTGTTTTAACTTGTGGTCAAAGTACAGCTTATTGTTTTCAATGGTTTCGCTAAAATGGTACAACTGGTAATTGTCTTTTTTCAGTAGTTCTGTCAGTTCGATATCATGAGTAGACACAAATACGATGTTTTCACCTTTATTGAGATATGAAAGTATAGCTTTACCGGCAGATATTCTTTCTATGGTATTTGTTCCTTTAAATATTTCGTCAAGGATAAATAGGCAGGGAGAATCATTTTGTGATGCATCAATCAATTCTTTTGCAGTCAAAACTTCTTCGAGATAATAACTTGTTTTTTGAGACAAGTCATCGGTGATTCTAATAGAGGTATATAATTTTGAAAATGGAGCTGTAAATTCTTTTGCAAAGCACAGATTCAATGCTTGTGAAAGTAAGCTATTAATTGCGACAGTTCTTATAAATGTGGTTTTTCCCGACATATTTGAACCTGTCAATAGCATACTATTTTTATTCAAATCAAGGTCATTTGAAATACAATTTTCTATCAATGGATGTTTTATTTCCTTGAAACTAATATTTTTCTCTAAGCTAAAAGTTGGTGTACAGGTAGTGAGAATATCATCTTTAAGAGAAGCAGTTGATATAGCTGAATCGATCTCTCCGATAAATATATACATTGCCTCAATGCTGTGCTTTTGAGTTTTGATAGAATCGATGAAACTATAAAATACTAATATCTTAACATTGAATAGGATTTTTATTAGCTCGAAAAGCAGCCAGAAAATTGAAGTCAATTCATTATCGAAATTCTTTTCCAAGCTTACAAACATTGTTTTTGCCCTAATTTTCTCAATACTTTTAATAAATGAAAAATCGTCAAAATACTTATGAATCACTTTGTAACTTGCCAGCGATTTTGCAACTTTCAGGCTTTTTAGAAGTTGGACAATTCCGTTGAGATAATAGTTTATTACTGCCTTGTTTTTATAGTGATAGACCATATTAAAAATAAAAATCGGAATGATGAAAACGAAAAAAACAGGATTAAAAAATCCGGCAATTAGTAAAAACAAATTGAGAAATGAAGTGAAATACAAATATTTCAAATACCCGGGAGTATCAATCGGTTTATCATTTATCAATGATTCCAAATCATAGGATTTGCAGGAATTGATTTGTGATAGAGCGATTTGGCATTTTTTTCGCAGTGCAGTATCCTTGTGAAATTCGTTAGTGAGATTTCCGAAATTTGTCAATTCTTGTGGACTTCCAACGGTTCTAATTTTATAATACAGATATTGTTGACCTATTTTTGAGCTTGTCCTGTCTATATATTCAAATAAATCATCAAGGTCTAAATCGTGTTTTGTTTTATCTGAAATGATATGGAAAGCATTGAATTTACTATCAGTGTTATCAAAATATCTACTTATATTTTTAAAATCAAAATAATTATCTTTTTTTGGCTTTCCCCAATTGTCTGACAGAGCCTGCATAAGATTAGATATTCTTTTCTTCTTAGCATACTCAAAGATAAGGTAAGCTACAATAATAATTATCAGTATTATTAGAAGGATATTCATTGAATAGACTTTTATTTAGTTTTGAAGATGAAAGAATATTTCAAAAGTACAAAAAATATCGTATATTTGACACAAATATGCCAATGTTATGAGTAAGTTGATATCTACTTTTCGCTCTACTTTTAAAATGAAAATGTATTTCTTCAAACAATTGCCCAGTTTATTTTTTTGGGGTGTAAGAGTTGAGAAAATCGATAAAAGTAGAGCTGAAATATCAATAAAATACAGATGGAGAACCCAAAATCCATTCCGTTCGATTTATTTTTCGGCATTAGCAGGGACGGCAGAATTATCTACAGGACTATTAGCTTTATTGGCTATCGAAAAAGAAAATGTTTCGATGCTGGTAGTAGGAATGCAAGCCAGATTTATGAAGAAGGCTAAAGGCAAGGTCATTTTTATTTGTGAACAAGGAGAGCAGATATTTGATGCAGTCAAAAAAGCGATTGATAGTGGTGAAGGACAAGAGGTTTTGGTTATATCAAAAGGATATAATGAACAAGGAGATATAGTAGCTGAATTTGATATTCTGTGGTCGTTTAAAAGGAGGAATTAGTACTAAATTGAACTCTTTGTAAAAATGTTTACTTCAGTCCGGATCAGTATGGTTTTAAAATCTGAAAGAATATTTCTCCATATTGTATAAAAAAATATATGTTTTTCTCGAAATTTGATAAATTTTGTTTAGTGTTTTAGCATAATTTTGCATTGTAGATTAGCTTTTGTTTTTGGAAAAATATAGGAAAATGAAACGCAATATTGTTTTAATTATCACAATTTTTCTTTTTACCAAAGCATATGCACAGCATGAGGCGAAAGCAAATGTTTATGGTATAGCATTAAATACCCTCTCGGTATCTTACGAGGGTATTATCAATAGTAGAAATGGTGTAAACATCGGTTTTTGGTATCAGTATATACCGTTAAATTTTAAACATCCAATAGAATTTTTAAGTGTTAATTATACCTCAAAAGGAGCTTTTTTGGAATACCGGTTTTATGTACGGAAAAAGGCTCATCCGGCAGTGGGGTTTTGGTTTGGTTCTTATACGAAATATACAAAACAAAGTTTTAAAGACATTGCTCTTTTTAAAATCATAAATCATATCTTTCAAAACGATGACAGTATATCAAGAGTCGATGTAAAAAAAATTGGAATAGGAATAGCCACAGGTTATAAATGGATATATAAAGATAAAGTTATTTTTGGGCTATATGCCGGTATTGGAGGGTATATTTATGCAGTAAATTCTTTAGTTGATAATAATGGAGATGCTCTTGGGTATGAGGATGCTGGGGATTTAAAGAAAAAAGCGCAATTTCGATTTGGTTTCAATGTTGGATACAGGTTTGGACATAGTAAAGTTGAAAATGATTCTCATTAGATTATTTATGTTTATTGAGGTTTAAGTTATCAAGTTAAGGGTATCAATATTCCAGGTTTCGGGTTTCGTGTTTTCTCGTTCCAAGTTATCGGGTTTAGGGTTTTGAGTTTAAGTGGAGCGAAAGATTTTAATTTTCCAAGATTATAGCTTTAGGTACACTATAAGAAGATAGAAAAAACAATTTTATATAAATGGTGGATTCTCTTCTGATTTTGATAAACATTTTATTATAAATGTGCTTAAACAATATTTTCTAAATGATAAATTAGAAGTCAAAGAGGGTGACTATATTTATAGATTGGTGGATAGATCTAATAAATATTTAATACTAAATGATGATATTTATGCGTTAATGATATTATGTAACTCAAATGATTCGAGTATTACTGGTAATATCGTATTATAAATATTAACCGTGGATACTGATGATGGTTTTTTGATAGATTTTGAGAACTTCCGCCTTGTGAATTAGAGATTCAGGTGGATTACTTTGAGGAGGCTAACAAGTATAAATGTTTTGCAAGAACTGTAAGTATAAATTTGACATTTTTTATTGGTAAATTAAAGATGCTACAGGAGCTATTGTATATTCTAGTAGTGGAGATTGGTATTTAATTTGATGAATATCACGCTGATTATCCATGAAGAAAAGTTAATTTAAAATCTTTAATTATGAAAAAATTATTTGTTATATTGTTTTTAGCATTTGTAAATATCACTTACGGTCAAAAAATCACAGGCTATTTTTTAGGTGTTAATTTTAAGAATAAGCATGAAATAATGGAAAAGCTAAGACCTAATGAATATATTTTAACAAAACCTGATCAAGATATTAAATGGTATTGGTCTCCTTATGTG
>Ga0256831_1000853_pt1 | contig 16146 bp, 11 predicted proteins | sample 132544metaG_FD_189087 | JGI IMG/M metagenome (GOLD analysis project Ga0256831, IMG submission 189087) | Hydrothermal vent microbial communities from Lau Basin, Pacific Ocean - 132-544 | ecosystem: Environmental > Aquatic > Marine > Hydrothermal vents | place: Pacific Ocean: Lau Basin | collected...
ATATAAAAATATATTCTTTTAAAAAAAACTTCTATATTGTGCCGCATTTGAGGAGGCTTGTATCTCTCAAATATTATTTTTAAATCAAAACATTAAATATGGGAAATAAGAATATTATTCCAAAAAATTCAGACTTAACAAAATATAAATTAAAAAACATTAAAGCAAATTGGAATCTTCCTTATGATGAATTGGAGAAGATTGCTTTGGAAAAGGAAGGTGGTAGATTGACTGCTAATGGTACTTTGGCGGTCAACACAGGTAAATTTACCGGCAGGTCTCCTCAAGACAGATTTATTGTAAAAGATGACTACACCAAAGATATTGTTTGGTGGGGACGGATAAACAAACCTGTTTCTCCTGAAAATTTTGATAGATTATATGATAATGTTGCAGAATACTTAGAAGGAAAAGAGTTGTATATAAGGGACGCTGCTGTATGTGCTGACCCTAAATACCAAACAAATGTAAGAACCATTACGGAATATGCATGGTCAAATATTTTTGTCAGGAATATGTTTTTGAGATTGGGAAGAGAAGAACTTGAGAATTTTAAAGAAGAGTGGTTGGTTCTTGATGCTCCGGGTTATCTATGTCCTGATCCAAAAGATTACGGCATAAGACAAGGTAATTTTTCTATTCTTAACTTTACCAAAAAGATAGCTTTAATCGGTGGATCTGCTTATACAGGTGAGATAAAGAAAGGTGTTTTTTCTTCTCTTAACCTTGTATTACCTCATGAAAAGAATGTCTTACCTATGCATTGCTCTGCAAATGTCGGAGAAAGAGGAGACACTGCTATTTTCTTCGGACTATCAGGTACAGGTAAAACTACACTGTCCGCTGACCCTAATCGAAAATTGATAGGTGATGACGAACATGGTTGGACTCCAGAAGATAGAATATTCAATTTTGAAGGTGGATGCTATGCAAAAGTAATTGATTTGTCTGAAGAAAAAGAACCTGATATTTTCAAAGCAATCAGACCGGGGGCATTATTAGAAAATGTGATTATCAATGATAAAGGAGAAGTGGATTATCTGGACACTACAATTACTCAAAACACAAGAGTAAGTTATCCTATTTACCATATAGACAATATACAAGAGAATTCGTATGCAGACAATCCAAAAAATATATTCTTCCTTACAGCTGATGCTTTTGGTGTTCTCCCTCCTGTTTCAAAACTAACACCGGGACAGGCAGCTTATCACTTTATTTCAGGTTACACAGCAAAGGTAGCAGGTACTGAAGAGGGAATTGACGAACCTGTACCGTCTTTTTCAGCTTGCTTTGGAGCTCCATTTATGCCTATGCACCCGACGGTATATGCTGAGATGCTAAGTAGGAAAATGAAAGAGTCCGGTGTTAATGTATGGTTGATAAATACAGGATGGAGCGGTGGCCCATATGGAGTCGGTTCTCGAATTAAGCTTAAATATACAAGAGCTATGATAACTGCAATTCTCGAAGGAAAACTTGATGATGTGGATTATGAAGAACATCCGATTTTTGGGTTGCATATGCCAAAATATTGTCCAAATGTTCCGACAGAAATATTGGATCCGATGAACACTTGGTTACAAAAGGGTGTATATGTCAGAAAATCAATTCAGCTCGCACATTATTTCCATTTGAACTTTGAAAAATTTGCCAACCAAGCATCCAAAGAGATATTGGAAGGAGGTCCGCTAATCGATGAACATAGACAATTGGAACATTTATAATTTTATAAAACTTGTAATACAAAAAGAGGCTGTCGATAAGAGCAGCCTCTTTTTATACTCATACGTAAGACACAGAAGCTCGTAGAGATTCTGAAGCTGACATCTGAAAACAAATCCAAGACTCAGAAGCTCGAAGAGATTCTGAAGTTGACATCTGAAAAGTTTCAATGTAGGGGCAGAGAGTAAAAAATACATCAATCAAAAAATTAACCTTAAATTAATATTGAAATCATAAAATTGACATAATTAACTGGTAATTTTGTGTCAAATTTATTTTTTATATCTTTCATAAGACGAAATAATGGATTCAAACACTATTTATATAATTATTATTGGGATTTTATTTATTTTAGCCGTATCAGATTTGATTATAGGTGTCAGTAATGATGCTGTGAATTTCCTGAATTCAGCCTTAGGCTCAAAAGCGTTCAATTTTAAGGTGATAATGGCAGTTGCAGCATTGGGAATCCTGTTTGGAGCAACATTTTCAACCGGGATGATGGAAGTAGCTAGAAAAGGAATTTTCCACCCTGAAAATTTTTATTTTTCCGAGATTATTTATTTATTCCTTGCAATAATGCTTACGGATATCATCTTATTGGATTTATTTAATACTTTTGGTATGCCTACTTCTACGACTGTTTCCATAGTATTTGAATTATTAGGTGCGGCTGTCGGATTAGCAACGATAAAGATACTGAATGATCCCAATCATTTATCTATGGATGCGTATATCAATTCAGGCAAAGCGTTGACAATTATACTTGGGATTTTGATGTCAGTTGTTATTGCATTTACCACAGGAGCGTTATTTCAGTATATGAGCAGATTGTTGTTCTCCTTTGATTACAGAGACAAATTAAAATATTACGGAGCTATTTGGGGAGGGCTTGCTATTTCCGCAATCACTTATTTCATTCTTGTCAAAGGGGCAAAGAGCGCTTCTTTTATGTCACCGGAATTTAAGCATAGCATAAAGGACAATGCTTTTTTAATCTTGACAACGACATTTGCTGTATGGGCAATTATACTGCAATTAATCATCATGTTTACAAAATTTGATGTTCTAAAAATAATTGTACTTGTAGGTACTTTTGCATTGGCAATGGCGTTTTCGGGTAATGATTTGGTTAATTTCATAGGTGTTCCATTGGCAGGATTTGCTTCCTACAATTCTTGGGCAGCATCAGGTGTTGATCCAAACGAGTTTTTAATGACAGGTTTGGCTGGAAAAGTTGCAACACCAACAGTTTTCCTTTTACTCGCAGGTATCATAATGTCTCTCACTTTGTATTTTTCAAAAAAAGCAAGATCTGTTACTGAAACTGAAATCAATCTTGGCAGGCAAGAAGAAGGTTTTGAGAGATTCGGTTCATCGGCTTTATCAAGATCAATAGTAAGAGGATTTTCCAAAGCCGGAAATTTTATATCTTCTATTCTTCCTCGCTCAGTACACAGCAAGCTGGAAACAAGATTTGACCGGAGTTCATTTCAAGAAAGACAAAAAACTCTAGGAGTGGATGCCCCTTCATTTGATTTGGTTAGGGCTTCCGTGATATTGACAGTATCAAGTATCATCATTTCAGTCGCCACTTTCCTTAAACTACCTTTATCAACAACCTATGTGACTTTCATGGTAGCAATGGGAGCATCACTCGCTGATGGTTCTTGGGGTAGAGAAACTGCAGTTTACAGAATAACAGGAGTATTTTCAGTAATAGGAGGATGGTTTTTTACAGCATTTTCGGCATTTACTATCGCATTTGCAATCATCTTTTTATTTTATTACGGTTCATTTTATGCGGTATTTGCTGTTATGATATTAGTCGGATATATATTATTTAAAACTCATGTTTTACATAAGAAGATGAGTGATGAAAAAGAGGCGGCAAAAGAGGAGGACAAAATATTGGACACATACACCAAATCAGATATAATTGACTATAATATTAAGAATACAAAGAAAATATTTAATGGAATTTCTGAAATCATTGAAGACACAATAAGGGGACTTTCACATGAAAATCTTTCTTCTATTAAGGAAGACTATAAAAAAATAGTCAAATTAAATACTAAAGCGGAAAATTTGCAAAATCATATCAGCGATATAGTTAGTAAAATAGAAGACCATGACATTGAAGCAGGAAATTATTATGCCGTTTGCGTCTATTATCTTCGTGAAATAGTCTATAGTGCAAAAAGCATTGTCAATAGATGCTACAAACATGTGGACAATAATCACAAACCCCTACTTGAAGAACAAATTGATGAATTAAAAAAATCTATGAATGAAATAACTGCAATGTTCAATAAATTCATCAAAGATGCCGAAGCAGGAGCAAGGTCGGAAGCTATTTCCAAAGACAAACTTGTGGATATGCTGAGAAAATTGAGAAAAAATCAGGTAAAAAGAATTAAAACAAAAACTGTGGGAACCAGAAACAGTATATTATTCTTAGGTATTGTTGACCATATGCGAAGTATAGTCAATTTTTCGGACAGACTCGAAAATATTCATAATACTTTTATACAGGAAAATGAAGATGATGTGGATATTCAGTAAAAACTACTTAGAATTCAGTATCTGAATAACTAATTCTCTAGTGAGCTTCTTGCCATTTGCAATTTGCTTGACAGTAGCATAGTCGAATCTAAAATCACAACCCTCTTTCCACCTCGAACAACCATAGGCAGTTTTTCCCCTGATGATATTCCCTTTTTTACATTTTGGGCAGGGCATTTTAGCAGTTTTCTCTTGGATATTAATAACATCATTGTCAGAAATGATTTTGATTTTTGGCTCTAGTACAAGATTCCAATTGTCATCAAATCTAATAAGGGCTTCAATAGTTTTATCCCCTTGTTTAAAACCTTTAAGGTTGACTGTTGAACCTTTGGTCAATAATCTGATGTATTGATTATCCGATATTTTTTTTGAAGCAAACACAAATGGCAACTTAAAATCACAACCTTCTTTCCAGCGAGAACAGCCATATGCTGTTTTCCCTTTAATCAATTTACCGCTTTTGCATTTTGGACAAATATGCCCGGGAACACTTTTTTGTCTCGCCGGTTTTGCCTTAGGTTTTTTAGGCTTATTTGAGCTTTGAGAATATGAAGATTTGAATTTTGATTTGGAAAGTCTGACCTCGGTGACCAAATTGTCAACCATCTTTTTCATATCATAGATAAACTGTTGAGCCTTGTATTTACCAAGAGAGATATCTCTTAATTGCTTCTCCCAGATCCCAGTCAATTCTGCAGATTTAAGCAGTTTATTTTCGATTATCCCTATCAATTCTATTCCTGTAGCTGTTGGCAATAGCAGTTTACGCTTACGGGTAATATATTTTCTTTTGAATAGTGTCTCAATGATATTTGCCCTGGTAGAAGGTCTCCCGATTCCATTCTCTTTCATCAAATCTCTCAATTCTTCATCATCGACCTGCTTACCTGCTGTTTCCATCGCTCTAAGCAATGAAGCTTCGGTATAATTTTTAGGAGGCTTGGTTTCTTTTTCCAAGAAAGAAGGTTTATGAGGACCTGATTCTCCTACTTCAAAATTGGGAAGTATCTTTTCACCATTGTCATCAGATTTCTTTTGTTTTGGATATAATACCCTCCATTGTGCTTCGATTATTTCCTTTCCAGATGTTTTGAATTGGATATCTTCTACTGCACCTATGACATTGGTTTTGGATACAATGCACTCGGGATAAAATGCTGCGATAAACCTCCTAGTAATGGCATCATAAACATTTTGTTCGTAACTTGGCAGTGTTTTTTGCATACCGGTAGGAATAATAGCATGGTGATCTGTTATTTTTTTATCATCAAAGACCCTTTTGGATTTTCTAATAGGCTTTGCCAATAAAGGTGCTGTAAACTGAGAATAATTGATGAGTTTAGCCAAAACGCCCTTTATTTTGGGATATACATCAGTGGGCAGATAAGTAGTATCGACCCTTGGGTATGTTACCAATTTTTGTTCATATAACTTTTGAACAAGTTTCAAAGTATTGTCAGCAGTATAGCCAAATCTTTTGTTGCAATGAACCTGTAATCCGGTTAAATCAAAAAGTTTAGGCGCATATTCCTTAGCTTTTTTCTTATCGACTTTCAATATTGTAAACGATTTACCATTTACTTTGTCAAGTATTTTTTTACCTTCCTCTTGATTTTTAAATTTACCTTTTTCGAAATTAAATGCTACTTCACGATAGTGAGTTTGTAACTCCCAGTATTTTTGAGGTTTGAAATTTTGTATTTCATGATACCTTTTGACCAAAATAGCCAAAGTAGGAGTTTGCACTCTCCCTATGGAAAGCACCTGTTTGTATCCGCCATACTTCAATGTATAAAGCCTGGTTGCATTCATACCCAAAAGCCAATCTCCGATAGCTCTGGAACTACCGGCATAATAAAGATTGTCATAATCTGAAGCAGGTTTAAGCTTTTTGAATCCTTCTTTGACAGCTTCTTTTGTCAAGGATGAGATCCAAAGCCTTTGGACTTCTCCTTTGTATTTCGCTTCTTTCAAAACCCATCTTTGAATCAATTCTCCTTCTTGACCTGCGTCACCGCAGTTTATTACCAATTCGGCTTTTGACAAAAGTTTTTTTATTATTCCAAACTGTTTTTTTACTCCGGAATTTGACATAAGCTTGGTCTCAAATCGCTCCGGTAACATAGGAAGATTGTCCAAATCCCATCTTTTCCAATGTGATTTATAATCGTCGGGTTGATATAAAGTGCAGAAATGTCCAAAAGTATAGGTAACCTGATACCCATTGCCTTCAAAATACCCATCGCGTTTCTTATTAGCTCCTATAACTTGAGCTATTTCTCTTGCAACACTTGGTTTTTCAGCTATACATACTTTCATAAAATCATTACATTAGTACCAATTTAACTCTAAAATGACGCATATATTACATTTTAATTTTCCAATATTTATACGACATACTAAGGTTAATTTGGCATAAAAAAAGAGCCAGCCTGAAATCAGGTTTGGCTCTTTTGGTAATCAGTGCCCTGAGCGGGAGTCGAACCCGCACGCCCATACGGACACATGGCCCTCAACCATGCCTGTCTACCAATTCCAGCACCAGGGCTTAGTGTATATGGTTCCGTCTAAATCAAACGGAATCGCAAAAGTAATAAAAAAATACTTTATCTAGCAAATGAAACTGCTCTTTTCTCTCTAATTACTGTTACTTTCACCTGACCGGGATATTGCATTTCGTCCTGAATCTTTTGTGATATCTTGAATGACAAATCTTCAGCGAATTGATCATTGACTTTATCACTTTCGACTATAACTCTAAGTTCTCTTCCTGCTTGCATAGCATATGCTTTTTGCACACCTTCGTATTCTATAGCGAGATCCTCCATTTCTTTTATTCTCTTCAAATACCCTTCTAGAATCTCACGTCTTGCACCAGGTCTTGCCCCTGAAGCCGCATCACAAGCTTGAATTATAGGTGAAATAATATTATTCATCTCTACCTCATCATGGTGTGCTCCAATAGCATTGACTACAACAGGATGCTCATTGTATTTTTCTGCCAATTTCATACCGTGCAATGCGTGTGACAATTCTGATTCTTCCTCAACTACTTTTCCTATATCGTGTAGAAGTCCTGCTCTTTTTGCCATCTTCACCTGCTTAGGAGTCATTCCTAGTTCAGCAGCCATCATCGCGCTCAATTTAGCTGTTTCTATTGAGTGTTTTAGTAAGTTTTGACCATATGAAGATCTAAACCTCATTCTTCCAATCATCTTCACCAAATAAGGATTTAAACCGTGAATATCCAAGTCAATGATAGTTCTTTCCCCTATTTCTACAATTCTTTCATCTAGTTCTTTTTTAACTTTTGCTACTACTTCCTCTATTCTGGCAGGATGCATTCTACCATCAGCCACCAATCTTTTCAAAGATAGTCTTGCTATCTCTCTTCTAATAGGATCAAAACTTGAAATCACTATTACCTCAGGAGTATCATCCACTACGATTTCTGCTCCTGTAGCTGCTTCCAGAGCTCTAATATTTCTTCCTTCTCTACCAATAATCTGTCCCTTAATATCATCGGAATCCAAATTAAATACAGAAACAGTGTTTTCAATTGTATATTCAGCAACCATTCTTTGAATAGTCTGGATTACAATTTTCTTTGCTTGTTTATTTGCACTTTGTTTAGCTTCGGAAATAATGTCTTTTTCTATTGACATCGCATCGGTCTCTGCTTTAGCTTTGACGGCTACCATCAATTGTTCTTTTGCTTCTGCCTCGCTTAATTTAGCTATATTTGATAATTCGTTTATTATTCTTTCATTAGCATTTTCGAGTTCCTCTTTTTTCTTACTTATGATTTTTAATTGCTTATTTAAGTTTTCCCTTACTGCTTTTACTTCAGCTCTTTCACTTTCAAAAGTTTCTTCTTTACCCTTAAATTCTTTAAGTTTCAAATCAAAATCTTTTTCTTTTGTTACCACTTCAAGTTCCCTTTCCTTAAGATCGATTGTTTGATTTGCCTTATACTTATCAAAATTGGATTTCAAAGAATTAAATTTTTCCTTTGCCTCATTTATCTTTCGCAGCTTGATTTTTTCATGTTTATTTTCAGCTGTTGAAATAATTTTTTCCGCTTTTGCTTCAGCATTATCTAGTGTGCGTTGCGCTGTTAATTTAGCTTCTTGGATTGTTAAGTCAGCTTTCCTGTTAGCGTCTTCAATCTTTGATGCATTCATCTTTTTAAACATCATCGACATGACAAGATAACCGACTACAGCTCCGATTAAAATACCTATAATAAGTCCTATTCCTATTTCCATATTTTTTAGTTTTTGTTAATAAATTTAGTACAAACAAAACGAATGCACCATCAGTCAAGTATAAAACAAAATCCAAAATGGGGAATTCCTACGAATTGATAATATCGCTTAAACTTAAAAATACAGAAGTGATTATAATACTTTGTCTATTGAGCTTTCTATTTCAGAAATTAAATTCAAAATATCATTGTCTTTGCCCTTATCCTTTTTTATATTATAATTCTCTAATGAGCAATTTAATAAAATCAACGTAATTATATCAGTCTTATTTTCAGCTCTATAAACCCTGGCATACTCGTTAATTTTTCTGTTTATATTTTTTTCAATTTCTTTAATGGCATTGATTTCATCATCCTCCGCTTTAACCGGATATGATCGTCCGGCAATCATTATTTTAATATTTTGTACAGCCATTATAAAATTAGCTCAATAATCTAATCACATCTTCTATATCATTTATTGTTTCCCCCACTTTAATCTTTAAATCAGAAGTTGTTTTTCCCAAATTATTTACTTTTTCAAGCTTTTTAACTTTTTCTTCAAGTAATACAACTGTTTTTTTTAAAGATTTATTTTCTTCTTTTATACTTTTAAACACACGCAAGAGCTCTAAAACCTTTAGCTTTAAGCTATTTATTTTTAAAGTAACTTCTTGCATGAGCCAAAATTACAAAAAAATATGAGGAATAGTACAATTTTTATTTATTAAATAAACAAAAGCCCTATTAAAAACAATAAAGTCTATAAAATATTCCTAAAATCAAAGAAATAATTAATAGCAAATAAATTTTAGAATGACATATAAATATGATACCTCCTAAGGCAAAGGGTAATAGTTTCCTCCCTTGTAAAGCTTACGTTATAACACATCTTTTATTAAGTGTAATAATGAAAGCTTTCTCATAAGAGAATTGATTCCGGTTTTAGCACCCATCCCCGGCCCTTCCCTCACAAAGGGAAGGGAGAAGTGAAGGTGCTTGATTAATAAAAATAGCTATTTGCAAATCATCTTGTTTTATAACTAAAGGGTTTTTTTTGTGAAAATAGAGGTGCTATTGCGGTTTACCCCGTGAAATCAACGAAGTATTTCACTGGGGGTTGCAGCTTACTCCCTTGCAAGGGAGGAGTGAGGTGGGTTCTAAAATCTCCAATCCTTGTTCAGCGTTCGATATTCTGTGCCATATAATCTTCTACCTGATAAGCGAGCGTCTCTGACCTCGCTTCTTGTAAATGGGACTACTCCTGTTCTGATACAAAGTTTTTTTTCGCTACCAAGTGAGTTTTACTCATTTGATTTTTGATAAAATTCTTTTATTCCTCTTCGTGATATTCATGTGCAGGAATAGGAAAAGGTCTTTTACCGATTAAGGATTCAACATCGCTTTTTATCAATACTTCCTTCTCAAGTAATCTTTCTGCCAAAAGCTCTAATTCTTTACTCTTCTCTTTCAATAAAGATTTAGCTCTTTCAAATTGTGTATTTATTAGCTCTCTTACACGTTCATCAATCATAGATGCTGTCTTTTCACTATATGGCTTATGGAAACTATCCTTTGACATTGCATGAAATGAGACATTTCCAACTTTTTCATCCATACCGTACACAGTTATCATACTATAAGCCATTTGTGTCACTTGATCAAGATCATTCTGAGCACCTGTTGAAATTTTATCAAATGTATTTTTTTCAGCTGCCCTACCCCCCAAAGTCATACACATTCTATCTAATAACTGTTCTTTCTTAACTATGTATTCTTCTTTAGGAAGGTATTGTGCATAGCCTAGTGTCCCCATTCCACGTGGGATTATTGTAACTTTAATCAATGGAGACGCATTTTCTAAAAACCAGCCACAAATAGCATGACCAGCTTCGTGATATGCAATCGTCCTTTTTTCTTTTGGAGGAATGAATTTATTCCTTTTTTCCATACCGCCAATAACTCTATCAAGTGCATAATTGAAGTCTTCCATTTCAACACATTTCTTATCTCCTCTCGCAGCAACCAAGGCTGCCTCATTACAAACATTAGCGATATCTGCTCCAGCAAATCCCGGAGTCATCTCCGCTAGATAACTAGTATTTACCTCATTACACGATTTTATATCTTTAAGGTGAACTTCAAAAATAGCTTTTCTTTCCTTCAAATCAGGTAAGTCTATTCCTATTTGTCTGTCAAATCTTCCCGGTCTTAGCAAAGCTGAATCCAATACATCAGGTCTATTGGTCGCAGCCATTAATATTACTCCTGCATCTGTTTTAAAACCATCCATTTCGACCAAAAGTTGATTCAATGTATTCTCTCTTTCATCATTGCCACCTTGGAGTGCTCCTTTGCTTCGTGATCTACCAATAGCATCAATCTCATCAATAAATACTATACAGGGGGCTTTCTCTCTGGCCTGCTTAAACAAATCCCTTACTCTGGATGCTCCAACTCCTACAAACATCTCAACAAAATCAGATCCTGAAATAGAGAAAAACGGCACATCCGCCTCTCCGGCAACAGCCTTAGCCAAAAGTGTTTTCCCGGTACCGGGAGCTCCAACCAAAAGTACTCCTTTCGGTATTTTACCTCCGAGATTCGTATACTTTTTAGGATTTTTCAGAAAATCCACAACTTCCATAACCTCTTGCTTTGCCTCTTTTAACCCCGCTACATCTTTAAATGATATATTAACTTTCGCATTTTTATCAAACAAAGCAGCTCTGGATTTACCTATATTGAAAATCTGTGAGCCCGGTCCTCCGCCTGCTCCCATCCTACGCATCAAAAACATCCACAATCCTATCAATATAATAATAGGTAATAACCAATTGAGAATAGGTCCAACCCAATCTTGTTTAGTTTTAAGGATAGGATCAATTTCAAAACCTTCTTTTTTCAATTTCATCATCTCTTGGTCAAAAGTTCTCATATCTCCAATCTGAAAACTAAAATCCGGTCCAAAAATATCCTTTTTTCTGTCTTTTAATTCTTCGTATTTATCTTTTTTATCCTTTTTGATATATACATTTGCGATTGATTTATTGATAACCTCAACTTTTTTTACATCGTTATTGCGAACCATCTCAATAAACTTAAAGAATGTAGTTTCTTTAGAACTGTCACTAGGATATAAAAATAACTGAATCGCCATTATTCCTAAAATCACCAATCCGTACACCCAAAATGTATTTGTCTTAACATTTTTCGGATCTTTAGGATTAAATGGCTTCTTATTTTTCCCCTGCTTATTATTTTTCGAAATATTATTATTTGTACTCATATTATTTTTTGAATTAATTGAAAGACTATAAGTCTTCGTACTTTTTGAACTTCGCATCATTCCAAAGAGCCTCTAAATTATAGAATTCTCTTGTTTCGGGATAAAAAACATGGACAACTATATCAAAATAATCGATTAAAACCCACTTAGAGTGATCTTTCCCTTCATAACTGATCGGCATTTGACCTATTTCGTTTTTCATCCTTTTGTAGATATTATTGGCAATTGATGAAACCTGAACCGTTGAATCTCCTTCACAAATTATAAAATAATCGGCAGGAGCACCTTGCACTCCCCTTAAATCCAGCTGTAAAATATTCTTCCCTTTGATATCCTGAATACTGTCAATAATTAGGTCAATATAAAAATCTGGATTTGCTTGTTTTAATTTTAAAGATGCTTTATTTGTCAAATTTTATGTATTTTTGATTTAGGAATGCAAAGCTATTTATTTTTTAACTATAAAAGAAGTATTTTAATGAATATTATCGGCTCTAACCTCATAGTATTAAAGGAAATTGGCTCTACAAATGAATATGCTTATGATCTATTGTCTCAAAGTAAACAGATAGATGGCACTATTGTTTTGACATATTTTCAAACAAATGGTAAAGGTCAAGGAAAAAACCTATGGATTAGTGAGAAAAATAAAAACTTATTACTATCAATAATTCTCCAACCGGATTTTTTGGATATAGAAAAACAGTTTTATCTAAGCATGATAATTAGTTTGGGAATATTGAATACAATTAGGAAATACACTTCAGAAGAAATCAAGATTAAATGGCCAAATGATATATTTCTAGCCGGGAAAAAAGTTGCGGGAATCCTAATAAAAAATATATTATCAGGAAAAAAAATCAAAAACTCAATCATAGGGATTGGTTTAAATATCAACCAATACCAATTCAACGAATTGGAAAACATTGCAACATCAATGGCAAAAATGGAAAATAAAGAATTTGATTTGAAGAAAGTTTTAGATGAACTAATTATCAATTTGAATTATTACTACAACAAATTGAGAAAAAACAAATACGTAGAAATAAAAAAAGAATACTTAGAAAATCTATATAAACTCAATATTCAGAGCAACTTTGAATTGCCTGCCATTAATAATACACCCTCAAAATCTTTCTCCGGAAAAATAACCGGAATAGATGAAAGCGGGAGATTGCTTGTAGAAACTCAAGGCGAAATAAAAACCTTTATGCACAAGGAGATTATATTTCATTTCAAACATCACCCTAGCCCTCCCCGTTTATAATTCCTTTGACTGGATTATTAGGATTATTGACAATATTTATAGCAATTCCTCTAGCTACCGGAGTCCTTAAAAACGCAAATGACATTGAAAATTTAATTCCCTCTTTTGGTAAAAATGTATTACTGAATTTACTGATGCCGTTATTGACGGCAATAGGAATTTTCTTAGGTTGATAACTAATATTGGTATTATTCCAAGTCAACACTATTTTCAATTTTTAAAATTGCCCCGTTTTGATTTTCAATTACAGAGTTTAATCCTGTCATTCCTCCGTTCAAAATAGGAACGTTATCTAGTAAAAGATCTCCTTGGTTTCGAATAGCAGAGCCATTAGGACCATAGCCTCCTTTAATTGAGAAATTCTCAAATTTCACAACCTTTCCTGGATTTATGTTGAAGATTGTCTCTACATCAACTGTTTGTGGGATAACAGAAGAAACTATAATACTATCTTCCGGATTTGCTATAATGAAAATATTCTTATCAATCTCTAAAAACGTGCTCGTAATAATAATAGTGGAATCATTAATGCTAGAGCTTAAAAAAACAGTATCTCCATCTTCTGCACATGCAATTGCATATCTTATTGATCCTTCACCACTATCACTGGTATTGAATACTGTATGACAAGAAACAATATTTAGACTATAATCTTCCGTTTCTCCATAATTATCAGGATGTGGATTACAAGGGGTTGGGTCTAAATCATATTGTTCTATAATTCTCATTGTTGTATTTCCTAATTTAGCTGTTTCCGGAACTAAAATATTACCCGTTATTGTTCCGGAATTGGTGCGGTCACCCAAATCAAAATATTCATTATTAACATCAAAAACACAATCCTGATTCCAATCTATCCATACAAATACATGTTCTGTCCAGTTTCCATTCATTTCAAGAGAAATTGTAATTGGATATGTGTTTCCTCGAACAATATTCGTTGACAAAGAAGTGAAATCTTCATAGCTATCGCTTCCACCTTGCCCACTTGAATTATCAATACTATTAAAAGTTACTTGATTTATCCAGTCATCAGTAGTATTTGAATATGTTGATAAACAATAAGAACATGTTGGTTCTGACGCAATAATATAATCAATTTTTTCCTCTGTATCATTACCAAGACTATTGGTTGCGACGAGAGTCACAGTATATGAATCAGCCGCGTCAAATGTCACTTTGGGATTTTGAGAAGTAGAAGATGTCCCTCCGACATAAGTAATTGTTGATGGACTGAAAGACCAAGCCCAAGAGGTAGGCGCTTTCAACGAAACATCATAAAAAGAAACAGTTTGCCCCGTCTCAGGATTTGTTTCATCTGCATAGAAATTTGCAACAGGGGCTGCCGGAACACCTTCTTCTCCGGTAACAATTAGTGTGAAGTTCTGACTACCTCCTGACAAATTTCCCTTATGTGAAACTGTAATTGTATAACTTCCTGATGCACCATTTATCACAATCTTTTCGTAAGGATCAACAATATTGTCCCCTGTACTATTAGTTGTGACAGAAGTTAATTTATAGGGAAAATAAGTGGTTCCATTTGAAACTCTTAAATCTAAATCATTAACCAAAACAGGTGTGTTGTCATTTGATGTTCCTGTATTTATTGTTCCAGGTGGATCCGTCCAAGAGATTGATACCACTAAATCATTTATACCATCAGATTCAACATTAACAGAATAATTTTCGCCCTCACTAAGACTTAGTTCTGTCAATCTGGATTCATCACCGTTATTACTTATCACATTAGCTGCTTCTTTTCCATTCAATAAACCCCATCCCCAAATAGCATCGGGTCCTGTCATTCCGGCATCATCTGCTGTATGAAGAGCTAATCCTTTCAAGGAAGCAGCCAACATATATTGACCATTGAGATTATGATAGTGCTCTTGCAATAACATAAGTGTCCCCGTAACACTTGGTGTAGCCATAGATGTACCTGATGTTGTACCATATTGGTCGTCAGCATTCTGATATGTGGAATAAACTTCTGTACCATTCCCTGCAATATCCGGCTTTATTCTGTAATCATCCGTTGGGCCTTGACTACTTTCCGGATTAATTGTTACAGAAATTAAATCTCCATTTGCATTTATATTTGCATCTTGAGCATTTGCCACTACTAGATTGTTTTTACTGCAACGATGTCCTGACAGTTTATCATAGGTTGAATTTCCTTCCAATGGGTCACCATTAATAGTGTTATCATCCCCAAAATTACCTCCGGCAACCATCATTAAGTAATAAGGTGCATTATACATAACTTCATCCCAATCATGTGATAATTCATGATAAGCTCCATAACGCCAATCAGGAAAATCATTATCATCCCAACCATAGGAATGATTAGATACCAACATTCCATTGGCTGCCTGTGTAGTTGCCTCTGCAACATCGTTATCATAATTATATCCAACAGCATCTGCTTGCCAAGCCATTCCTTTTGCATCAGGATCAACTCCGGAAGATATGATTATCCCTGTAACATGAGCTGAATGATACTGCAAGCCACTAACCTCTCCTTCTGAATATCGATTGTTTCCACCAGCTCCATCATATTCTTGATGAGTAACTCTTGCGCTTCCATCATCCCAAATATATGCTACGATATCATCACCATTTAAGTTCAAACCCATTATTCCACCTGAATGAAGAGTATTGGCTCTAGTGGATATAGCCGCATTTGCACTATAAGTTGTGTAATAGATTGGAGTTCCTTCTTTACTAACGCTCATAAGTTCTTTCACGTGCTTACCATCATCATCCTTAATCACCCAGCCATATTTTTTTGCTAGCATTAATGCTTTTTCTTTTTTACGCTTAGCTTTTTTATCTAATGATTTTGCTAATTCACTCAAAATTTTTTGATTGTAGTTTTTGGTAATGATTTTTCTTTCTTCTTTTGTTTGTGAGAAGATTAAAACCGGTATAGCTAAAACAAATACAAAAAATAGAAATGCTTTTTTCATAGGGTGATTATTTAATAATTATTACTTTGCTAAATATTGTGACAGATGTAGCTGATTTTATCTTAATTATATACAAACC
>Ga0256831_1000854_pt1 | contig 16126 bp, 16 predicted proteins | sample 132544metaG_FD_189087 | JGI IMG/M metagenome (GOLD analysis project Ga0256831, IMG submission 189087) | Hydrothermal vent microbial communities from Lau Basin, Pacific Ocean - 132-544 | ecosystem: Environmental > Aquatic > Marine > Hydrothermal vents | place: Pacific Ocean: Lau Basin | collected...
CTGTAGGAACTCCTGGACGTACATTTATGGTACATTGGAGTGAGTTTGAAAATGATGTAATCACAAAAAGTGACTCATCAGCTTGGTTTGATGAAACAATAGATGTAATTCAGAAATTTATTTTCGATAGTGATAATATTAGTGATATTCATTACGAATTTGTAATTGTTGACGATCAGGGATGTGTATCTTCTGTTGATACGCTTACTTTCGATCCTGTTCAACATCCTATCGAACTGTTTGTAGATGTTAACGACCAGAACGAGTGTTCTGCTAACGTAACATTGAATGTAACAGGTGGTATTGATCCTTATGTTGTTTCTCTTAACGGTGATACAATTACCGATATGACTATGGATTTAGCTTCTGGTTCATATCCTGTTGTTGTTACCGATACACACTTAAGATGTAAATTAGAAACAACTGTTGATATTGACAGTAATCCAGTTGTAAGAGATACTTCTATCGAAACTTATATCGATGAGAAAGTTCAGTTTGTTGATGCTGAAGCTGGTCTAGATACAATGTTGGTAAAAGGCGACTATACATTTACATATGACTATGCCACAGGCGTTGATACGTGTGTAAGAACATTAAATGTAGGAGTTGTTGAAGTTCCAAGACCTTACACTATCGCTGAAGTTCAGGGTACTGGTGATGCTTCTCCAATTGACGGAAAAGTGGCACAAATTGAAGGTACTGTTACTGCAGTTGCCGATGGAGAAGGATTCTTTGTTCAGGATGCAAATGCTGCATGGAGTGGAATCTGGGTAGAATACAGCGATGTTACTACTTCTGGTATACAAGAGGGTAATGGAGTTGTTGTTGTTGGTGTTGTTGGCGAAATTGCTAACGTAACATCTATCACAGCTACATCGGTTACAGGTGCTGCTCCTTCATTAGCAGTTACTCCTATCGATGTTGCATCTCCTTCTGAAGTAAGTGACGAAATGTACGAAAGTGTTGTAGTTAAAGTTATCGGTGCTCGTGCCGACTCGGCTGATGCAAGCACCGGTGAATGGACTATTTACTACGATGAAGCTGATGATGCTATTGTAAACGACTGGTTGTTCGCTTATACTCCAAACTTCGACCATTACTATAAAGTAACTGGTGTTGTAAACGGAAGACTTGATAATTTCAAACTTGAGCCACGTAAAGCTGCTGACATCGTTGATGTTACAGATACAAAAATTGACGACTTGGATGGTATTGAGTTTAAAGTTTATCCAAATCCATTTAGCGAAAACATATTCATTGAAAACTTTGATAAACTGACAAGAGTTGTTATTAGCAACATTGCAGGACAACGAGTAATCGATGTTGAATATCCAAATCGTGAAATCCGTACAGATAATCTTGTAAGTGGTATTTACGTAATCAGTTTAATTACTGAAAACGGAATTGCCAAAACTGAAAAGATTATTAAGAAGTAATACCGAATTGATTGATTAAAAAGGGAAGCTTTATGCTTCCCTTTTTTTTTATATACTATTTTTGTTGTTATGGAAATTTTAAATAAACATGTAACGATACGAAAGTTTAAACCCAAAAAAATTAGCGAGACTTTAGTTAAAAGTATTGTTTATTCCGGGACGAGGGCTTCAACAACAGGAAACATGCAACTTTATAGTATTATTGTAACAGAAGAGCAAGCACAACGTGAAAAACTGTTGCCGTTACACTTTAACCAACCGGTTGCAAAAGAAGCTCCTCTGCTTTTAACTTTTGTAGCCGATTTTAACCGTTTTACCAAGTGGTGTGAGATTAGTAATGCTAATCCCGGGTACGATAACTTTCTCTCCTTTTATACAGCCTCTATCGACGCTCTATTAGTGGCTCAGAATGTTTGTATTGCTACCGAAAATGCCGGCCTTGGTATTTGTTATCTTGGAACGACAACGTACAATGCACAAAGTATTATTGATGTTCTTCATCTTCCCAAACTAACTTTCCCGGTTACTACTTTGGCTATTGGATATCCAGATGAAGAACCAGAATTAACCGATCGTATTCCTCTTTCGGGAATTATTCATTCTGAAACGTATAAGAATTATTCATCTTCGCAATTAAAAGAATTATATAAGTTTAAAGAGCAGCTTGAAGCATCGAAAAATTTTGTCACTGAGAATAAACTTGAAAATTTAGCGCAGGTTTTTACCGATGTTCGCTACAAAAAAAGCGATAATGAATTCTTTTCAGCTAAAATGCTTGAAACGATAAAAAAACAGGGATTTGTTTTTTAATCGATAGCAGACATCAACTATTTGCAAAATAGTTTTTCATAATTTTAATAAACTCTTGACGATAGCTGTTTCCAATTGGGATTTTTATACCATTAATAATTGTCATATTTCCTTCTAGTGAGTCTATTTTATCGAGTGAAATTATAAATGATTTGTGAATCCTGTAAAAATCTTTACCGGGGAGAAGATCATGTACTTTTTTCATGGTAAGATTGGTAATTATACGACTATTCTTTAAATGAAATTTAATATAATCACCCAGTCCTTCGATAAAAAGAATATCGGTAAACTTTATTTTAACCATTCGTCTATTTGTTTTAACAAACAAAAAATCAGGTACAGCATTCTTAGAATCTTCTCGTCTATTTCCTCTTTTCAACCTAATAAGTTCATCTGCTTTAAAATAGGCTTTACAAAATCGATCGAACGAAAAAGGTTTCTTCAGATAATCGATTGCATTCAGCTCAAAACCTTCGAGAGCGTACTCAGAATAAGCTGTTGTGAAAATTACAATAGGTGGGTTTTTCAGTGTTTTTAAAAATGCAATTCCTGAAAGTTTAGGCATATTAATATCGAGGAAGATTAAGTCGATCTCGTTTTGTTCGATAAATTTATGTGCACAAATTGCGTCGTTACATTTCCCTGCAATTTCTAAATCGGGTAGTTTTGCGGCATATTGTTCTATTATATTTTGAGCGAGGGGTTCATCGTCAACTATTAAAGCTCTTAATTTCATAATCGTTAAAAAAACTGGTTCTATTTAATATGCAAGCGTAATGAAACAAAAAACCGGTTTGTGTAGTCTTTAATTTCCAAACTGTATTCATTTTGTTGATAAAGGAATTTAAGCCTTTGTTTTACATTCTCAATTCCTATTCCTGAATTTTTTTTCTCTTTCCTACCTTTTTGTTCATAATTGTTTTCAATAGTAAAAGTTATAAATTCATATTCTGTAAAGTCGAACCGAATCGAAAGAAAATCTGAATTTTCATCTCCTGGAAATCCATACTTAAACGCGTTGTCGATAAAAGGTTCGAAAAGAAGCGGTGCTATTTTACCAGAAGGTACTGTGCCAATTTTCTTATATTGTATTTGTTCTTGGTTCGAAATTCTAATTTTTTGAAGTGCAATGAAATTATCGACAAACTCTATCTCTTTTTCAATAGAAATGTAGTTCTCTTTCGACTCGTAAATAATATGGCGCATTAAATCGGAAAGTTTTAATATTAAATCGGGAACTTTATCTGATTTTATTAATGCCAGCGAATAGATATTGTTTAACGAATTGAAGAGGAAATGCGGATTGAGTTGTCCTTTAAGTGTCTTTAATTCTGCTTCAAGTTTTTGCCGATCGCTTTTTTCGAGCTTCAGTTTTAAATCTTGTAACGTTAGCCACTCTTTTACAAATTTAAGAAACGAAGTAGTTGCAACATACAAAAATGTTGCAAAGAAAAACTCGGAGTGTAGCCTTGAATCGAATTCAAGGAATTGCCCTGTTGAAGAAAAAAGTTTGTGGAAAGGATAGATAAATAGAAACTGAATGGCCATACTCGCCAGGGTTAACAACACAATCAACCAAAATAGATAGAAAATATAGTGTTTCTGTTTAAGAAATCTTGGAACCAGAAAGTACAAATTTCCATATACAGCAATTGCAAAACCTATATTTATAACTACCGATTTTTCTATTAACCCAACCGTGAATTTGTTTGTGTAGAAATAAAAAATAAGTGTTAACAAGGTAAAGCTGGCCACCCAGAAAAAAAGATGGCCTGCAATTTTAAATCGGTTGTAAATAATGCGTTTTTGCATTTTAAATTTTGTCGCGTTTTTTCAGGTATTTACGAATATAATAGAGAATAGGATTTTTGTATTTCAACTGTTTCCACGGGCGGCTCGAGTGAGGCAGATGAATTACTTCGATACCTTTTGCCAAATAGTTGTTAAACCCCATTTTTTTCGATTGACGGCTAATATAAATGTCGTACCAATCTTTTTTCTCCGATAAATCGGCAAAACTAAATTGCTCTAAAAACTCGTTCGAAAGAAGCGTACAGCAAAAACTTAAGCTGTGCGAAGTGTTTAATACGGTGTTACTCTTTATCTTCTCGAACGTGTAGGGGAAGTTGTAGTTCCCATTTTTGTCAACAGTAATTGCCCCAACAATTCCAGCTTTTTTCTCCGATTTTAAAACTGAAAACAGCGACGTAATTGTTTTCGGTTGAATAATTACGTCCGACTCAATAACGATTAAAGGACACTTTCTTTCGAGTGCCATTTTTTGTGCCATCTCCAAAACCAGTTTGTAATTTGGCGACGGAGTTGACGTAATATCTTCGAGGTTGATTAATTTGAAGTTAAACTTTTGCTGGGCCTCTTCGAGAAATTTTTTTGTAGCATCGGTGCTAAAGTCGTTAAAAACATAATACTCAAAATCTCCTTCGGCTTTCGAAATTGCTTCAATTGTCAGTTTTGTTGTTCCCAACGAATCTTTAACGGGCGTAATAATTATTGCTTCCGGCATGGTATTTTCTATGGTGTGAAATTAGTTCGAATCTAATTAATTGGTCTCTTGTTTGTTAAAGTCGCGAGAAAAAGCCTGGTCGGTTGGCATAACTAAAATATCGTCGATGGTAACGTGACGTGGACGTGAAAGAACAAACAAAATTGTTTCGGCAATGTCTTCGGCAAAAAGGGGAGTAAAGCCATTGTACACCTGACTTGCTTTTTCTTTGTCGCCTTTAAATCGCACCAGCGAGAACTCGGTATTTACTGCACCCGGGCTCACCGAACTCACTTTAATTCCATCTTTTAACATATCAATACGCATACCTTTTGTAAGCGACTGAACTGCATGTTTCGAGGCACAGTAAACATTTCCAAACGGGTAAGTCTCCTTCCCCGCTATCGAAGAGATATTAATAATGTGCCCGCGTTTTCGTTTTACCATAAGTGGCGAAACAAGCCTTGTTATGTAGAGCAATCCTTTAATGTTGGTGTCAATCATTCGCTCCCAGTCATCAATGTTACCGTCTTGCACAGTATTAAACCCAACGGCTAATCCGGCATTATTTATTAAAACATCAATGGCTTTCCATTCATTCGGAAGGTTGTTAATGGCGGCTTTTGTTTCATCTAAACTCCTAATGTCGAAATTTAGAAGAATAACACCGGCATCGCTCTCTTTAGTTATCTTCTCTTTCAGAGCAACCAGCTTTTCATCTCTTCTGCCGGTTAAAATCAGGTCGTATCCGTTTTGTGAAAGCAAGATTGCAGTTGCCTTACCAATTCCTGAAGTGGCTCCGGTTATTAATGCTATTTTTTTCATTAAATGTTTAATTCTTATTCTTTACGAAATTAAAAAAAACATTAAAGGTTATGGAAAAATCGAGGACTTAATTACCTTTGCTACTGCATAATTTAGAAATTACAAGGTGTTATGGGGAATGAAGTTCAAACAGAAAAAGAATTTTTAATCGATTCTATTCCGGAACCGGAGAATATCGAGGATGTTATTTATTCTTTAATGGTCAATCCGAATTTATCGAGTATCAATTATTTTAACGATTTTCGAGACATAAATATCTCTCCCGAAGCGATAGGAAGTAGCGATACCGATGAAATAGGTTTCTTCGATATCGATGCAAATGGGAGTAAAATGGCAATGAGCACGCATGCATTTCATCACCATTTGCAAAACGACCCGCAAAAGGCTACCGAGATATTGATTTCGCGTGCTGCCCGTAAAATGATCTGTTTTGGGGTTACTCCAATTGCAATAAGTGCATTTTTGTATCATATAAATTTTGCCGACCCCAAGGGCCAGGAGATTGCTTCGGGGGCTAAAAAAGGGTTGGAAAATACTTCTCTGAAGTTTAATCTTAATGTTTCGGACAGAAAAATAAGGTTCGACCATTTTTCTGAACACGGTCCGGTATCGCCCACTATTATTGTTAGTATGATGGGGCAAATTAAGGAGAACGAGAACTTTACTTCGCATGCATTTAAGCAAAAAGGAAATATCATTTTTCTTATTGGACGCAATGTAGAAGATATAGGTTCGTCGGAATATCTCGAGTTTTATCACGAAGTTCCAAACTCTCCACTGCCTGTATTTAATATCGACGATGAGATAGAAGTGCAAAAAGCATTGAAAAAGCTGCATAAATTAAACCTGATTGAGAGTGCAAGCCCGGTTGGAAAGGGAGGTCTGTTTTTTACTTTACTCCGTGCTGCCATTCCTAACGATTTGGGATTTGATATTACAACTTCTGCCGAAACCAGAATCGATTCATTCCTTTTTGGCGAAGCAATGGGCAGAATTGTTGTTGGTGTAAATCCGGAAGATGAAGATGAATTTGTTGATACGCTGTTCGAAATGAAAGTTCCGTTTTTCACTCTTGGGCATGTAACAAAAGGAGAAATCAGAATTGACGATACCTCTTTCGGATATGTTGACAAAATGACTGTTGGAGCTTAATGGCAGCCGTTCCATATAAAAAATCACGACAATCTAAAAAGGGACAAGTCGAGGAGATGTTTAATAATATCTCGCCGAAGTACGATTTGTTAAACCACTTGTTATCGGCAAATGTCGATAAAATATGGCGGAGGGAAACAATTAACCGGTTAAAGCGATTTAACCCCGAGACGATTATTGATGTTGCTACAGGGACAGGAGATTTTGCCATTGCAGCTACAAAAATTTCGGGGGCTAAAATTATTGGAATCGATATCTCGGAAGGAATGTTGGAGGTGGGAAGAGCGAAAATCAGTAAACGCGGTTTAACCGGAAAAATTGATTTGCAAAAAGCCGATTCGGAAAATCTACATTTCGAAAATCAATCATTCGATGCTGCAATTGTTGGCTTTGGCGTTCGGAACTTCGAAAATCTTACGCAAGGGTTGTCGGAGATTTTCCGTGTATTAAAGCCGGGTGGAGTATTTTTTGTTCTCGAATTTTCGAAACCAAAAAAATGGCCGGTAAAACAGCTGTATAAGTTTTATTTTTCGAAAATATTACCTGCTGTTGGGCGAATGGTCTCGAAAGATGCAAATGCTTATACTTACTTGCCCGAGTCGGTAAACGAATTCCCCGATGGCGACAAGTTCTTGTCGATTTTAGCAGAAGTTGGTTTTACCGAAAATAAAAGTTATCCGCAAACATTCGGAATAGCAACAGTTTATGAAGCACATAAAACCAATAAAAAGGGAGTTAAACAATAAAACAACAAAAACTTTGTTTGAAAAACAGAGCTAAGAATTTACCGAGTGAGAAAGATTTATATAATTATAGTACTGCTTTTGTTCATTTTGAATGTTTCGGCACAGAAACAGAAAGTGAAATACATAACAACTTTCGACGATAAGTTACTCCATTTTGGATTTACAATTGGAGCAAATGTACTCGATTTTGGTGTACTGAATTACAATCCAATTGGCGAAAATCCAGATTTTGAGGAGTTTCGCGATCCTCTAACGCGTACTGTAATTACTAAAGACGATTATGTTCGGTCGGATATAGAAGAGTTGGTTCCAGGTTTTACGGTGGGAATTGTAACCAGTTTGCGTCTTACCCGGAGTTTGAATTTGCGATTTCTTCCGGGCATGTCGTTTGGCGAACGGAAGCTAAAATATAATGTATTGGTTTGGGATATTAATGAGTATGAACCACTGCCGTATTATTCTATAAAATCGACTTTTCTCGATTTTCCGCTTCTTATAAAATATAAAGCCCGGCGTATTAATAACGATCGTCCGTATGTAATTTTTGGTGGTGCCTACCGGATTGACATTTCGAGAACGGCTAAAGAGGATTTGGTAAAACTTAAGAAAAGCGGTTTTTATGCCGAGATTGGTGGTGGTTGGGATCACTATTTCCCATTTTTTCGGTTCTCGGTGGAAGGGAAATTTAGTATCGGATTAAATAATCAGTTGGGCGATCTGCCATCGATAACACAGCGCCAGTACTATGCGCAGTCAATAAAAAACCTTCGTTCTACTGTGTTTACACTCTCTTTCCATTTCGAGTAAAGTTTACGGGTTAATAAAAAGTTTGCCGTTTAAATTCGGAACATAGAATTGCTGTTGCTACCGAAACATTTAACGATTCGGCGCCACTACTTTTTTCTGAAAAACCAGGAATCTTAATTTTTGCAGGAATTTGTTTTTCGAGGCTCTTTTTAATTCCATTGCCTTCGTTCCCCATAACAAGAATAGCCTTTTGCGGCAGCTCCTTTTTGTAAACATTTTCTCCTTCAAGGAAAGCTCCAAAAATTTGAGTTTGCGAATTGTTTGCTAACAGTTCAACCTCGGAGAAAGAGGATTTGACCATTTTTACCCGGCAGAACGAACCCATGCTTGCCTGAATAACTTTTGGGTTGTAAAAATCGACCGTTCCCGGCGAGCAAAAAAGATACCCGATACCAAACCAATCGCAAATTCGTATTATTGTTCCTAAATTTCCCGGGTCTTGAATATCGTCTAAATAGAGCGATAAATTATTTGTTAGTTCCTCGGGGAATACGGGTGTCTCGGGGAGTTTACAAACAGCGAGGCAATTTTGCGGATTTTGCAATAAACTCATTTTTTTTATCTCGTCGGGCTCTGCCTCTTGTATGGTAAGTGCGTTTTTGCAGCTTCGTTTGTTCTCTTCAATAAAATGGTTGGTGGCAAAAAGTTGCTCTGTTTGGTATTGCGAGTTTAAAACTTCCAACACATTTTTGTCGCCTTCAACCAAAAACCGACCCTCTTTTAAACGGTATTTTTTTATTGCGAGTGATTTTATAAGTTTTATCGTATTTTTACTAACCATTTAAAATAATTAAATTCAGAAAATATTTTCAGTAAAGTTACTGTTTCTTTACAAAACACTTCTTTATTTTTGCTGAATAAAAATTTTTGTGTTGAATAGAAAAGTAGTTGTTCGTAAAATAAGTTTTTTTAAAATAGCAGCAGTTTTGTTTGCTTTGCAGCTCTTTTCGTGCTCGCCTGTAAAATTTGTTCCCAAAAATGAATACCTGGTTAATAAAGTTGATGTTGAAATAGATAACTCCGACATTGATAAAGCAGAGGCAAAATCTTTTGTCCGTCAGAAAGAGAATTATAAGATTCTCGGATTTATGAAATTTCATCTGATGATGTATAATTTATCGTCGAAAAAGAAAACCGACGATTGGTTAAAACGAATTGGCGAACCACCACAGCTGTACAATAAAGTTTTGTCTGACAGGTCGGAAGATCAGCTACGCCAGTATATGTACAACAAAGGTTTTTTTCAGGCAAAAGTTAATAGCGATGTTGTGTTTAACGATGAGAAGAAAAAAGCCGATGTTACATATAAAATTACTTCGGGCGAACAGTATATTATCAGTAAAATAGAATATCATATTAAGGATCGGGCTTTAGATTCGATTTTTTTTAACGCCCCCGAAATTCAATATATAAATCAAGGCGATCCGTACGATGTGTACAAACTCGAAAAGCAACAAGCAGATATTGTTGACCTGTTCAGAAACAATGGGTATTACTATTTTTCAAAAGAAAATATTCGGTTTCTTGCCGATAGCAGTAATGTTTCGAAACAGATTGCTTTAGATATGTACATTTCTCCTTCGAAAAACTCGCAGGTCGATTCTGCTAAAGTTTTTAAACCTTACTATTTAAACCATTTTAATTTTTCAATATTACCGGGAAATACTTCTGTGTCGGCAGCTCGCGATAGTGTTTTGGAATTCTCCGATACTATGTCGTGGGACAATACTACGGTTTACCGGTTTAAACAAGTTACTTATCCGCGCGGGCTTTTCGACCGAACAATGTTAATGCATCACGGAGATATGTTTCGGGCAAACGAGGTTGAGCGAACATTTAATGCATTTAACCGGCTCAGGCAATTTCGCTTTGTCGATATTCAATTTAATGAGCCTTCGTTTAGTCGCGATACAAACCTTCTGAATTGTAATATCCGATTGGCTCCGCTTAGTAAACAATCTACTTCGTTCGATATTGAAGGGACAAACACCTCGGGGAACTTTGGCGTGGCTGGAAATATTTACTATCAACACCGGAATTTATTTAAAGGAGCAGAGGTTTTTCAGCTTCGTTTAAAAGGGGCAACCGAGCGATTGCAGCACCTTATCGATAGTGTGCCAAATTATTTTAATACACTCGAACTTGGGATTGACACAAAATTAATTATCCCGAAATTGCTGGGCCCGGGAAATTTTATAAATAATTTCGAAAGGTTTTTGCCCAAAACGGTTATTGGTATGGGCTTTAACTTCCAGAAACGACCGGAGTACACGCGAACCATTGCTACCCTGAAATTTGGTTACGAATGGAAAACAACGCAAAGTCTACGTCATACCTGGAATTTAATGGATTTAAATAAAGTTAAACTCTTTGAATTCGATCAGGATTTTATTGATGATATTGAAGATCTCTATATAAAAAGCAGTTTTACCGACCACCTGATTATGGCAATGAACTATTCGTTGGTTTATAACAACCAGCAACTTCATTCAAAAAAAGACTACACATACATTCGTTTTAATATAGAGTCGGCAGGTAACTTTTTGTGGGCGCTTGCCAAAACGTTTAACTGGACAAAAGTTTCGGTTGAAGATACTACAGGACTTGGAACGGTTGAGTATTATCAATTGTTTAATACCCGGTTTGCACAATATATAAAGAGCGATATTGAGTACAGTCATAGTCATCAGATAGATGAATACAATGCACTTGTGGGGCGGGCATTTTTTGGGATTGGCGTTCCGTATGGCAACTTCGATGTTTTGCCTTTCGAGAAAAAATACTTTACAGGCGGTGCAAACGGAATTCGTGCATGGCAGGTTCGTTCGTTGGGGCCGGGCTCGTATAAAGCACCTCCAAATGCATATCCAAATCAATCGGCCGACTTAAAAATAGAGGGGAATTTTGAATATCGTTTTAAATTAATGAGCTTTCTTGAAGGAGCCTTGTTCCTCGATGCCGGAAATATTTGGTCGATAAATGAAAAAGATAATCGTGAAGGTGCACTTTTTAAATTTAACCGGTTTTATAAGCAAATTGCAATTGGTACCGGAACCGGCGTGCGTTTCGATTTAAACTATTTTATTTTACGAATCGACCTCGGAATGAAATTGAGAGACCCGGCACAAGACGAAGGCAGGGGATGGATTATTGGTGTGCGGCCAATGGTGCGCGATGATTTTTACCTCTCTTTTGCCATCGGATATCCATTTTAATTGTATACCCAATTCTCAAATCTATTGCAATATTTTTATGCTCAGTTATTTTTTTGCATTTTAGCGGACGAAACTTATAAAACATAAGTAAATAGGCAATTTAGTTTCAATTTTACAAATTTTGTATGGCAGATAAAAATCAGAAAAGAGATAAGTTCGGATCGACATTTGGAGTAATTGCAGCTGCTGCAGGTTCGGCTGTGGGGTTGGGTAATATTTGGAAATTTCCATATATAGCAGGTGTTTACGGAGGTGCGGCTTTTTTGTTTGTTTATCTGGCTTTTATTGTGGCCATAGGGTTGCCGGTTATGCTCTCAGAACTTATTATCGGGCGAAAATCGCAACGAAACGCTTTTGGTGCTTTTAAAGTTTTAGCTCCAGGAACACCTTGGAAATACATTGGTATTTTGGGAGTGGGGGCTGCCTTTTTAATTTTGTCGTTTTATGGAGTAGTGGCAGGGTGGAGTGTTCATTATATTATTGTTTCAATTCAAGATGGTTTTGCAAGTAAAAGTCCAGAACAAATAAACGCTCTCTTTTCAACATTTATCGAATCTCCTGTGCAACCGGTTATTTATCAGCTTATTTTTATGTTGGCTACGGCAGCAATTGTTATTGTTGGAATTAAAAAAGGAATTGAAAAGTTCAATAAAATACTAATGCCGCTTTTAGTCCTTATTTTAATAGGACTGGCAATAAAGTCGGTAACGCTCGATGGAGCAATGGCCGGATTGGAGTTTCTGTTTAAACCCGATTTCTCGAAACTTACCGGCGATGGAATTCTTAGTGCTCTTGGACATGCCTTTTTTACATTGAGTTTGGGAATGGGAACATTAATTACGTACGGGTCGTACATCAGCAAAGACAATAATCTTGTTAAAACGGTTATTAATGTAACCGTTGCCGATACCGTTATTGCAATTTTAGCAGGCATTGCAATTTTTCCTGCAGTATTTGCTTTCGGAATTGCACCTGCCGAAGGACCGGGGTTAATTTTTATTACACTTCCAAATGTATTTCATCAAATGCCCGGAGGATTTCTCTTTTCAATTCTGTTTTTTATTCTCTTAACGGTTGCCGCGCTTACATCATCAATATCTATATTAGAAGTTGTGGTTGCCTATTTTAAAGAAGAATTTAATATGGGGCGTCGGGGAGCTACGGTTTTGGCAACACTATTAATTTCAATTCTTGGAATATTGTGTTCACTGTCGATGGGTGTTCTTTCTCCTGTAACATTGTTCGGGCTTAGCTTTTTCGATTTAATGGACTGGGTTTCGGCAAATATACTGTTGCCGGTTGGCGGATTGTTTATTGCTCTGTTTATTGGTTGGTTTTTTGGCCGTAAAAAAGTTGAAGCAGAAGTGGCAAAAGGTGGTAATCTCTCAGGAATATTTTTATCAAGTTTTATGTTTCTTGTAAAATTTGTTGCACCTATTGCAATTGCAATTGTTTTGCTGAATAAGATTGGACTGCTTAACTTTTAATCAAAAGAATTCCTCGAGGCTCTGCCTCGGGTTCCATGGAGATAGTCAACTTTAAGAATTTTCTTTATCAATCGGGCAATAATTTGTTTGTTGCTTTTGGAGATACATCCAATTTTTAATAAGTTTAGGGTAATATTAAATGTTGCTCAAAACTTAGCCTACTATGAGTAATCCCTTTAAACGTTTCTTTAACGAAATAAACAATTACTCCCGATCCGACAGAAATGCGCTGCTTATTTTAAGTGGGCTCATTATCCTTGCAATTATTGCAAACATTATTATTCGCAACATCGACCCAAAACCCATGTACACGCCGGAAGAGTACGACCAAATGATGGCTAAATGGCAAAAGATTGTAAATGAAAATAAAACTCGGAAGACGCTCTTTAAATTCAATCCAAACACAATTCCCGACAGTTTGCTCGATTCGTTAAATCTGCCCCATATAGTAAAACAAAACATTATTCGTTACCGGAAGGCTGGGGGCAAATTCAGTACTCCTCAAGATTTACGCAAAATTTATGGAATGAACGATTCTGTTTTTAATGCCGTGGAATCTTATATAAACATCGAAGTTCGGAATAAGCGAAACGTGAAAGTTGAGCGCCCCAAAAGAGTAAAAAGTTATCATGGATATTTCGACCCGAATAGTTGCGATTCGACAACGCTGAGTTCATTCGGATTTAACCGTTTTCAAACAAAAAATGTTTTGCGTTACAGGAACAATGGTGGTCATTTTAGTCGTTCCGAAGACCTGTTGAAAATTTATGGAATTGATTCTCTGTTTTTTAATAGTATAAAAAAGCACATAAAAATAAAAGATACAGCAACAAAAGCAGTGGCAGGTTTGCCAACAAAGAGTTATCGGGTTGAGTTAAATTCGGCCGACTCTGTCGATTTAGTGAAACTAAAAGGAATTGGAGCTGTTTATGCTGCACGAATTATTAAATACCGAAATTTATTGGGTGGTTTCTATTCGAAAAAACAGTTGTTGGAAGTTTATAATTTTCCGAAAGAGACGTATGTGAATATTGAGTCGAAAATTTCGGTCGATACAACATTGATTAAAAAGATTAGAATTGATTTTGCAGAATATAATGATTTGTTAAGACACCCTTATTTAAATAAAAAACAGGTAAAGGCAATTTTAACCTATCGCGATAAAAACGGAGCATTCGAGAAACTGGCAGCAATACTGTTGATTCCGGAGATTGACTCGGTTGAGTTTGAAAAAATAAGGCACTATCTTACTTGCCGTTAAAAATGTTTAATTTAAAATTGTTGCATAGGTTTTGTTATTTTTTTCTTTTAAATTTGAAATGACACGAATAATTTCTAAATTTGCGCCTCAATTTTTAAAAGTAAAACCGATAGGAAATGATAATTATTCCGGTAAAAGAAGGCGAAAACATAGAAAGAGCCCTTAAGAGGTTCAAAAGGAAATTCGAAAAAACAGGCGTAATGAAAGAGTTGCGTGAGCGTAAGAAGTACACAAAACCTTCGATTAAAAGAAGGGAAGAGTTGAAAAAAGCTATTTACGTGCAAGGGTTAAAAGAACAGGAAGACTAATTCGTAATTAGTAATTCCTGTTCTTTCTTATTTTTCGATTGTAAAATGGATTATCAGGAATTGTTTATCGACTATTTAAGGTATGAAAAGAGATTCTCTTCGCATACCGTAGTGGCTTACAAAAATGACCTCGATCAGTTTGTGCAATTTTGTGCAGTAGTGGTCGGGGAATTTGATGTTAAAGGGGTCGATACAAAACTGGTTAGAAGTTGGATTGTTCATTTAATGGAACAAGAACTGGCTCCCCGTTCGGTAAACCGGAAAGTGTCTACTGTAAAATCTTTCTTTAAGTTTTTAATGAAAGAACAAATAGTTGAACAAAATCCGGCAATTAATTTACCTCTTCCAAAAATTAGAAAAAAATTACCAAACTTTGTTGAAGAACACAATCTGAACCATCTATTGGATGATGGCTTTTTTTCTGATGATTTTACAGGAGTGCGAGATAAATTAATAATAAATTTACTTTACGGAACAGGAATTCGGCTTTCTGAGTTGTTACAATTAAAAGATACCGACATAAATACAAACGAGTATTTAATTAAGGTGTTGGGAAAACGACAAAAGGAGAGGATTATTCCATATCCGAAAAGCATAAATAGTTTGCTCGAATTGTACACGAATTTGCGTAGCAAAAAGGTAAAGGTTAATACGCCGAACCTGCTTGTAACCGAAAAAGGAGAGCCGGTTTACGAAAAATTGGTTTACCGAGTTGTGAAGAGCAACCTTTCGAAAGTTACATCGTTAGAAAAAAAGAGCCCGCATGTGTTGCGGCATACTTATGCAACCCATCTGTTAAATAAAGGAGCAGATTTAAATGCAGTGAAAGAATTGTTAGGACATTCGAATTTGGCAGCTACGCAAGTTTATACACATACAACTTTCGAAAAGCTGCAAAGTATATATAAACAAGCCCACCCTAGGGGTTAAAATAGTTTAATTATGGAAGTAAAAATTAGTACAGTGCATTTTAATGCAGACGAGAAATTGGTAGACTTTGTTAACAAAAAGGTAACAAAGCTCGATACCTTCTTTGATGGTATCATTAGTTCCGATGTAACATTAAAAGTATTAAAGCCCGAAGCAGCAAACAATAAAATTGCTGAAGTTAAGGTATCAATACCTTCTGGCGGACATTTATTTGCTAAAAAACAGGCCGATACTTTTGAAGAAGCAACTGATTTGGTGGTGGATGCAATACGTAAACAACTGGGGAAATACAAGGAAAAACTTAAGAGTAAATAAAAATTTAAAATAGCGTATTTTATTTTTAGTTTTTTAAAATAATATTTTTACATTTGCAAACCCTTTTTAGGGACGTTCAGAAAACAACTGTGTTTAAAGTATTTAGATGTAAAACAAAGGGGTTTCAGAGTTTTTAGTGAAGCCCGATTTTTTAGTTAAAATCAAAAGAATGTTACTTTAAATGATTGTAAGTTGAGAAAACTGTTTGTTGTTTTTAGAAATTTTGTAGTTTTGCACGGCATTTTTGCGAAGTGAATAGATGCGGGAATAGCTCAGTTGATAGAGCATTAGCCTTCCAAGCTAAGGGTCGCGGGTTTGAGCCCCGTTTCCC
>Ga0256831_1000855_pt1 | contig 16094 bp, 19 predicted proteins | sample 132544metaG_FD_189087 | JGI IMG/M metagenome (GOLD analysis project Ga0256831, IMG submission 189087) | Hydrothermal vent microbial communities from Lau Basin, Pacific Ocean - 132-544 | ecosystem: Environmental > Aquatic > Marine > Hydrothermal vents | place: Pacific Ocean: Lau Basin | collected...
CTATTTAACTATATATTAACAAAGGCACATTATGAGTTATATTCCATACGTTGTAGAGCAAACAGGTAGAGGTGAGAGATCTTACGATATCTATTCACGTCTTTTAAAAGACCGTATTATCATGTTAAGTGGTGAAGTGAATGACCAAGTAGCATCTACTATTGTGGCACAACTTCTTTTTCTTGAAGCACAAGACCCAGATAAAGATATCTACTTCTATATCAACTCTCCAGGAGGGGTGATTACCTCTGGGCTTTCTATGTATGATACGATGAACTACATTAAGCCAGACATCGTCACTATCTGTATGGGACAGGCTGCTTCTATGGGTGCATTTTTACTCTCATCTGGTACACCAGGGAAGCGTTATGCCTTACCCAATGCACGTATTATGATTCACCAGCCTTCTGGTGGTGCACAAGGACAGTCTACAGACATCCAGATACAAGCAGAAGAGATTCAGAGACTGAAAGATTCACTCAATGAAATTATGGCAAAGAATTGTGGCAAGAAAGCCAAACAGCTAGAAAAAGATACAGAACGTGATAACTTTATGTCTTCAAAAGAAGCTGTCGAGTATGGACTCATTGACAAAGTACTCACGAAGAGTTTTGCGTAAAGGTCAAGTATGGTTCGTGAAATAGTTGTTTACCCAGATAAAAGACTCAAACTCATATCAAAAGAGGTAACATCTTTTGATGGTGCATTGCATGATTTGCTCGATGATATGTATGAGACCATGCGGGCACGCAACGGTGTAGGATTGGCTGCCATTCAAGTAGGGGTTGATACTCGTGCGCTTATTATTAACATTCCACTAGAAGATGAAGATGGGGAGCATGACCAACCTAAAGAAAATACTTTAGAGATGATCAACCCTGTCATCATCGAACAAGATGGTACAGAAAAATTTCAGGAAGGGTGTCTTTCCATTCCTGGTGTCTATGAAGATGTGGAACGTGCAAAACATGTAAAAGTAGAATACTTTGACAGACATGGTGAAAAAAAGACTATTGAAGATGATGACTTTTTGGCTGTAGCTATGCAGCATGAGATGGACCATCTTGATGGAAAAGTATTTATAGAAAAACTCTCTTATATTAAACGTAAAAAGTTTGAAAAAGAGTGGAAACGTAAACAAAAAGAGGGGTTGGTTTAAACCCCCTGCATAATCATCGCATCGGCTACACGTTTGAAGCCCAATATATTTGCTCCTGAGATAAGATCCATCTCCAAGTCATAGGTATCACAAGTTATTTTAATGTTGTTATAGATATTTGACATAATCCCTTTGAGCCTTTTATCTACTTGCTCAAACGAGAGATACTTGAGTGAATTGTTTTGTCCCATTTCTAAAACAGATACGGCAACTCCTCCCGCATTTGCTGCCTTAGCAGGTGCAAAAATAATACTATTTTTTTGAAATACTTCTATGGCTTCAGGAGTGGTTGGCATGTTCGCTCCCTCTGCGATGATTTTTACGTCATTTTGAACAAGTTTCTTCGCACAGGTTACACCTAACTCATTTTGGGTAGCACAGGGGAAAGCTGCAAAACAAGGAATATCCCATACATGACTACTTCCACCTACATAGTTTTCTTTTTTCACATACGTAGCACTTTTACGTTCATGAGCATAATATTCTAAGGAGGCACGTCTTTCTAACTTTATTTTTTTGAGTAAATCTAAATCAATACCATTACTGTCATGTATGGCACCTCTAGAGTCAGAACAAGTCACAGGAACGGCACCTAAGTCATAGAGTTTTTCTATAGCATGGATGGCAACATTCCCGCTTCCGCTGATGGTACAGATTTTCCCTTTTAGGGTTTCACCCATATCCTCAAGAAGGGTCTGGGTAAAGTAGATAAGCCCATATCCTGTGGCTTCAGTACGTCCAAGACTTCCACCTAAAGAGAGTGGCTTGGAAGTAATAATGCTGTTATAGGAGTTTGTCAATTGTTTATATTGTCCAAAGAGGTAGCCTACTTCTCGTGCCCCTACACCGATGTCGCCTCCGAGTACATCAATGTCTGAACCAAGACTGTTGTAAAATGCTGTCATAAATGCTTGACAAAATTTCATAATCTCTTTATCACTCTTTCCTTTTGGGTCAAAGTCAGCACCACCTTTGGCACCACCTATATGCAGTCCTGTAATGGCATTTTTAAAAATTTGCTCAAAAGCAAGAAATTTGAGGATATCCGGGTTGACCGAAGGGTGAAAACGCACACCGCCTTTGTAAGGCCCAAGAGCATTATTGAACTGTATTCTATATCCACTGTTTACATGAATATTGTTACTGTCATCGAGCCACTCTATTTTAAAGTAAATAGATCTGTTTGGAGAGATAATACGCTCTATAATGTTTTGTGTTTTATATTCAGGGTGTTTTTCCATTAAAGGACGAATGGAAACTAAAACTTCTTTGAGTGCCTGAAAGAAGTTCGTGTCCGTTGAACAGTTTGTCTCTTTTGCACGTTTCATTGCTAATTCTATATAATCCATAGGTTTCCTTTAGGGGATAATTTTAGTTTTCTTTGTATCCATTTGGGTTTTGAGACTGCCATCTCCATGTATCGATGCACATCTCTTCTATGCCTCGATTTGCTTCCCAGTCTAGTATCTCTTTTGCATATTTGGCATCTGCATAACATGTGGCGATATCACCGGCACGTCTAGGTGCGATATGATAAGGCACAGGTCTCCCAGAGGCATCTTCAAATGCTTTTACCATCTCTAATACAGAGTATCCTTTACCTGTGCCAAGATTGATGGTGATGACTTCATCTATCGTAGGAAGTACCTTTAAGGCTTTAACATGTCCTTCTGCTAAATCCATTACATGAATGTAGTCTCTGACACCGGTACCATCTATGGTGTTATAGTCATCACCAAAAACGCTGAGACTCTCTCTTTTGCCTACGGCAGTTTGGGCAATGAATGGCATAAGATTATTTGGGATACCTGAAGGGTCCTCTCCTATATCTCCTGAGATATGCGCACCTACAGGGTTAAAATAACGTAACAAGATAACCTGCCAAGTAGGGTCAGAGACATAAAGATCACGTAAAATCTCTTCAATCATTAATTTGGATCTACCATAAGGGTTGGTTGCAGAAAGAGGAAAGTCTTCGGTGATTGGCGTGCGCTCAGGGTCACCATACACAGTAGCAGAAGAGGAAAAAATGATAGACTTGCATCCATGTGCCTGCATTACCTCACATAAAGTAAGTGTGCCTACGACATTGTTGTCATAGTACTTTAGAGGCTTTTCTACAGACTCTCCCACCGCTTTGAGACCAGCAAAATGTATCACACTTTTAATGTCGTATTGTGTAAAAATGGCATCTAAATCCTCTTTGTTTCGGATGTCACCTTCAAATAAGGGGATTTTTTTATCTACGATGTTTTCAACACGTTGGTGTGCAAGTAAAGAAGCATTGGAAAAGTTGTCAAAAATAACAATATCATACCCCGCTTCTATGAGTAATATAGATGTGTGAGAGCCAATATATCCAGCCCCTCCCGTAACAAGAATCATCCATAACCTTTATAGTATATTTTATATGGAAGGATTATAGCATATATCCTGATAATCAAAATTTGAAGATAAAGTGTATTATTTAAGATCTTTTGTAAAATATGTCAATTTGCAATATTTTTGCATCTCTTTTTAAAATTATGTCACACTACCGGTATGAATGCAAAAATTGATAGTGGTACACCACCCAAAGTAACAAAAGTAAAGCAAAAACCCAAAAAAGAAGCTATTGTCAATCGTCTCACTTCTGCAACTTTAGAGGGAGTGAATGCCAAGGTGATAGAAGTAGAAGCGACGTTCACAAAAGGCTTACCTGGGTTTGCAGTGGTAGGATTGGCAAATTCTGATATTCAAGAAGCAAAAGAGCGTGTAAAGTCTGCATTGCTTGTGAATGAATTTGTGTTTCCTCCTCTAAAAATCACGATAGGAATGAGCCCCTCAGAGATCAAAAAGAGTGGAAGTCACTTTGACCTTTCTTTGGCATTGCTTGTGGCACTCAACAAGAAAAGTTTTGAGGAAGAGGGTCTCTTTGTCTTTGGTGAACTAGGGCTCGATGGCAGGGTAAAAAGCTCATCCATGATTTTTCCTCTTATTCTTTCTTTAAAAGAACAAGGCTTGATTAAAAGAGCCATTGTTCCACAAGAGGCGATAGCCTATTTGAGTCATATATCAGGGGTTGAGTTTGTCGCAGTAGATACTTTAAATGAAGCGATAAGCCTTTTAAAAAGTGGTACCTTTAAAGCCAATGTGAAACAGTTTGAGTATGATGCAAAACAATTGAAGTTAGAGAATAAAACCTACTATTACGAAGAAGCGTATGAGGGAGATTTTAAGGAAGTAAAAGGGCAAATGGTTGCTAAACGTGCCGCCATGATAGCTGCAGCTGGTATGCATAATCTTTTTATGGAAGGTAACCCCGGATGTGGTAAAAGTATGATAGCTAAACGGATAAAAGATATTTTGCCGCCTATGGAAGAGGTGGAACTGCTTTCTATTGCAAAACACCAGTTTCTAGATGGTCAAGAGCCAGACTTTAGAGCCAAACGTCCCATGAGAAGTCCACACCATACGGCAACCTCTGCATCGATCTTTGGTGGTGGCTCGGGGCAAGCCAAAATAGGAGAAGTCGCTTTGGCGAGTTCTGGCATACTGTTCTTCGATGAAATCCCGCACTTTTCAAAAAATATACTTGAAGCCATGCGAGAACCGCTTCAAGATAGAAAAGTGCTTATTGCACGTGTGCAGAGTAAAATAGAGTATGATGCAGACATTATGTTTGTGGCAGCACAAAATCCTTGTCCCTGTGGGAATTTACTCTCTAAAGTCAAAGTATGCAGATGTTCAGAGCAAGAGATAAAACGCTATAAAAACAAGCTCTCAGATCCTTTTTTAGACCGTATAGATCTGTTTGTTGTGATGCAGGAGGTAGAGAGTACAGACTGTGCAGATGTAACATCTTCGGCGATGCATAAAGCAGTCATAGAAGCGTTCATCCAACAAAAGAGAAGAGGACAAAAAAGACTCAATGGTAAACTGACTGAGGCAGAGATAGAGACTGTATGTATCTTAACTACAGAAGCAGAAAATATTTTACATACAGCTATAAGTAAATTTGCACTTTCACATCGAAGTATTGGGTCTGTGAAAAAGATAGCCAGAACGATTGCTGATTTGAACAAACATGAAAAGATAGAGAAGAAAGATATTTTGGAAGCGTTGAGTTATAGAAGAAGAGCATAGGGCATCATTACCCTATGCTAGGAGTCCGACAGGCTCCTAGAAAATGATTAAGACTAGAGAAACTCTACCACAGTTTTTGTGATGATAAATCCACCAACCACCAACCATACAAACATACTTAGTGCTGTATAGACAGGTGCAAGACCTAAGCCTTTGAATTTAGCGAAGATAGTTCCCATTCCTAAAGCAGTCATTGCCATGGTAAGAAGGAATGTATCTATTTCATTAATAATACTAATAATATGATTAATCATAAGAGCTGTCTCTTCAGGGGCACTATGTGTATAGTTCTGTATAATTGAATTTAGCCCTGCAACGATGATGAAATAGACCGCAAACCAAGGGATAACAAGTTTTGTTTTCTCACTTCTGCTTCCCCCCTCTTTTTTTGCTGACCATGCAAGGTAAAGACCAAGTACGATAAGCATAGGAGCAATCATAATAACACGTGTCATTTTAACGATAACTGCTGCATCTGCCATCTCAGTTGGTGCACCAGGTACAGAAGCAGGTACTGCAACCACTTGTGCAACTTCATGAATGGTTCCACCCACATAGATACCAAATTCTCTAGCAGTCATATGTAGGAAACCTGTTGCATGTTCAATGATGGTAGTATAAAGTACAGGGTAGAGGAACATAGAGATAGTACCAAAAAGAACAACCATAGAGACAGCAATAGCTGTTTTGTACTCTTCTGCTTTAAGCACAGGCTCTGTAGCAAGAACAGCTGCTGCACCACAAACGGCTGCACCAGAGGCTGTCAAGATTGAAGTGTCTTTTTCCATACCGAAGATTTTAGATCCTACCCATGATCCAAGGATAAGTGTGGAACTGAGCATGATGAGTGATACAAGAAACCCATCCATCCCAACTTCTGCAATTTGTTGGAAAGTAATTCTAAATCCGTAGATAACAATAGCAAAACGTAAAATCTTTTTCCCTGAGAATGTAATACCCGTTTGCCATTCTTTTGGCGTTTGGTTGTGTAGGGTATTTGCATAGAAGATACCCATAACGATACCTATTACCAGAGGGGATAGCCCTAATGCTTTGACCGGCCCAAGACCAGCGATGTATGTTGCTGCTGCAGCAAAGATAGCTACAAAAAGAATACCACTCATAGTACCTTTACGATTTTCTGCAGAAAAAGCCATATAAATCCTTTTTATTCAAAATTATTGATAACATTTGCCGAATTCTACTATAATTTTGATATAATTACCTAATAAATGACGTAAAAAGTCAAAATAAATCAATAGAATCGATGAAAAATGAGTAAAAACATGAAATTAACATTACGACAAATGCAGATATTTTTAAATGTAGTAGCCTCTGGACACCTCACAAATGTGGCAAAAGAGATGAAATTGAGCCAATCAGCAGTTTCCATGTCCATTAAAGAATTGGAAAATATATTGGGACGTCCGGTTTTTGACAGAATTAATAAAAAATTGGTTTTAAACGAAGTGGGACGTGCTTTTTATAAAGAAATCTCTCCCATTTTTAAAAAATTAGCCGATATAGAGTATGAATTTAAAAATTCTGAAAATAAAGGAATGATTAGAGTAGGGGCAAGTACAACCATTGTGGATTATTTGATGCCTGCAATTATTTGTAGCTATATGAGCTCTTACCCTGATGTAAAAATTACTCTTAAAGAGGGGAATACAAAAGAGATTGCCGAGATGATTAAAGAGGGAAGTATCGATATTGGCTTTGTTGAAGGCTTTGTTGGGGGTACGGACATCATTAAAGAAAAGATAGGGGTAGATGAGTTGTTAGTAGTCACGGCAGACAAAAATCTCTGTAAAACCTGTACCATTGATGAAATAGCGGATAAACGTTGGGTACTTAGGGAAGAAGGCTCAGGGACGAGAGAAGTTTTCTTAGATTATATTAAAGAAAAAGTTGACGATTTAAATGTTTTCCTTGAGCTTGGACACACAGAATCGATTAAGAGTATCTTGATGAATCGAGAGTGTTTGACTTGTATCTCTAAAATTTCCATAGAGAGTGAACTAGAAGAGGGTAAGTTACATCAAGTAAATGTTGAAGATTTTGAATGTAAAAGAGACTTTTTAATGATATACCATAAAGACAAATACCACTCTGCATTGTTTGAAAAATTTGTTTTCTTCTCTAGAAAGCTTATGACACAAATGATAGATGGTGGTACATGTATGACCTTAGATAAGCCTCTTTAAGGCTTCTTTATAGTCCTTTGGATGATTGAGGTTGGTAAAGAGTGCATCATCTTTAAAGCTAAGCGTATATGTTTTGGCCGCATGAAGTAGATTTTGTAGTCTATGATTCTCTTCACTATAATGTTTCTGTAGTAGAGGTAGTATAGACTTATTATAGCGTCCACATAATGGTTCTATACCATTTGGGCTTTTTGCAATGACTGCATCATACGCCTCTATATCTGTTTCCATAATATGTTTAATCGTTTCTGTGTCAACAAAGGGAGCATCTACACTAAGCACAAATACCTCTTCTGCATCAAGTGTTTCAAAAATAGAGAGTAATCCTACCAAAGGAGAAGAGTCTTTGTAGCAGTCTTTGATGAGTTTTGCATCAAAATCAAACTTTTCTTCTTTTGTTGAAATATACACTGTTTTAAAAAGCGTCTGAAGTTTTTCATACTGAAAAGCAGTCAGTGTTTTATGCTTACCAAAAGGGAGCAAAGATTTGTCTTGGCCCATGCGTGAACTTTTACCTCCGGCAAAGATAACAGCTGTATCATAAGGTTTCATGAAAGCTCCTCTTGTGTGAGAAGTGTATGTTTACGTCTCTGGTGAATAAGAAGCACAAGAAAGGCGAGAAATGTAATAAATGATTCCACTAAAAAGAGATACTCCCCATATATTTTTCCAGAGAGGATAGCCCCTACCGAGCCACCTAACCCAAAGGCAATCCCTAAGAAGAACTGTTGTGCCAACTTCTTTTGTGTGTAGAGAGAAAAGACGTAAGTGATGGCCGCTGTGTGATAGAGTGCAAAAGAGACAGCATGTAAAGACTGTGTGGCAAAGGTAATGAGTGCTGACTCTGGGTAGAGATAGAGAATGAACCATCTAAATGCTGTGACAAGGGTAGCAAACTGCAGGATGTTGAGCAGGTTGCGTTGAAGTAGCGGTCCTTGGAAGTAGAGCATAAATATTTCACAAAATACACCAAAGCTCCACATCCATGATGTCATCTCAAGTGAAATGCCATGCGCGGTTTCATAGATGGTAAAAAAGTTATAAAATCCTCCAAAGCCAACTTGCATTAAAAAAATGGAAATCCAAAATGCCCAGTATTTACTGAGTGAAAAGCTGGCATCATCCTGGGCTGAAGAGTGCGATATCGTATCGTATCTGGTCAAGAAACTTCCAAAAAGAAGTGTCAATATTGCCATAGCAGAGAGATAGTATAAGGCTTCCATCGGGGAGCTGAGAATTTTACCCAACCAAAGAGCAATACCCATAAAACCCAATGACCCCCAAAGTCTCACTTTCCCATAGAGATGTTTGGAGAGTCTTCCAAGGGCAATGGTTTCAACATAAGGGAGTGAAACACCCATTGAAGCACCAAAAAGTAAGTTGGCTATGAGATAGAACCAAAAGTCGTGAACCGTTTGTAAAAAAATGAGTGTTCCTAAAAAGGTGAACAAGAGTGAAAACTTGTAAACATTGGGAGTAAGTGACAGATAGTGTCTAAAAACAAACGGGAGTAAAAAACGCATAAACGGAGCAGCCGCATAGATGATACCGACATCTACAGGGGCATATCCTAACTCCAGTAGGGCTTTTGGCATAAAGATGACATAGACACCCACCAGTGCAAAGTAGAAAAAGTAATACGCTCCAAGAAGAGGAGAGAGCAGTTTAGGTTTTGGGTGCATCGGTAGTCACTACGGCAGTAGCTGAGAGTAAATCGTGCAGTGTTTTGCTGTCTTTTCTAAAAAACATCATAACCCAGCCTATAATAGTAAAAAGAGACAAAATAGCGCAGAGGTTCCTAAACAGTATATTAAACAGTGAAGGTCTTTGCCCAGTTTTTTCATCTATAACTTTAATATTGTACGCACGGTAACCAGGAGTTTGAGCGGAATAATACATAAAGATTGTTTGTATAAGAACCAGAGGCATAAGAATAGCTATCCATCCTAGTAACTTATGTGCAGCAAAGCCTTCTCTTCCATCCATAATAAGGTAAAAAACAATGTACATAATGGGCATAAGCAGCATAAAGGCATCCGTTAAAAATGCTTTTACTTTTAAGCCCGCAGTTGCATAGTGTTTTATTGGTTTAGTAGTTTTTTGTTTGGGGAAAGATTTTTGATTGGAAGCAGGTGCTTGCCCTTTGCCTTGTTTAACATCTCTAAAGCGCTGTTTTTTATTTTCTGCTTTTGCCATTAAAAATCCCAAACAGCAGCAACATAGACACCAGAAAAAGAAGTATCTACACGAAATCCATTTTCAAGGTCATCACTTTTGACCTGAAAAAGTTTATACCCTGCCTCTAAGCCTAGCCCAAACTCCAAAGTGTAGCGAGCACTCAATGCATAGTCATAAGAAGTAGTAGAAGAGAGACTGAGAATATTTGCTTCAGCTTGCAAAGAGAGGTCAGTGCTTGGTATGTTAAAACGGGCTTTCCCATAGAGAAGAGGAAACAGTGTCGAATACGATACGCTGTCATTTCCTCTTACGGTTTGTACATTCATCGTGCCATTGAGGTATCTGAAAGTAAATCCAGCATCTATCTCTACCCAATTATCAAGCAGTTCATAATAGAAAGTCGCATCTGTGTAGTCCATGCTTAAGCTACTCTCTACACGACCGTTATAGTTATTGATGTTTCCCCAAGAGAAGTTTGAAACCACTGCAGTGTCACTATGAGAAAGAGGGTTGTATGAGAGTTTTACATTGGGGAAAAGTGGAAAAGGGTGCTCTATATAGGCTTGCAGAAAAATATCTTGGCTATCTCCATACCCTAAGGTATCTGTTACATTTGCACTGCGCAGCGCTTGATATCGTGTAGTTCCCTCTGCTGAGTGATTAAAGAGTCCAAGAGATACTTCTCCTCCTATGGTATCCGCATACAGTAGTCCCGAAAAGAGTAGTGCAAAAGAGATATGTTTCATGTTACTGAAGTCCTTGTGTCATAGTAAAGATAGGCAATAGCATCGCAGAGACAATGACTCCAACAACCACACCGATAAACAGCATCATAAATGGTTCTAAAAGTCCTAAAAGAAGTTTGAGTTTATCTTCATTCTCTTCTGCATAAAGGGCAGAAATATTGTCAAGAATACTTGCAACCTCACTGGATTCTTCCCCCAATGCAAGTGATTGCATAAAGTTACGTTTGAGTTTGACCCCTTTTGTCATTTGTAAAGAGTTGGAAAGTTTATTTCCTTCCTGCACTTTAATATTTGCCTTTTCAAAAAGATCTTTAAGTCCATAGTTCCCAAACGTAGACTTTGCAAGATGTACTGCTTGCGCATACGCAACCCCCGAAGAGAGCATGAGTGAAAGAATGTATGAAAACCGTCCCAATTCATGATTTTGGATAAGTGTACCAAGTACAGGTACTTTTAAAAGCCATGCATCAATAAGACGGTGAAAGCCTTCAATCTTGGCATAGGCTAGTTTAAAGGAGACGATGAAAAGTATAATCCCTACAATAAGAGCGATATAGTGTGCTGTTAGAAAATCACTGATACCCAAAACAAATTGTGTAATGGGTGGAAGTGCTTGTCCTGTATCATCAAAAATTTCTGTAATTTGTGGTACAACATAGGCAATGAGGAATGACGTCATTCCTATGGCTACAGTAAAGATGATAGCCGGGTAGGTCATCGCCCCTTTTACTTGCTTTCGTACTTTGTTCTGCGCAGAGAAGAAGGTTGCCATGTTGGTAAGTACCTCTACCATTTTTCCACTTTGTCCGGCGACATTTAAACTTTGAAGATAAAAGTCAGGCAAACTATATACTTTTTGAGATTGTAATGCTTGAAATAGTGATTTACCTTCATCAACCATTGTTTTTAAGGAGTTGAGAAAAGAGACATATCTTTTCTCTCCCTCATGTTGATTTTCAAGAAGTTTAATTGCTGTGAGGATGGTCATCCCTGAATTAAGGTAGGAGGAGAGTTCTTTTGAAAAGAGTGCCAGTAGTTCACCGGGCATTTGGCGTTTAGAAAAAGCCTCTAATGAAAACTCTTTTGTGGGGCTAAGCCCTTCATGGTAAATACCTTGGGTTTTTAGTTTTTGTCCAGCTTCTTCTACAGAACTAGCTGTGACAGTACCTTTTACTTTTTTCCCTGTTTTGTCAAACCCTTTATACTTAAAAAGCATACTTGATATCCTTATGGGTATCACCTATTTTTAGAGATTCCCTAATCTTAATTGTTAGTATTATAACTTTTTTAGCTGTATCTTGCTATAGTGTCCCATGAAACGTTTTATTGCACTTTATTTTCTTTTTTTAATACTCTTATTTATACTCTTTTATGCACCGACGACAGAGCTTTCTGTCTCTCTCAATGCGATACAAAACAGATGGACACTTGCCGCATTAAATACTTTTTTGCAGCCTGAACAGCTAAAGGGCATAGATATTTGGGTGAACCCACACTATAAAATAATCATAACGCAGGCGTGTAATGGGATGATACCTATTTTATTTTTATATGCTTCTATTTTAGCCTACCCTTCGAGTTTTAAACATAAAATAGTTTGGATGATTTTGGGATATATTGTATTTTTTATGGTGAATACAGCCCGTATTTTATGGGTTGTGCATATCACTCAAAATGGGGAAGGACATGGAGATTTCTACTGGTCACATGACATCGTTGGGAATATAGTGTTGTTGTGTACGGGAGTAGGACTATTTGTTACCTATATTAAAACGGCAGAGACTAGAAGTAGCCTTAAAAACTTATAATTTTAAAGTGCCAATAGATAGAAGAGTGAATGCCTTTAAGTTTCACCTCATTGACAACTGCAGTAGGACCAGGGGTTTCAGGAGGAGGAACAATGGTGATCTCTTCAGGGATAAAAATACTACGTTCATTTTTTTTCAAAATTTCACGGCTTTTATCTTCTTTAATGTTAAATTCTCGTTGCAGAAGTTCATAGGCTGTTTTGGTGTCTTTATGGTGTTTCAAAATATCTCTGGTCACATAGAGCGAATCTTCTAGTGAACGTTTATTGCGCTCAGAAAGGTAGACAATCTGTTCATGGTTGGAAGTATGAATCTTTAGTACATAAACGATGGAATAAGAGATAATAATGACTGACACTAAAATCTCAATAATCGTAAATGCTGGACGAAGATGTGTATTGTTTGCTAATGTTTTCAATAGTAGTCTCCACTGTTTGAAACAAGCTTGGTATTTTCCAACCAGTACTCTTTTGCATCTTCGGGAGAGTCAAAGCGTTTTGCATCTTCGAAATAGGCAGGTAGAAAGTAGGTACCCTTGTCATTCTGTAAAATAATTTGTGTGGAACTTCCATTAGGATAGAAATCCATTTTAAGACAGATTTTTTTATCGTTATAGCGTTCATACTCTATACGTGTCAGTGTATCACTCGCATCAATGGTATAGGCTTTAATATGACTCAAGTCAATACCATTGCTGTAAGGTGTATATGGCGAAGAAATATCTTTTCTCAATAAACAGGTTTTACACTGATTAAGACAAAGTAGACTCACTTTACCATTGAACCATTTAGCATGGGTAATTGTCTCTTTGAGATTCAGCGGGGTAAGTGCTTTAGGTTTTGCTTTATCGAGCTCAACCCCAGAAAACCCAAGAGCATAGACTATAGAGACGATAAGGATAACAATAAGAAGCTCAATAAGCGTGAAGCCTTTGTGCGTCTTATCGTTTAAGGTTTGATACATGGGGCTACTTATTTGTTACAGACACTAAAGAGAATATCTTTTGCATTTTCTTCTCCACCTTCTTTTCTGTCTGCCGCAAAGGAGATAAGTTCAAACCCATCCCCTTGTTTGATGTAGACAAATGGTGTTTTCCATGAGTCTTTAGGAAGTTTTTTGAGGTATGGTTTGGCACGGTAATTTGGATATTTATCGGCATCTGGATTAGAAAGGAGTGCTTCAAAGCCCTCTTCTGTGTCGGGGTACATACCATTGTCAAGTTTAAACATATCAAGACGTTTTTGTAAATCATTCATTTTAAGACATACTGTATCACGCTTCGCTTGGTCTGCAGAGTCCATGAGCCCTGGAGCAACGACAGCTACAAGCCCTCCAAGTATGACAATAACGATGAGTAATTCAATCAATGAAAAACCAGTTCTGAGTTTTGTATGACGATGCATTTATATTCCTTAGGTATAATATTTGGATTAATTTTACTTGAATAGAGCTTTTAGATGGATAAAATGGAACATATCACTACTGTAGAAAGAGGCAGAGAAGGTTTTGCCCTCATCATTACCCTTTCTGTGCTCTCTGTGGTTATTGCCTTGACTATTGTATTGTTGAGTTATTTTACGAAGGTAAAAGAAGATGCCCAGACCACAGAAGCACTTATTCAAGCAGATATTTATTATGCAGACATTCTTTCTCAATTGAAGAATTTTAAAGATCCTAAAAGTATTTTTAAACAGCTTTACCGCTTTCCAGTCTCTTTACGTACTCCTGATGGGAGATTTAACTTAACTTTGCGTTGCCGCCCTCTTGCAGCAGGGATAAATGTAAACTGGCTGGCTATGGAAAATGTTAAAGGTAAACAGCAGCATTTTCAAGAAGCCCAAATACTCTTTGAGACACTTGCACAACAGTATGAGCTGGAAGATGCCGACAGGTTGCTTGAGATGATTCTTGAAGAGATAGGTTTAGGTAAAAAATATGTAGAAGAATCGCAAAGTAGACTTATACAAAAACACGGTATTATATCTTACCAACAATTCTCTGAAATCATAAAACGTTATGAGATGGAAGTAGATGACTTAAAAGTAGGTCGTGTTCCATGGAGAAAATATTTTAGTTTTTCCAATCATGCAGATAAGATAGATGCTGAATATAGTTCTGCTGAGCTGATATCGTATTTGTTTGATATTGATTTGAGAACAGTGAGAGAGTGGCTAGCTTCACTTGATAAGTCTTCTCTTCAATCTTTTGTCAATGCAAACGGAGGAAACTATAATAAGAAAAAGAATCTTTTGGCAGGAGGTACTTTTTTGGAAGAATCACGATGCAGTGTAAGTTATGGTGCTGGATATAGATTTACATTTGATTATATAAGGGGAGAGGCAAAATATTTTGAATTTCATGGAAAACACTAAAGAGCTCATACTGGTTCATGCAGATATGAAACAGGTTTCTCAAGAATATAACAATGGTGTCAATATTATGTTGACACCACAGTTTTATACGACTAAGAGAGAAGAGATTCCTGTCAAATACAGTTATCAGGCTAAGCGTATAGTACCCTCATTGTTCGATGGATTACTGGAAAATACAGAGGAATATAAATACTTTGTAGAAAAAGAAGATGAAGAGTGGTTATGTATTGCGTATAATCCTGAAGAGATAAAAACGATACTGGAGCAAAAAGGTATTTTACCTGAACAAGTTTCTAAAATATACTTTGCAGAACAGGCTGCTGGGCAGTTCATTCATCCTGTACTACTAGGAGATAAAGAGGCATTGGTAAATTTGGGGGGCACGATGACTATCGTCCCACAAATTGCCCTCAACTCCGATGAAAAGCCTATGCAGATTACACAAGATTTTACGCCTAAAAAAGGTGTTGCCTTTGAGGGAAGAGGAAAGTCTTTTATTTCGACAAACGAGGCATATACGCTTGCAGCTATTTTTGCACTGTTCGCAGTGATTTACTTTGTAGAGGGCTCTCGTTATGGTGGAGATGGCGCGGCAGAGGAAGCAGAGATGCAGACATTGTTAGAAAATTACCCTTCTTTACAAAGTTCTTATACCCGAAAGAGTATTGCCAGTAAATATAAAGCCATCGATACCAAAGAACGTAAAAAACGTGATGTCATTAAGTCTCTCTCACACATGATATTTAAAGGCTCTAAATTGAGTAGTTTATCTATGGATGATAAGAGATTTAAGGCACAATTTTCATGTAAAGATGCCAGTGTTACAAGCAAGTTAAAAGAGTTAGCAAAAAAAGAGAAATTTAATACCAGCAAAATAGCCAATAGCAATGATTTAAAGATAGAAGGTACATTATGATGCAGTTAAAAGCGTATAAAAATGAACTCATCGTAGGGTTAGCCTTTTTACTTCTTATTATTGCTTTTAGCTATAAGCAGATACAGGTATCAAACCAAAACAATGCTTCTTCAGGTGCAGCCACTTCTTTACAAGAGCTCAAAGATGTGATAGCCCTGAAAAAAATTTGGGGAGATAAAAAGATAAGCAAAAAAGTTGACAAACTTAAGACGCTTGTTTCTCCTTCAAAAATAAAATGGCAGAGACAAGGTAAAAAGCTGACAGTTTCTTTTCAAGGTCTTAGTGCACAGGAGTTTAACCGACTTATGATTAAAGTTATGAACCTTCCTGTAGAGATACAGAAATTGGAAGTGCATAATACAGGTTCAGTGTATCAAGTGGAGTTCAAATGCAAATGGTAAAAAAAAGTATAGGCATAATATTTGCCGTGTGGTTTACTCTGTTATTGTTTATGCCAAAAGAGGAGATCTATTATGCTGTTGAAAAAATGTTGGCAGCACAGGATATTACTTTGAATGAAAAGAGTATAGATGAAGGTCTTTTCTCTTTGACGATTAAGGGTGTAACCGTGTATGTCAAAGGG
>Ga0256831_1000856_pt1 | contig 16086 bp, 18 predicted proteins | sample 132544metaG_FD_189087 | JGI IMG/M metagenome (GOLD analysis project Ga0256831, IMG submission 189087) | Hydrothermal vent microbial communities from Lau Basin, Pacific Ocean - 132-544 | ecosystem: Environmental > Aquatic > Marine > Hydrothermal vents | place: Pacific Ocean: Lau Basin | collected...
GGAGCTTCGGTTAACCTCTTGGATGATTAGTTGCTCTGCGTTGCGGGGATATCTCAGGGGATTTTTTACCTCGAGGGCGAAGGGCACGCCCTCCCCCACCACGGCGAGTTCCCCCTCATTGAAGGGGGTATGCATCCTTGTCTCCGTGCCCCCGAAGATGCCGAGCGCCACCGATCCGATCATGTCCTCAACGGAGTTCGTGTCCACCCTGCCCGTGTATTCGCAGTGCTGACAGCCCCTTCCCTTGCAGTGGGGACAGAGCTGCTTGGACTGCCTGATGCCCTGACGCTTCCGGTATCGACCTATGAGGATGATCGGGTGTGTTACCCTCTGCGCTTCTCCGTCGGGAAGCTTGAGAATCACCTCTATTTCCGGATTCTCTCCGTCGTACTGCAGTCTAGGGTTGAGCGCCTTTACCCTTTTTCCAACCTCTCGGTTCACGTGCTTCTTCAGCGTTTCGGTTTCCATGCTTTCCGCCGCGTCCCATAGCTCCTCTTCCCGTGCTATGAGTTCCTTGTTAAGATGGCTGCCTATTCTGAAGCGCCTGAAATTCGTGGTGCGGATCTCCCTTAGCGCTTTATCTGCAAGCTCGTCCAGCCGCCCGAAGATGCCCATGCAGAAGTAGCAATCCCCTGGATCCACACACTCAAATCCCAGGGCTTCCCTGATTTTTCTTCCCCTTTCCTCGTTGTCCCTGCCTTCCACCTCGAGGAATGCCCTGCCCAGACAGTGGTCGCACACGGGGTACCTTTCCAGCAGCCGCCGTGCCCGGGCGAGGACGTGCTCGTCCATTACATCAGCCCCTGTAGGTTGCCCTGGGCGAGCATCTTCTCCATCTTCTTCAAGTATCTCTTGTTTTTGAACTTCTTTATGAGCTTTTCAGAGCGTTTGAAGTCCCGCAGGAATGCCTTGACGTCCTCCTCCGTTGTTCCGGAACCCCTTGCAATGCGGCGTATGCGCGACGGGTTCTTGAGCACCTCCGGGTGGCTCCGCTCATACTTTGTCATGCTCTTGTATATGGCATCGTACTTCTTGAACTTCTCCTCCGTCATCTTCTTTACTTCCTTGGGCACCGATGCGATCCCCAGCATCTGCAGGACCTTGTCTATGGGCCCCATGTTCCTCGTGGCGGCGAGCTGGGCGTAGAACTTGTTGATATCGTAGGGCCCCTCGAGGATGTCCTCCGGTTTTATCTCCGTCTCCTTTGCGAGCTCCATGAGCTTTTTTATGTCTGGAACGCCGAGTATGTTTGATACGAAGCGCTTGGCGTCAAATACGTCGAAGTCTCTTATGTGCTCCCCCGTTCCTATGAAGTATACGGGTACCCCTGTGTTGAAACAGGCAGATATCGCTCCTCCGCCCTTTCCGCTACCATCCATCTTCGTTATGATCACACCATCGACGCCCACCTCTTCCTTGAAGCGCCTTGCCTCTCTGCCGGCCGCCTGTCCCATGTCTGCGGGGATGACAAGCAGGATCTTGTCCGGTATGAGAACATCGCGTATGCGCTTTACCTCTTCTATGAGCTCGTCGTCCAGCGTTGTTCTTCCAGCTGTGTCGACGATGTACACGTCTGCCCTTTGTTTCATCGCCTCTTCCACGATTTTCACGGGATCCTTTTCGCCCTTTATGCCGAAGAAGCCCAGGTTAGCCTGCTCTGCCAGCTGCTTCAACTGGTCGTATGCGCCCGGCCTGTGGGTGTCTGCTGCTACCAGGAGCACCTTTAGCCCCCTTTTCTGGAGCCAGTGCCCAAGCTTTGCCGCCGTTGTGGTCTTGCCCGAACCGTAGAGACCAAGGAGCATGATGCGCTGGGGCACTACCGGAAATTCGCGCCTGTGTCCTCCTAGTATTTCAACGAGCTTGTCGAACAGGAGCTTCGTGACGTACTGTGACTTTGGGACGCCCTTTGGTATTTCAGCCTCCTTTATTTCCTTCGTGAGCTGTAGCACCGTTTGAACATCAACGTCTGCGCTTAGGAGCGCCCGTTGTACCTCCTTCAGGGCAGCTTCAACATCGGCGTCCCTCGACAGAATTTGGAACGCATTTCTCAGCCTGTCTAGCATAATGGATCTTTTGTTGCGTGGTTTAGTTAAGTCTTTCCCGCTGTTCCGATTGCTTTATATTGTGGGGCGGCGTTTTATACACATGGATCGGCGGGGCCAGACGAGCACGGAGTACCTTCTCCTCACAGCCGTTGGCGTTCTTGTGGCGGTCATAGGCTACCTTTCCATCATTACGCTTATGGACAGGGCAAAGGATTCCATCACGCTCATCAAGACGTATCGAGACCGTCTCGTGCTGGATCTGTCGAGGTGATCGCTTGCGCCGTGGTAGCGTGGCCCTTGAGTTCCTGCTCGTCGTCCTGGCCATCGCCGTGTACATTGCCTTCACCGTGAAGGCCGTCCAGGTAATTGCACTCCAGTCCGCCGACGATCTTTCCCGAATGGTCCGCACCCGCGCTGCCATGACCAAGATCTACAACGCTGTGTCCTTTCTTGCCCAGGGCGCCGATGGGACCACGACCACCATTTCCGTTTACGTCCCCCAGGGCGTTGATGTGACCCTGAGCGGAGATACAGTCGAGGCAGTTGTAAGCACGGAGGGGAACCTTGCGAACCTGCCAAACTGCACGGATAAGAGCTGTACATTTATTCTTCGCGTTCCCATGAACTTTGACGCAAGTTACACGCTCTCCACAGGGATCGTGAACATCAGGACCTTCACCCGTAAGAACGGCGAGGTGCACGTGTCGTGAGGGGCCAGGTTGCTGAGTACGGGCTTGTCTTCGCGGCGGTTGTAGCAGTGGCCCTTATCGTGATGTCCTGGGGGTTCGACGCCTTCTGGCGCCTTGGCTACGATGCGGGCTCCGTCGCTGCGGGCATAACCGCGGGATACAACTACGAGCTAAAGACCTTTGCCGACGGAACGATCTCTGGATACCAGAGCGAGTATAACACGGACACGAAGACAGTGGGCATCTCCCTTACCGTGGCGGGCTGGAATGCGGACGTTGTGAAGAACGCCATCGCCCACCAGATGTCCAAGTACGGCTACTCGGTGGTGTGGAAGTGAGGCGCGGCGCAGTTTCCTTCGGTCTTGTGCTCGCCGTTGTTTTCCTCTTCCAAATTTACGGGATAGTGGACGCTGTGGCGAATTACGCCGCGAAAACCGCCGAGGCAACCCTAGCGAAGCCCGCCTGCCTACTGGCTGGAGACTACGCTGCGAGGTCCTACTCCGTATCCTCTGCTGTCTTTGGGTCCACCGCGGCGGTCTACTACGACTACGGCACGGTATCCCCTGAGTACACGGTTAGGCAGCAGGGGAGCGACTTCAACGTTACCGTCAGGGGCGTTGAAAACAACTACAGCTGTTTGGTGAAGATACCATGAGGGGGCAGATCGGGTCCATAGATGCAGTCATATCCCTTTCAGTCCTTGCAGCAATGGTTGCTCTCTGGACCCAGATGTACCTCGACGCATCCCCCGTTTTTCAGATCTACACTTATAGGGAGACGCTCTCCTACGGGTACCACATGGCGGACAAGCTCCTCTTCGATACCGCGGCCCCCTGGATCTGCAAGACCCCAGACGGGATTGCTATTCCGGCGTGCATCCAGAAGGGCTCTACGGTGACCGCCGCGCAGCTCGATGCCGACGATCTGAACGTGTACTGTCGCCTGTCGTGCACCTCGCCCGGAATTCCGCTTTCTGGATGCAGCGCCACGTACACTTCGGGTTCCGGAGCCCCGCCGCGCGTGGTGATCCCCTTCCGTGCCTGTGTTGGTGAGTGGAATAACTGCACCGTTGTTGAGTGTAATCTGGAGGTGTGGCACCGTTGAGGAGGGGCCTCGTGTTTACCCTGTTCACGGTTTATGTCCTCGCCCTTATCCTCAGCGTGTACACCGCCTTTGTCATCGTTCCGCGCATGCCTCCCTATCGTACATACAGTAGCGCCCTGCAGGACGCCGCACTCTACTGGTGGGCCTCGGAATACAACGCTCAGCCCATTTCGAACAATATCCTTGCTGGTGGTTGCATTCTTGTTCCCCAGATTCGCCCGTACAACGATAACCTCCCGGATGGGCATATATATGACGATCTGAACACCATAGCTCCCCTCATACTGACGAGGCGGTGTGCATGAGCAACACGATTGGCATATTCCGGCTGTTTGCAGTGGCATTCCTCTTCATCATATGGGCAGCTCGCATTGTGTCCATCGCAAGCGTTCCTGACGTTGAGAGCCCCATATACAATGCAGCTGTGTCCGTTTCCTTCGTGGAGCGCGTTGCAAGCAAGTACGTCTCAGACTGCATGGCCTACGCGTGGGTACAAGCTTACGATAACGACACGCCCACAAACGCCACGGCTATTACGAGCGCCCAGTTCGACAACTATTATAACAACTGTCTCGCCACCGCTGCCAAGTGGATCGAGGGGAACCTGGACTATGTGAAGAACGTTTCCTTTGCAGCACCCGTTGTGCGCAAGGATTGGAACGACTGGGTGGCTGCCGGCGTTGTCACGATCGATTTTAACTTCCCACTGAAGAAATTGGGATACTCCGGCGATATTGTCAGGAGCTACCCCGTTTCCGTCACCAAGGAGCTCACCGTAACCCCCACTGGCTACGTTGTCGTTTCCTCCGGTCGTGCCCAGTACCGTATCGTCGTTGAAAACAGAATAACGGGGGAAATTGACGTCAACGGGCTGTGGCCGCGGTGATCAACGTAAGATCCACTTGCATGCGTTAGTGTCCAACTTGCCAACGGTGAACGGGACGTTGTTTTCAACGAGCCTGATTATTACTGTGCCATCTATGTTTTCGAGCTGTATTTTGTGGATACACGCTGGCCCGGAGCCCGCTATGTCTACGATATAATTGTTTTCCCGCTTTACCAGGGAAACTTTCTCTATATTTTCAGGTAGTGCTACATACCCGGTTGTTACGGTTCCATTGCACTCCAATTCAGTTGGTTTCTCAACGCTAATGCATTTTCCTATGGCTACGGATGGTTTTGTGCTGGGTGTTCCTTTGGGGTTTGCCGTGTTCAGCGCAATGGCTCCAACGACTATTAGAGCAAGCGCGAGAACTACTATCGCTACAATCTCTTTGCTTTTCATATTTACACCGCCTTAATACATTGTCCGTTTACACACGTGGGTGCGGAGGATGGACACTGGTATTTCTTCCCTGTACAACTACAGGCGCTGCTGGAACAAGTACAGCTGATCGTAATGTAGTAGTCCTGCGCTGAACCGGTGGATCCGTCACAGATTCTTGCATTGTAGCTTGTACAGTCATAGCTGTCATTGGGTTGTGTTGCAGTTACGCATTGATAGTCTTTACACATGGAGATGCTCGATACGTCTGAAGGATAGCTACACTCTATTTGAGATCCTGTGCACGTACAGTATTCGGACTGGTTCGAACAGGGGTTAGATTTGGTCCCATCGTATAGCCACGTGGTGTCTGTGACGTCGTACGTGCAGGTGGGGTTTCCGGCGTCGTCGAGGCTACATCCGTACTCCCGTTTTTCGTACTTTTTCCATATGACCTCCGGTCCGCAGCTCGGGGCAGTACAGCTGCTCACGTTTGGATTACAGTCCGTTCTAGTGTATTTAGATTCTCCTGCAGCATACCACCCGGACTTACCTGTACAATCATCCAACCACTTCGCGTCTGTACACTCAGATGTGCAAGCGCTTATGATTTTTACGTCACCGAGGCTCTTTTCCGTCACGTTCCCTGCATTGTCTGTTACCTTTGCAGTGAATGTGAAGCTGCCGAGTCCATTTCCGAAGAGTTCCTTCATCTTTGCGTATGTCACTGTTGCTGTGAGCGTTGTGGATTTTGTTTCACAGGGGTACGTCTTGCTCTCTAGCGTTTTCGTTGTGGATCCGTTGCTCGCCAGGATCTCTATTTTGTATATCCCGGATTCGTTGTCTTGGGCATCTACTGTCACTGACGTTTGCTTGTTCGAACAGATTCTTTGTGCCCCGACGCTTCCCGTTATCGTTGGCGGTTTTGAGTCGATTCCAAACTGTTTGTAATCTGTGAGGTACGCGTTGGCTATGTGTCCGACACCATCTACTGCGGCCACATATATAACGCCGTTTCCATTTCCGAAGTACTGGCTTGTCTGGCCCTTTGTCTCTATCTTTATCTCCAGCGTTCCAAGGCCTGGTCCGATTTGTGGCGAAGGTTTACTATACGACAAGAGGAAGTATTCTGATCCGCTTTGCGTATATGTGCTTGAGCTCATCGTTTCTCCGTCGAAGGTGCCCGTTATTTCCAAATCTTTGTTGTACGTAATGCTCACGTCAGTTCTGTCAACTCCCGTATCTGAAATCACGCTGCTTGCGTATTTGTTTGGCATCGACGGATCGTAGACGGGGACGCTGAGTGTTGCTGACTTGTACCAGCCGCAACTGGGGTTTGCAGCATCTCCAGATAGTTGTATTTTATCCGTGTTTATTGCCGGTTCGCTTGTGTCATATATCCACGTGACGCCACCTGCTAAGCAGTATCCGCTCACAGTATATGTACAGTCTGGATTCTTTGTCTCGTTTTCCACCCAATCCACTGCCACGAGCTGATACGCTCCCGCTTCCCCATCAGGCATTGACACTACGCAGTGTATTGCGTATGTTTTTGTGGAGCCGGGTTTCCTTTGAACCCGAATGTCGTATGCGTAGTATCCTCTTCCCCCAGAGGACATCCCCTGACTTAGTATTTTGCCGGGTGCTGACCCGTCATCGTTGTACGGTCCATCGTAGCACTTTATGCTTAGTCCATCTGATGTTTCGTATGCTTCGATCTTGGTGTTTATGCGGAGCGTTGTTACGCCGCTTCCGCCACTATCTGAGTAGCGTATATCCAGTACAGTTTGCGACTCATCAATCTGGTAAATTCCTATGGCTTTTAGGTCCCCGTAAACCGTGGTGTACCAGTCGTTGGAGCTGTAATCCCTGAGAATAGGGTGCTCTATCGCGGACGATTTGTATATCCCGTAGCTAACATGCGGGTCCTGGCTATCGATGAGATACGCGCCAGGACCTTGTGAGTTGCTACTCCACGTTTTTACGGGGCTCTCATTCCCAGCGTAATCAACGTTGTACGCCTTTAGTGTGTATGCACACGTTTCCCCTGCGGGGCACGTTATTGTTAGCTTTGCCGTTGCACTTTTACTTCCCGTCGGCGGACAACCAGTGTTATTCGAGTAGTATATGTTTCCGCTTTTGTTGTTTGCTGGATGATACGCGTCGGTCAACTCGTAGTGCACATAGTGGCAGCCGGAGAGATTGTCAGTGCACGAGAATATAACTGTTATCTGCCCATTAACCCACCCTGCGCTCGGTATATCTATGCCAATCGTGGGCGCATTATAGTCAACACTGAACTTCTCACTCTTCGATACGCTGTTCCCGGCACGGTCAAAGAACTCTGTAGTTACTTCACACGCGTTTATGTCCTGCCGCTCACATGCCTTCCCGCTTCCAACCGTTACTGTGAAACTCTCCGTTGCGCTTGTGGGGCCTCCAGAAATAGTTTGGAGCTTGCTCGTGTACTCGGGGGGAATTCCATCCTCTATTGTGTACTTCCATGCGCCGAGGCCCGAAGAGGGTGTTGGATCGCTCCCCGTAACGCTCACGGTGAAGTCCTTATTCTGCCACTCACAGACATTGGGGCTGTTGAACGTTACCGTCGGCTGTTTTCCATCCACGTTTACGTCTTCCTCCCCACAGATGCCCGAGTTGCCGAACTTGTCCTTGCCCAGCACCTCTATGGTAACCGTGTAGGCGCTGGGGGTCTTTGGAAGGAGGACCGCGCCGCTGCAGCTCGTCCCTGTGCCACAGCTTATGTTTTTGTCCAGGCCTGCAGCCGGAGAGTACACGTGGATTTTGCCGTCGTAGAGGACATCCGAGGCGATCACATTAATGTCGAGGGCTTCACCCGGTCTTGGGAAGAGGGGCGTGAAGGATATGGAACAGCTTGTTCCCAGGAGCTTCTTTGGAGCGGCCTTTCCGATGTAAATCGTGGCGGTTCGCGGCGTTTCCTTGTTCCCGTTATGATCCACGGAGAAGTAACTTATCTGGTACTCATATACTTGGCCCGCGGGCGGTGCCTGCAGCTTTACAACATCGCTACACTTGCCCGCGTTTTGATCGCAGGAACCGCTGGCGTAGTTGGTAGTTGTGGAGCCAACGGTCCTTGTTATTGCGTAGTACGTCCTTGCGCAGCCGCTTCCCCCTAAATTATCTTGACAGAGGAAGCCTAGATTTACGGACGTGTTGTACTGTGAGTAGCACGTTGTTCCATCGCAAAGGGGCGTTGTGGTTGGCGGGGTTTTGTCTACAGGATTTGCCACGTTCAGTTCCGTGCTTATCTGGTGGCTCGTGCCCGTGCTCGTTGTAACAACTACCTGGCTGGCTATTACTCCGACGAGGATGACGCCCGCTGTGAGAAGAAGGTATTCCAGGGATGCTTGCGCGCGCTTCACGTTACTATTTTGGTGCGCCCCGTATTTAAGCCTGCCTGATAAACTATACTACGATGCTGTGGACGGAGAAGTACCGCCCCCGTCGGCTGGAGGACCTTGTGGGCAACGATGAGGCTATTAGGAAGGTGCGAGCCTGGGCGGAGAGCTGGGAGGCTGGAAAGCCGCAGAAGCCCCTCTTGCTCGTGGGTCCCCCTGGCGTGGGCAAGACGGCCACGGCGTATGCGGTTGCCCAGGAGTACGGCTGGGAGATCATCGAAATGAACGCTTCCGACGAGCGCGATGCCAAGCGGGTCCTCCGCGTTCTCGGGAGCGCTTCGGCGTCTTCGTCCTTCTTTGCAAAGCGAAAGCTCATTCTCGTGGATGAGGTTGACGGTATTCAGGGCCGTGAGGACTACGGGGGCATTTCTGCGGTCCTCAAGGTCATCAAGGAGGCAAAGAATCCCATAATCCTTACGGCTAATGATGAGTGGGCAGCTCCCGTGGTCAAGGTAAAGCCGTACTGCGATGTTGTGAAGTACAAGCGCGTGAACTACCGCACACTAGCATCATATCTTGCTAAGATCCTCGAGCGCGAGGGAATCGCCTACGATATGAATGCACTGTTGGAGCTTGCCCGGCGAGAGTCCGGCGACGTGCGGTCTGCGCTTTTGGATCTACAGGCCATTGCTGAGAAGGCTGGAAAGATCACAAAGGACAGCATTGTTGGGATTGGGTACCGTGATCGTGAGACCAACATCTTTGAGGTCCTTCGTAAAATCTTCAAGTCGGAGCACGTTATACGGCCCTTTACCCTCACCGCCACGCTCGATATGGATCCCGATATGTTCAAGGCGTGGGTTGTTGAGAACGTTCCCCGCGAATTTGAGGATCCCGAGGAGATTGCAGAGGCATTTCACTGGATTTCCCGTGCAGACGTCTTCGATGGCAGGATAATCCGCAGGCAGTACTGGGGATTCCTAGCATACTCGTCGGAGCTCCTTGTTAATGGTCCAATAGTTGCTAAAAAGCGTGTTTATCGCAAGTTCACCCCGTACTCGTTCCCCCAGTGGATAAAGCTTCAGGCACAGTATAAGAGCCGCCGCGATGCGATTAAGCGCATTGCACAGAAACTTTCCCCAATTCTTCACATTTCCCGCCGCCAGTTCTGGCAGGATCTACTCCCCCTCCTGCCGTTGATCTTCCAGCGGGATGAGTGGGCGGCGAACCTGGTAGCTGCAGCGAAGTTGGATGCAGAGGACGTTGCCTTTATCTTGGGCGTTGCCCCCACCGATGCCCGTGTGAAGAAGATACTGAAGCGCGCCGAGGAGATCCGCAAGCAGGTTCTCAAGTCCCACGTGTTCCGTCAGAGGTCCAAGACTCGCCCCAGTGGGCGTGCGGAGGTCGAGGCAGCCCCCGCCTCTGGCGGTAAGGACAAGAGGCCATCTTCAACGGAACGTCGCTCCAAGGATACCGGCGAAGCGCCCGAGGGGCCTAGGCAGGCCACGCTCTTCGACTTCATCGGATGATCCGTGCCAGCAGGTATCCGAGGACGATTCCCGCCACTGCTGCGGAGACCCCTTCCATTATTGGCTGCTGCTGCAGGCTCTTCCTGAGGGTGGTTAGTTCCGCCTCCAGTTCCGTACACCTGTTCTCGAGCTTGGCCTTTTCCGTGGATAGCTCCGCTACAGTCTTCTCACAGCCCTCTATTTTTTGCTGCAGGTCCGGTGGTGTTTTATATACGATCTTTTCCACGGGTACGCGTATTTCGACGGGTTTTTCCACCGTTTTCACAATATATCTTACCACGGGCCCTATTGTAAGGGTTTGGAACTGTGCGTTGTTTTCTATCGTAATCGCCGCAGCGTTCGCAGGTTCTACGGACCAGATATTCACGTCTGAGGCCCTAACTATGAGGATGCCTTGCGGACAGCTCGATAGATTTACATCCTCCGCCTTGAAGTCCCCGTCCGTGTTTACGTAGAAGCAGTATGCTTGGTTCGAGTTTATCTCAACGTTTTTTGCTTTGTGGATGCCCTCAAGGATCTTTACGGCTATGTTGTTCAGTCGGAGGTTGTACAGGCCTGAGCGCACGGTGTTGAATATCATACGCACAGGGTATGGGCTGCTGATGGTTGGGAGGGAGCCGTCGGGCGCTGGCCAGCCGGTTATGTATATGTGGTAGCCCCTGACGGTTGCGCCGTAGGGTAGCTGTTGGTCTGAGCAGACGATGATGTTGGCGTCCGTGGTGAGCTCATGCGCGTACGTGATGGCATCCTCCAGGGTGTTGAACTCCTTTCCCGCTGCGCAGTTCCCCACCACGAGGGTTTCCCCGTACACGAACCCCGCTGCAAGGATCGCGAGGACAGTGATGGCGAGCAAGGCGCGGAACCGCATGTATACATTTGCATCTCTCAGATTTTATTACTTTGCGGTGATAACTTGCGGATTTAAATGCTGTCACGTCCATTTTATGTTCGACATCTCCCTATCCGTTGAAGCTGTGCTCTGATCGGTGGTTGCAGTGCTCGAATCAGTGGTTGCGCTCCTCGTTGCATTCCTTTCAGCCTTTTTGATTCTGCGCGTTTGGATTCCCACTGCGAAGCGCTTTGGACTCGTGGGTGGCGATATCAACAAGCCCGGGAAGCCGGAGGTTGCGGAGGCTGGTGGTTTCGCCGTTGTTCTCGCCGTGGCTTTGGGACTCTTCACGTATCTCTTCCTAAAGGCCTTTTGGGGAACGGATACGCACCTTGCGGAGATCTACGCCACGATTGCCGCGCTCCTGCTCGCCGGCTTTGTTGGATTTGTGGACGACATCCTTGGCTGGAAGCGCGGTCTCCCCCAGTGGTTTAAGCCCCTGCTGACCCTGTTCATAGCGCTCCCCTTCGCCACGCTCGCGCTCCTGAACCCTTCACTCAACGTGTTTTCCTCGTGGGGCATCCCTAACTGGCTCTTTGCCTTGGTACTGGTGCCCGTTGGTGTCGTGGGTGCCTCAAACGCCGTGAACATGCTCGCCGGCTACAACGGCCTCGAGGCGGGGCTTTCCGTCATTATCCTTTCTTTCTTCGGCCTAAAGGCGTACACGCTTGGCTATCTTTGGGTTGCGTACATGGCGTTCATCGCCGTCGCAGCACTCCTTGCATTCCTGCTGTATAACTGGTACCCTGCGCGCGTGTTTCCCGGGGATACCCTCACGTACTCGCTGGGCGCGTACATGGGTGCCCTTGCCATTCTGGGACGTATGGAGCTCTTCGGCGTTGCTCTGTTTGCCCTCTACTTTGTCGAGCTTATCCTGAAGGCTCGCTCCCGCTTTAAGGCGGAGAACTTTGGAATCCCCGACGAACAGGGCTATCTTCACCCGCGCTACGATAAAATATACTCAGTAACTCACATCTGCCTTCGCTTCCCCAAGATGACCGAGCGCAAGCTCGTCCTATGCATACTCACTGCCCAGTTTATCCTTTCCCTGATTGCCTTTATTCTCTTTTAACCCTTCCCATCATTTCCTTGCATGCGTGTTCTCATCACCGGTGGCGCCGGCTTTCTCGGCCTTCACACGGCAAGAGGCTTCGCGGAAAGGGGTTACGATGTTCGTCTCCTTGATATAGCGCCCATCGATCCCAGGGAGTACCCCCCTGGCACCGAATACATCCAGGGAGACGTTCGTGACCGAGAAACCGTGGAGCGGGCAATGGACGGGGTGGACGTGGTTGTTCACGCCGCCGCCGCCCTTCCCCTCTGGCCCAAGGAGGAGATATGGGATGTCAACGTGAACGGGACGAGGACTGTCCTAGACGTTGCTCTGAAGAAGGGCGTTGAACGCGTTATTTACATCTCCTCCACCGCGGTCTACGGTATCCCCCGTGGTGATCGCCCGGAGCGTGAGGACGATCCCCTGCGTGGTGTGGGCCCATACGGCGAGTCCAAGATCGCTGCTGAGCGCGTTTGCCGGGAGTATCGCGAAAAGGGGTTGATCGTCCCAATTCTCCGTCCAAAGACGTTCATTGGCCCGGAACGCTTGGGAATTTTCTCCATTCTCTTTGACTGGATTAAGGATGGCGCACGAATACCCTTGATCGGCGATGGGAACAACAAGTACCAGCTTTTGGACGTGGCGGATCTCGTGGACGCGGAGCTTCTCATGGCGGAGGAGGATCCGGAGCTGGTGAACGATGTGTACAACGTGGGTGCCGAGCGCTTTGGGACGTGGAACGAGGATCTCGGTGCCTTGATCAGGCACGCCGGCTCCGGTTCAAAGATCATTCACCTGCCCGCCAGACCGACGAAGTTCATCCTGCGGGTCCTTGAGTGGTTGAAGCTTTCCCCCATATACGAGTGGGCTTACGGAACGGCGGACAGGAACCACTACGTTTCCATAGAGAAGATTGTCAACACCTTTGGCTGGCACCCGCGCTACTCCAATGCAGAATCCCTCATACGCACCTACGACTGGTTCATTGATCACTACGATGAGCTCAAGAACAGGGAAGGGGTGACACATCGGGTCATGTGGCGCCAGGGGATCCTTTCCGTGGTGAAGCGTCTGATGATGATCCACTTTCCCCTCTGAATTTTTCTAAGAACTTTTTCAGATCTCTAAGTCCGCTCTTTATGTTTTCGTATGCTTCCTCCTCGTTCAGGTCTTCGTAGACATGGACTAACACGTTTCGGAAGCCTCTCATCGCCTTCAGTGTTCTTGCCTCTTCTAGCGTTATAATCCCGTTTCCTTGAAGGATATCGACGATGTTGTAGTCGTCCTTTGGCGTTTCTAGTCCCCTTGCTCTTATTATTTCTCCCATGATGTCGAAAATGAGCTCTATTGCGTGCTCTGTCCTCTTAAAGATCCCGTCCTTTATGATCTGTGGAAGGTGCGCGAACTCTTCATATTTTTGAGGTAGTGCTTCCTCTATAATTGCGATGCTTCTCTCCAAGTCCCTCAGATACACTTCAAGCCACACCTACAACCACCCTTATCCTGTGCATGAAGTCCTCCGCCTCCCTCGATGTTTTCAACAGTATATCCATGGCCTTTTCTCTATCCCCCACGTATATCAGTTTTCCCTCTCGCAGCGCATGATGAATCACGTAGAGCGGTAGGTCCTGGAATATGTGGAGGTCTACATTGGAGGGAAGCTCCCCAGACGCTCTCACCCTGAACTGGAACCGATCCCTTTCGTCCCCATCGTAGTACACGGCCAGATCAATATCCGAGTCGGGCCGTGCGTCTCCTCGCGCCCTTGAACCGAAGAGAAGAATGAACACTACCCTTTTCCCTCCGATTTCAAGGATCTTGTCCACGATCTTATCCAGCTCCACGTAAGAATTCTGTTTGAACTCCTTTATTTTCCTTTTCCGCTAGCTCCCGCCAGTGCGCCCACGATGATCCATAACCAATACGAAAAGAATCGCTCGTAGAGCGTCGCAGCCGTTGCAATATCCACGGATACGCCCTTTAGCACGAGCCCGCCGATGAGTCCACTCTCGTAGGCGCCTAGCCCCCCTGGCAGGAATGACAGCACGGCGAGGATGTACGCCAGGGATACGAGGGCAGCAACTGCGGGGTATGGTATCCTTGCGCCCATTCCCCAGAGGATAATCCACATTCTGAAGAAGTCGATCGCCCACAGGAGAGCTGTAATCACTAATAACGTTACGGAGAGCCTCTTTTTTCGGAGGATTTTTTGGCCGTGGTCTATGTATTCTCTAACTGCTAGTGGAAGGCGTGATTTTGCCTTTTTCGGGATTGCGTTGAGCAGAAACAGCGAGAAGCCACCCACAATGGCAAATGCTACAAGAATTGCCGCGGGCAAGCTTATTGTGTAGAGGATTCCGGCCGCTGCCGTTGCAATGACGAGCATGTCCATGAGTCGCTCGACGGACACGTATGCTGCCATCTCCGTGGTTTTTACGCCGAGCTCCCTTGCCAACGCCCCTATTCTTGCTCCCTCTCCCAGCGTGCGGGACGGGAAGGAAAATGCAACAAAGTGACCTACCGCGTACGCCCTCAGCGTTTCCCCGAACCCCTTCTTGAACACCAAATACATGCGCAGGGCCTGCAGACAGAATTCGATGAATACCGATGCGAACGCCACTAAAAACAGCCACAGTGGTGCCGATACAACTATTCTGGCGATGTTCTCTGCCTCTTTCCTGTAGATGGCCCCGAGGATAATGAGTATTGCTATGAACACAAGTCTCCAGTGCTTGAGTATTTCCCTTCCCCCCATCCTCACGGGATAATTGTGCTGGCCAGGTTTTTATACAGCCTCCAGCAATCTCTTCTCATGAACCCATACGTGGAGATCGCCCGCCCCTGGCAGTGGTACAAGAACCTTGTGGCATTCTTGGCGCTCTTCTTCTCTGGAATGCTCCTCGTTCCCGCAGCCGTGTATTCGACCGTCGCTGCCTTCGTTGCTCTCTGCCTTGCGTCTTCCGGGGTTTACGTGCTCAACGATGTTCTGGATCTGGAAAACGACCGCAAACATCCAGATAAGAAGAGAAGACCGCTGCCCTCTGGGCGTATTTCTGTGCGATCAGCCCTAATCTACGCTTTCCTTTTGATATTTGCAGCGTCCCTCATTGCATTTTCCATAGGCACGCTTGTGGGTGTTGCTGTTGCTGCCCTCATTGTTAACACGCTTCTCTACTCTCTTTTGTTCAAGCACGTGGCTGTTCTTGACGTGGCAACCCTTGCGCTGAACTTCCTGTTCAGAACGCTTGCTGGTGTTGTCGCTATTGGTGCCTACCCGTCCTACTGGATCGTTATTGTGCCGTACTTCCTTGCAGTCTTCCTTGCGCTGCTCAAACGCTACGGAGAGCTCCAGAGGGTGCAAAACGCGCGTACAGCCCTTAAGGACTACGATTCGGAAACTCTTCGTGTCCTTTCGGCGGTCACGCTGGGGATCGTCCTCGTTCTGTACACGCTCTACATATTTGACTCAAATCTGCCCCATAAGACGATTACCGCAGCGCTCACGCTTCCCATCGCCGTTTTCACGCTCTTCCGCTGGTACAGCGATGCTACCCGGGATCCTGCACTGGCGGAGGACGCGGCAAAGATGGTGTACGATCGCTGGTTTATCATGGGTGGTTTGCTGTGGGTGATAATTCTTTTTGGCGTTATTTACCTCTTCTAATTTAAGCATCCCTTCTCAATTACCCCTTGTGAATCTCCGAGCATACCTTCATACGCACTACTTCCGCAACCTTGGCCCCCGTTTCATTATGAACGTCGTTTCCAAACTCGCTGGTCTTATCATCACCCTTTACCTTGCCCGCTTCCTCGGACCGACCCAGCTTGGTTACTTCTCCTTCGTCGCTGCCGCGGCGAGCACCCTCGCAATGATCTTCTCCTTTGGAATCCCCGGTTACGTCCAGAATCACGTTCCTGCACTATTGGCCCGCGGCAGAGAGCGCGAAGCGAAGGAGCTCCTCGGTGCCGCCCTTCACGTAATCACGATCACGTCTATCCTCGCATTTCTTGTCGCCATCCTCCTGGGAATTCTCGCACAGAACTTTTTCCGTAGGTCTGCTGGCCTTCTTCTCTTCTCCCTCGCCGGTGCGTACGCTCTTGTATATATCTTTAACGGTCTTGCGGAGTCTACTCT
>Ga0256831_1000857_pt1 | contig 16061 bp, 26 predicted proteins | sample 132544metaG_FD_189087 | JGI IMG/M metagenome (GOLD analysis project Ga0256831, IMG submission 189087) | Hydrothermal vent microbial communities from Lau Basin, Pacific Ocean - 132-544 | ecosystem: Environmental > Aquatic > Marine > Hydrothermal vents | place: Pacific Ocean: Lau Basin | collected...
TATATATCTTTATCCATTATGGATAAATTATTTATAAAATCATCTTTAGTAACTACTTTTTCCTCTAAATCTACAGTAGCCATGGAAAGAGCATCACTCGCCGCGATGCCTTTAGTAATTTCATTTTTTACAATTATATTCTCATTATCCTCTTCGCGCGAAATATCCCTTTCCTCATTTTTCTTATTAATAAGTTCATATATCTCATCTTTAATATCAGCCATATTACAATACCCTTCTATCTTTTTTACTTTTAATATAATACAATTACATACATAAATCAAGTAATTATCCCTATATAGGGGAATTAAATATTTTTTTTATAAAATTATCATATGCATAGATAAGGACAAAAAGTATATTTTCAGTTCGAGCCCAGGGTATCGCATAAGCGATACATCTTGGTTCTTATATTTATATAAGCCCCTACCCTAAAGGGGCGATTGTGAATCAGGTCTCACGACCTGAAGCACCTAGTGTTCCCGTATAGTAGTATGGGTACTTAATACTCGGTCCATTGCGAGCCCTTACCCCTTGGTAAGTTATCCTAGGTGGTGGTGCGGCTCTTACTGGCCTATCTTGTGGTAAAGGATGGGTTAATGGAATAAGCAAACATTCTCTGTGGCTTCCATGGGAGCCCTCTACGAGAGGTTTGCCCTACAGGCATGGTTGAGCAAGGGTAGCGAACATAAAGGGCTTCACGACCCCTCTATGGCTGTCATATAATATCTATTGACACGGTATCTATGATGGTTCCCTTGTACACATACATACGGTTGAACACAGAGGCACGTTTCTATGTCGCATAGAGACAAGGTCATCCATAGTGATGACATATCCTGATTACATCTATAGGGTAGCCATCCCTACTTGCCCTAAGGGTATTGCATGGGAGACCAGCTGCGTAAATCGGCAGACTGCGCAGGTGCCACTGCCTCAATTGAAAAGATTGAGGTATGTGGAATGGTTGTACTGATATGTCGATATGTACCCCCGATTCACTGGTACTATACCCTTGGCAGTCATGCAAGCGGACTAAACGGTCGCCTTGGGTGAAGAAATGCTGCGTTTGCAACTATTAACAAACACAGGCCATGCCTTAGGAAAGCGTGGCCTGATAAGCTACAAGATAAAAGAGTGCGAGATCCTAGGCTCTTACCTATCTAATAGGTCAAAGTAGAGGTAAACATGGGATATGTACCCTGCATATCCTTCGATCAACTAACAACTCCCCAGGGTGAGGCAGCGACAAGGCGTTTATGTCTCGGGAGGGAGAAGAAAAATGGAACTGTTTTTTACAGGTTTCATTATGGTAATATTAATGCTTTCTCCCATTATGATTATGCGAGGAATCGCTAATCGTGATTGGGAGGAAGCATTAATTGGAGCACTCGGTGTTCTGATTCTAATAGGTGCGTTTTACCTATTAGAGTTTTGGAGCACCATTATGGTGTTGTACGACGGTACAACGCTATAGTTTTATAGTGTTCTAAGCTACCGAAGTGAGGAAGTAGTTCTATGGTGAGCTCTATAAGCCATGGAATGAAATCCTAGACCTCTATAAGGTGGAAGATTACGTTCGTCCTACAGTATGACGTTAAAAGGCTGTAAACTACAAGGTAAAGCTGGTGCGAAATGAATTCCTAGGCCACTACCTCATATTATGGGGTCAAAGTAGAGGTTACTACTAATTATTTATAAACAAACTAAAGGAGTAACACGTATGTTACGTAATTTGTTTTTGGCCATTATGGCCATCGTTTTGTCCGTCGCTATCGTTAGCACGGACAATTCCGCTGAAGCTGAATTCGGCGGGATTAACAGCGGCTACGAATTACTCGTGGCTGCTGAAGGTCATTCACGCACTGATAAAGTGCAAGGAATGGCTGAAGCCATAAATCTTAATTCAGGGCTCAACGCTCGTAAGCGTATGAGTCGCATCCAATTAACCCTAAACGCCGTGAAAGAGGAGGCGCGGCGAATTATGTATATCCGTAAAACGTGGAAGCCTAAAACAGGCTCCACGCCTAAAAGGTACATGAAGGACCGAGCTGCACGTCATGCGGCTTATTTAGAAAAGATTAGTAAAATGAGTTACGACAGGGAAGTTGTGGCTTATTTGAAATCTTCAAATAAATCCGCCAAACGGGCTGAAAGAGAAGCCCGTAAAGAGACGAATAACGCATGGTTGGACACACATCCTGCTGTTCCGCGTCCGACCGAATCCCGCGCGAAGGAATTATTGCAGTTGCGCGAGAGCATCTTAAAACGCAGCAATTTAGAATCGGCAGCGAAAAAAACAGAAGCCGAGGCAAAGAAAAATAAAAGCCGTAAGGAAGCGGCTAAAAAGTACAGAGAATACATGGACGTATTCTCAAAACAGCTCAAGTGGCAAAGAAACCGTCGCATGAAGGTGCTGACGGCTGCAACTTGGGCCAAAAATTACGTCCACCACGAAGAGTGGTTGGACGCTGGCGGCTGGTTCTTCCATGCCACTCGTGAAGACGCCTGGTTTACGCTGGGCGACTTCACTTTTGGGGATTTAAAGAAGATCGCAGAAATCAATAACGTCCCAGTTGGGATAGTTGTTGCTTCTGCGAAGAAGTATAATTTAGGATGGCACAACAAGGAGGCTGTACGTAAGACGATGCTGCAAAATGCAGCACTATACGGAGTAGCCGTATAGGAGAGGAAAATGAATAAGAGAGAGAATAAAGTCATGAAGAAAGACTTCTTCTCAATATTATTTAATATTGAACCTCTCATGTACGGTCATGAGGATGATCTCTATTTTGTAGAGATTAATAAATCCTCTACACTGTACATTGAATTGGTCAAGAATAGCGACGGAGAACTTAAGTTCTACCGCGCTTATGTTGAGGATGGCGAGCACTATCGTCGTATCTCGACAAAAGGCCAATTCATGAGGATCCAAAGGTTGTTAGAGCTTATTGACAACGATGGATCCGAGAGGTTAATTAAAAGAGTGGCGAAATCCATCGCCTTCTTTGAGATGACACCTCACAAGGTGCTCATCTATAGAAGAAAGGCGAACGGGTTGGCACAATTTGTGGGCCACTCATTTGTTTACCGGCGAGACTCATTCATCAGGGATGAACTAGACTCAATTGTCTACTTTATAGACAAGAGTCAAACTTCGTCGAAGATAATGAGTCTGATTGCCAAAAATCCTTCAGATCCTGAGAACAAAAACTCTTATTCTATCCAGGACATGGAGGATATCACTGGCAATAAAGTCAAATGGTTATCGCTTACCGAGAGCGACGACATGCTCGTAATAAGCATGGCCATCGACTTTCGTAGCCGGTTTGGCAAACAGCGTTATATTCTCGGAGGAAAAGCCGAATCAGGCTTAGTAGTTCTCTCTGAGGATATTCCGGTCAACAACAGCCAAGCTCAACGCTTGGCTAAAATCAAGTTGAGCGGCGGAATCAAAATCTCGGTTCCGGTCGCTGCAACAGTATCCGACTTTAGTCATATTGACGGAGTCGCAATACGGTTGAGCGACGGCGACGCTGAGAGATTAGCAGAAGCCGCCAACTTGGCCGGGGTGCCTAATTGGTATCAAATTCGAGCTTTTGAGCCTGGTTTGTATGCCATGAAAGGCACAGCGCAGAAGGCAATTACTCCAACATTGGAGGTAATTGGAAGCCATATTACAACTTTCGTCAACAAAGCCGACTACGAAAAGGCCTATGGGCGGAAAGTTAATATTGGCGACCAGGTAGTCATTTCTGAATGGTTGATCCTCAAAACGGATCATGACTTCAGAAAGAAAATGATTCACTTGGCATTCCAATTGATTTCCAGGGCTCCAAGAGAGCTGCAAAAGCAGCTGATTGCTTTGGCTGTTAGAAAAATTAAAGCCGAAGCGAAAAAGTTGCAGAAGCAGCCTCTTAAGCAGTTACCAAACTGGGGATTCTTTAAAAAGATGCGTAGTTTAGACTACGCATTGTCCTCGTTTGGTAGCAAAAGCAAGGAGCTGCCAGAATTTAAAACGCCCGAAGAGGCACTGGAGTATATGTTCAAGAATCCTGATTCTGTTCAGGAAATCGATTACTCAAAAAGTGTCTCCAAGAATATCTTCAACATCATCAAAGCCATCATTGATGATGGTGTTGAGATATGGGGCCATGACGCGGGTCTAACGAACGATGAAACACTCGGATATGACGAGTGTAAGGTTGGTCGTTGGATTGCAGAAGATATTGGATTAAAGATTGGTGATAGGATCACCATAATTCGTTATCCCATCCTTTATGGAGATGAGAAGCGAAATCCCAATGTCTTCTCAAAACGTATCGTTAGATATATACCAGGAAATACCGTGGCATTAAATAACGATGCAGCCCTCCAGGCCGGAGGAGATTTTGACGGCGATGTTGCCATGTTGACAACTGAGTTTATTGCTCCTCCTCAAATTAAAGGCCTCGACTTTACGGTCAGTAAAGGAGAGTCTTTGGCCTGGATGAAAGAGCCGTACGACGAAAAGCGTGCGGTTGAGGCGTTCCTTCTCACGGCTTCGGCAGTTGGCCCTGCTGATGTGATGTATGAAAACATCAGCAAATGGGTTGGGCTGTCTGTAAAGGTCCATAAATATTTTATGGATGTATTGCAAGGGGCTATCTTCAAGATGAAGCATGTCTTAATTGACATCTTCAACTTGAAGAATGTTAGTAGAAGGTTGAAAATAATGTTTCCGCCAGAGCGTTATCCACAAATGTGGGAACGCAAAGAAGACGGACGCTATGTCTTGAGGCAACATCCTGATGTAGAACTCAGGAAGTCTCAGGCGTTCGTTAACGCGGAGACATTGGACGAACTGATGCTTCACATTAATAGCGTTAAGGAAGGGCTAACGCCAGCTTTCCGCGCTATTGTGGAAACATTGGTTCGAAACATAAGGCCGATTGCTCTGCCAACAATGACTCCAGAAGAGTTTCGCGCTTCTGCGAAAGAGCTCTTCATAGAGTTAGAGGATAAGATGACAGATGATTTGATGAAAATCAAAGATGCTGTTATTAATTTTATCTTCAATATTGAAGGTGAGCTTGATCAAAAGAATGCTTTGATCAAGAAGCTCGCTGCCAATATTAAGGCGGTAATCGGTACCGAGGCGTTTTATTTGCTTGTTTTGAGTATGTTCGCAGATAAGCGTTTCGGTAAAAACCTGTTTTTCGCGTTTATGTTTGCGGATATTACAAGTATCCGTGATATACAACGCGGGAATAGGAATATTATTTTCACTAATGTCGATTTCACCCTCGACCTCTCTGAAGAAGGAGCAGTTGCAAAAATTGAAGCTTCTAAAGCTTCGGAAGAAGTAGCGGTAACCATTTGGAGGCCGCGAAAAGAAGGTGGAAATAATATCATAATCAAGGATGGTGAGGCCGCCGTTGAAATTAAGGACGGTAAAGCTATCCTTGAGGATAGTAGATTCCACATTAACGAGGATAAATCGAATCCTGATATCCTCGAAAATGATGGAACTTATTATATAATTAAACACGATAAAATCGGTACCAGTGGATATCGGTTGATCGTGGAATTAATGTCATAAGGAATACTGTTATGACATTACTAGATATTCAGCTAATCGACGCTCTCTGTGACGCAAAAGATTTGCGTCCCATTTTTGAGCATAAGCTCAAAAGGGTTGCTGGCGACAAGAAGAATAAGCTTCTTGTTGACATCAAATCAGCAGAGAGCATCTTAGAAAAAGTTGCTCGAAAAAATATATCTCCCGAAGCAATGGGAGACGTTTTGAGAGCAGCAATTCTCGTACACCATACTCAACCTATTGAAAAGGTGGTACGTAGGATTAAAAAGGCTTTCACCGTTATTAAAATTGAATATAAAGATGGTAGCGGCGAAAATCCGTACAAAGGGGCATATCACATTGATGTTCTTATTTTGAATATGCGATGTGAAATACAAGTTATGCCCAGAACCATGTGGGTGTACAAGGAGACTGCCCACGAGTCCTATAAGGCTGGTAATCCCGGAAGTAGCCGGGATTTATTTGCTAGGGCACTCTTATTGAGGGCTATAAAGCAAAAGTCTTATAAGACTAAAAAATATAAATGGAGCAATTATGAAAAATAAAGGCTTTATTTATAAAATAATTAGAATATTTAATATGAAACTTGGCGTGATTCTTCAGAAACCTCTTGCTGAAGGTAAGCAAGAGGAAATTCGTGCTTTTATCAAGAAGCATGGATTTATTCTGAAAGAGAAAAGGGTGCTGGTTTCTGCATGGAACATTGGCCAGCACTATCGCCAATTCCTTGGCAAGGGCTTCTTTATGGATTTAATCAAATACTGGACAGGCAACGAAATAACAGCCTGGCTGGTATTGATTAATATCGAAGAGACTCGCAAAGAGATGGGCGACGCCAAAGTTCAGGTCGGTAGTTTTAGAGACTTTCTGGTTGGAAACAAATGGAAAGAAAGTCTCGAAACTACTGGGGTTCTTGATAACGGTATTCATTGTTCAGATTCGGCTTCTGAAGGATTAAGGGAGGCTAAAATCTGGTTCGGACGAATGCCATTGTCTTCTCAGACCTATAGCTCGCTTTATACCATGTATCTTAAAATGGTACATGCGTACTTGTGGTGGAGAATAGGTCGCCTTGGTGAACATTTCATGTTTGCAGGTGGTACTCAGAATGGTACTGCTATTACTGATAAACCTGCGGACTTGGACTATCGTATTTTTGTCCAGAGGGACAAAGTTAAAGCAGTAGCCGAAAAGGTTACCAAGGTAGTCTGGGGTAGCTTCTTTGATAGGAGCGGAGTTGACTCTAAACTTGACGAGAAGTATGTGAAATTTGAATTTAATTACTTCGGCGGGAAAGCTGACATTGCTGTTGTTCCTGTTGAGAAGTATAGATTCAAAATTTCACGTGCTCATTTAATGGACTTGCTTCCTGAATCCATGAAGGCTAATATACGTAAACGCAAGCAGCTAGCATGGAGAAGCGGAGGTAAAAAGCCTTATGAGGCAGAGAAAGCAATTATCAGGAGGGAAGTAGAGAGATACTTTAATAAATAAGAATAGATAATATGAACAATATTAAAGGATTAGCTACCCTACTTAAAGAAGCTGGCGCGACTAGAGTGCTGCTTATAGGTGGGGCAGTTATTGACCAAATCTTTAACCGACCTGTTAAGGATTGGGATCTAGAAGTGTACGGTTTAACGTACAATCAAATAGTCTCAGCTTTAACTAAGGCGGGCTTACCTGCCAATGTAGTTGGCAAAGAGTTTGGGATCGTTAAAACTGCGTGGGATGGTTTTGATATTGATCTTAATATTCCACGCAGGGATAATAGAATCGGTAAAGGTCACCGCGGTTTCCTTAGTGAGTTAGATCCAAATATGACTCCTAAAGAAGCCGGTAGGAGAAGAGATCTCACTATGAACTCTATGTATCAAGACATAGAGACTGGTGAGATTATCGATCCCTTCGGTGGTCTTGAAGATCTAAAGAGCGGGATTGTTAGAGCCACAGATCTCTCCACCTTTATTGAGGACCCACTGCGTGCCCTTAGGATTATGCAATTGCTTCCTCGGAAAGGTAAAATTGTAGACCAATCTACTATGGAATTATGTCGTTCTATGGTAGATGAATATTCAACGTTGGCTAAGGAGCGTGTATTTGAGGAGTTTGTTAAGCTCCTAATGAAGGCCCCAAAGCCATCAGTTGGACTCAAATTCCTGGTGGATTCCGGCTGGATAATTCACTTCCCGGAATTGGAAGCCATGATAGGATGTTATCAAAATCCTGAATGGCATCCAGAAGGAGATGTGTGGGAACACACTCTTAGGGTGGTGGATTTTGCAGCAGTAGCCAAGGAGTACATTCCTGAGGATTGGCAGTTAACATTTATGTTTGGTGCTCTCTGTCATGATATTGGAAAACCTTTGACTACTGATTCAGAGGGTAAATCACCAGGACACGATATTGCTGGCGTACCCGTGGCAGAGAAATTCATGCGGCGCATTACTAATGATAAGGATATTATTAACAAGGTTCTTATCATTATAGAAACACATATGCGTCCGGGACAATTGCTTCATCAGGAAGCAGGTATTCCGGCATGGAAGAGACTTCATAATAAGATTAGGCTTGATGTAGTCGGATACATGAGTTATTGTGACTCAGTATCTAGATTTACTGATGAGCCTAATTTTGAGGAATTACATGAGCCATCCAGAATGGCATTGAAGTTCTTCAAAGAATTTGGAGTCTCAAGAATAAAACCCATTTTAACTGGAAAGGATTTAATTGCAGCAGGAATTGCCGAAGGGCCAGAGATTGGTCAAAGGTTATCTGTTGCATACGAGGCACAACTGGATGGAATTACAGACAGGGGTGCTTTATTGAACATTGCATTGAGACAGTAACAGTTTAATCTAAACTAAAATAGGAGAAATATATGAAATTTATTAGAATAGGTGGATTATCCCCTGTTAAGCAAAAGGGAAATTATGGAGAGGATGGTTTTCATAATGCCCCTGCAAAGCGGGGAATATACGCTTTCCCATTTGGAGTATTCGAACCTTATTTATTAACAGGTTCATTTGAAGACAAATGGGAAAAAGTAAAGGACTACCATGGGAATATAGTATCTGCTGATAATGAAAAGTATTGGCATGAAAAATATTATCCATGGTATTCTAATAAAATACCCAATGGGTATATGTTGAAAATGAAAAAGCCGAAAAGGTTCGAATACAAAGAACCAATTTGGTGTCATTTAGATAACTATCTCAAAAGGAGGGAGAAGAAATATGTTATTAAATGGCACAATGATTGGATTCTTGTTGATATGGACCTCTATGAGAAATTACACCAACGGGCAAAGAAGGACCTTCATAATCGATCTAAAGATTATATAGAAGCACCTAAAAAACACATGGAGGTATTTATAGAGCAAATACATTAACGAAGTAATCAATTGAGGCAGTAACAGTGCTCCGTGCCCTGCTCCTACGTCGCACCCTACGGGCTTCGGGGCACTTCGCTCAATAGCTCAATGAGTATTTTTTGGAGCAAAGTGAACACTAATGAGCATTCCGCTATTGCCTCGATGAGTATCAATTGATGCTCATTTTAATAAACTAAAATAAGGAGGTCATTATGTCATTTTCAATCGTCAGGAAAGATGGAAGCATAGACCATATAGAGATGGAAAATGCAACAATTACGCTACGAGACGGAAAAATAGTCGTCACATATCTCTCTTGTGAGCTAGTGACAGAATCCATGGAAATCGGTAATGAAGAAATTATTGTTTTGCATGAAGATTAATTGACTAAGCTATTAATAAACGGAGGTTTTATGAAGAAAAAATAATTAAAATATTAGCCCCTTCTTGGGGCAGATTAATGCAGGGACGAAGATGGGTAGAATCCCTTGTCTTCAGTCGCGGTCTCAACCCCGTAAAGCGATACAGTTGGTATCGTAAATGCAGAGAGGTCATTTTAGCGGCTCTTAAGGTAAGGGTCGCTTTTATTTTAATTAAACAAAGGAGGTCAGTGATGATAGGATTAGAAACGATATTGATGGCAAAGTTATTCTTACTAACAGGAATTCCTTTGAAGGATTTAGATAAGCTAGTAAAAAATCCTGATAGCATGGATGTCGTAGTTACTTTGGATCAAGCCAAAGGCGAAATATTCGAAGCTTTCCGCAGTACAATTGCTTCATTACCGGAAGAGTATCAGGATAGGTTTGTGGATGCATTGGATAAGTTACAAGGGATGCGTCCGTATATAAATATCAGGGAGGACCTCCTATGATAACTGTAGTTAGCAAGCCACCCAGAAGAAATGGGTCTAAGCGATGGCTCTTGGAGCTCCGTGAAGGGAGCAAAGAGTATCGTTTTAGACAGTATAAACCAATTACTATATGGGTTGTATTAAAGCATATAATTATTTTTAAAATTAAAGGAGGAAGAAGTGGCAAAGATAAGTAAACGTGACTTTATTGTTAAGAAATTAAGAGCACCGGCGCATCGTCCTACAAAGGTGATGAAATCCAAGAAGACATATCGGCGCGATAAGTCTTCTGATTGGAGAAAATATTTGGAGGAAAACGATGGAAACATTTAAAGTTTATTCTTTAAAACATCCCGGCGGCTATATACGGAGATCATCTTCCATGTTAAGATTAATTAGTCAGTTGGTCTTATTCAAACATGAGAAGGTGGTAGGGGTAGAAAAGATGGTTAACGGTAAATTTAGAAAAGTTGAAATACCTAGTGAAGTAGCTAGGTTAATGTATAATTAAAGTTAAAGGAGGCTTGAACGAATTTTTTGAAAGAAACAGAGGGGAAGTTAAGGTCCCGTGGTTTAGTATGGGACGACGTTAAAATCATTAAAACCGACAGTGGAGCTGGTTTTAATATTGAAGACTTTAAAGAGTTCGCTAAGGATATCAATTATGATAGCGGGTTTGGCACACCTGTTATTAGCGATTCTCTAATAATCGCCGGGGATACCTGGTGGTTCGAGAGAGTTGATTATGATGGTCTAGAGGGATGGAGATTTCGTTCCATGCCTGACCTAGATATACTGGTCAAAGGAAAGAAAAAAGACTTATTGTATTAATTAAATTGGAGGAATCATGAACTGTGAATTTAATGCAATTGAATTAGAAGCCATTTCCCTATGGGAGGGTGATAGATGTGACGAATTAACGGAGGAAGACATGTATGCTATTATAAGATGGGAGCAATGTCTTCAACTAAATAACAATAATAAGGAGGTTTGAATGAATACTCAGACAATTTTGAACATAGTTAATACACCTGCGAATTGGTCTGCTGGAGAAGTGTGGCATAGTTACGCCTATAACAAGGAGTTCCTGATTATAGAAACTGATGGAGATATGGCAGTTAGCATCTTCATTTCTCCGTTAATCGGTATATTTGAAGATGATATTGATATTGTGGTCTCATGTGAAGATAGTTGCGGAGGGATAGCGTTACGCGCGACTAAGGGTCCATTGCATCGTTCTCAGGTCGATTACTTCTTGGGTAAAGTTAGCCCTAAGGAGTTTGAAGCTGTTAAGAAAAGTTTGAATGTGTCTGATTCTAGTTATAATGAGGATCAGTCACTGTTGATAGCAGATATATTGAATGAACTACATTTTGTCCGGTTACATGCTATTGAATTATTAGAAACTAAAAAGGAGGTATAAGATGTATGATTTAACAATCGAAGAAGAAAAAAGAATATCCCGCGCAAAAGGTGTCGTAGAATATGACATTTTGGCAGTCATTGAGTTAGAAGCTGTCAATCGTGTGATTAATGAGATTGAAAGAACTAAAGTTAAAAACAAATCGAAAGAGGTTCAAGATGAGAGAAAATGAGTATACATTATTCTGGCTGTCGGGGCAAAGTGAAACAGTATATGGCTTTGACATTGAGGATGCCTTCTTCAAAGCTGGTTATGCTCCATGTGCTTTAGTTGCTCTTGACTTTTATACAGAAGGAAACACAAGTGATGAATGGGAATTCATTGACAACAATTGGGAGGAAAAGAAATGAAACAGTATAATCTTCATTTTGAGGTAGAGTATCCGGCGGTTTCTATTGTCAATGGTGTGAAGTACGAGGGTATTGTCACTAACTCCGTTGTTGCTACATGCTATGCGGAAGAAGTAACACTTCAGAATGGAAGGAGTTATATCAACGTTATGATCCCTACCGCTAAATCATTAGCCATGAAGTCTCAGATACAATATTATCTGGGCAAATTAGGTCAGAAGGTAGAGTATTATAATATTAATTCGACTAATTTAAGTATAATAATAACAAAGGAGGTAGCAAATATGCTCTTGGAAGAAATTCAAAACAATTCTGTATTTACGGATGGTTGGTCCTCCGGCAATCCCGGTATTGGCGGATGGAGGATCACCGACAAAAATGGTAAAACGTTGCTCAAGAAGGACTACAAAGAACCTCATACTAATAACTATTATGAAGCCGCGGGTTTAGCTGCTGCGGTTAATCAATATGGTGGTAGCAATACTCTCATTTATACTGACTCTGTTACTGCTATTGCATGGGCTAATGGACGTGTAGGAAAAGAGGTTATTAAGACTTACAAAAATAATCCGGCGTTTCTGGCTATGATGTCAGTCTTTGGAAAACACAAGGATTGGATTAAAGAACACGTAATCAAATGGGATACTGAAACAAATGGAGAAATTCCTGCTGATTTTGGACGTAAGTCATAAGGAGGACTCTTGATGAACGAAGTAAATTAAGCTGCTGATTTCAGAACATCTTCTCATCGAAGATGAGCCGATTTTGGTAGAAAATAAGAACATCATAAAACAAGTTTTATAACAATAAAAGGAGATACACAATGGATAAGGCATTAATAGCAGATGAATTACAGAGGAATATTTTAGTCATGGATGAAAATGACGCAAAAAAGATTAATAACGTGCGCAAATGGGTAAGCGGTTTTAAGGACACACTCATTGTAGCAGATGTTATCTTAGAATCTTTAGAGAATATCTCACTTATGGATTATGATGACAAATTAAAATTTGTTGAATCCGAAGAGTTTAGTAAGTATGTTGATTATACATATGAGCTAAGTGAGATGGTAGAATCAATCATAAATAAAGTACAGGGTATTATGAAAATTGCTGAAAAGTATGAAGAAAGTAATAAGAGGTTCCTTATGATTAAAGCTAGTAAATCTAGCAAATTCAGAGCCTATAAAGCGGTTAAGAGAATTAAAAAGTTATTTAATAAATAGGAGGCAGAAATGTCCAATATTGATATAAGGTATTTAAATAATATGACAATATCAGTAGAGCATGGAAATGAAAAGGTATTTGCAGAGATTAATAATGATAAAGTTATTATATACTTTACACCAGAAAAATCAGATAATCATTCGGCCACTGTAATTAGTTGGTGTTATAATGTTAAAACATTAGCCCGAGGAATTGCCAATGAAATCGCAATGAAAATGCCATTTGCACATAGCGCCGAAAAGATTGCTAAAAAGAATAAAAAAGTTAATTCTGATAGCAAAGGTTTTTATTATTATGTTGATGCTATTGTAAAAAAGATGGCTAAAGGATATGTAAGAAAAGTTACAAATTTAATAACACATAAGTTACTTAAATTATTTGAATCTACTGATGATTTGTTTATCATTAATCAAAGAATTAAGAATAATAATCAATTAAAGGTTAATATTGTTAGTTCTGTGTCTAAAAACTTTAATATTTATTATATTGTTGATCAATTTAAGTCTAAAGCATGGGATTATCATAATCTTTCTTTGAATAAGAAAGAAATGATTATACAGATTTTAGGTAAGTCATTAAGCAAAGAAGGCAAAGAGTTAATCCGCGCGGTTCCTTATTCATTAGTTAATCGTATCTTATCAATAGGATGGAGAGATAATTTAACCTTATCTGATATTGCTGCCAACATAAATAAATACTCCGGTAATAGAACTCCGTTACAAGCATACATTAGATTCAGTGTATTGTACATATATAACGAGTATAGCGGTTCAAATTATACATTGGTTAACAAGATTGTTAATTCTAAAATTAGTGAGGAAAAGTTAAAGAAAGTTATTGATGAATATATGGAGATTACCGGATATAGTCGGCGAGGTTCTTATTACCGAAAAATTGATCTATTAATTAGTGAAATACAGGAATATTATAGCCTTATACTTTCTTTAAATAGAGCGCTTCCAATTAATCAGTTTTCAAAACGCAAAATACCTGTAACTATGACATTCTATGAAGGCAATTTAGTAAAGAGTGCTGCGTTGGAGGAGGTAAGTAAATTAATAGAAAACTTTACTTTAAGTAATATTAATGCTTTTCTTATACAGCTAAAATCAATATTTGTTAAGTATTCTTCTAGTGGGTTAGATCCAAATGGTGAAACTGACGTACCCGACGAATTGGATGCTTTGGAGAAATACAGAATTAAGAAAGCTATTAAATTAAAGGATTACGGTAGAGAATATGGGCATTGTCTTGGCAGTTATTATCAAAGTAGTTTTAAAGATAATTACTTTTTTAAATATCATACATCTGTGGCTCATGTTAAAAAGAAACGTAATACTTATAAGTTAATACAATGTTATGATAAACGTAATAGTGTTACTAAGGATTCTAGGTATTTACGTGAGATGGTAAAAAAAGAAATCAATAAGGCCAATAAGAAACTCATGGAGGACCAATACAGTAAATCATTTTAAAGGAGATTAATATGTATAGCGCGATAAACTTAGCAATAATTGAAATATGGCTGTTCATTGGGATATTGTCATCATATTATTTGACTAAGTATGACAATTTTGAAAAAAAAGTTGATACATTATTGCAAGATAAGTCATTGCCACATAGTGTACTGTATATTGTATTTTACATATCATTATCAACAGTATTCTGGCCAATAACTATAATATTATTATTAAAACGGAGGATTAAGTGAACAATAAATTAATCATTACAATAGCAATTATATTAACGCTTCTTGGTATATTTTATACCGGCGTTATAGTAGCTGAAGCATCAATAGTATCATTAGGAGTAGTAACCGGATTTGCTATTGTATTACATAAGTTTCCATTTTTACTTAAGATAGTAAATAAGATGGGTAAATGGTTTGATATGTTATTATTTGCTATAACATTTGGTATATCTACTACGCCATTTGGGTTTATGATGGCTACTTTTATTAGTTTATATTTTAGTGCATATTTATCCATATTAAGTTATTTTACTAAGAAAAAAGTTAAAGAGGTAACAACATGAGCGAAGAAACTCTCTCCCCAAGAGAATCTTCTTTACAAGAAGAAGAAAAAGAGTATTATTTTAATCTTTATATGGCCGGCGCTTTATGTGATGTAGTACCTGATGATGATGTAAGAGGTAGAATATTATCATCATTACAACCAATGATTAATGCTTTCGAAGAAGCTATGGATAATGGAGCATTTGAAGAATTTGATGCTTTTAAAGAGGAGGAATTATGGGTATAGGAAAAGATTTAATGAATCAAATTGTTTATACACCGGTACCGGTAAAAAAGGTAGGATATGGTGATTTACTACTTGAGGCATTCGGCGCATTAGCACTTGCAATAGGTTTGTATTTTTGGTCAGATTATCTATATGGGATACATGATATTATTAACTTAACATTCGCAAGATTTGTTAGGTTTCACATGTATCTCGTAGCAATAAGAGTACCATATGAATTCTATAGGTTAATTGATAGAATAATTAAAAATAACAAAAGGGAGGAACTATGAAATTAATAGCAAAAGTAATTATTATTTTAATTATCGGGACATTGACTATGTTGCTTTGGAATTGGTTGATGCCGGTGATTTTTGGATTAACCAAAATAACATTTCTTCAATCGGTTGGTCTGATGTTTTTGGTTAGGATATTTTTTGATAACATTAACAATAATCAAAACTTCTAATATGAAATCGAAGAATTAATTAACATTAAAGGAGGTACACAATGAATATTTATTTAATATTAATAATGATTTATATCATCATCGGCGCGGGAGTGTTTATCTTTCTCCATGGAAAATATAAATATACGTATCCTTATAATACATTTAAATATAAATGGATACTAGTATTATTGGAAACATTAATAACTTGGCCGGCAGATATTGTGACACATAATAAATTAACTAAGAATAGTGATGATATAAATAAAGTATATCTAGAACTATCTGATGTCATAGAAAAAGCTAGTACATTAAAAATACAAGACGAACTACTATGTATTGGAGATCTATTGTATGATTACGAAACTAATGAAAAAGGTGTAGTATTATCTATAGATGCTATATCTGAAACATTCTCTGTGGCATATAAGGATTCTAAAGAAATAGTGATATATTCATGGAAAGATACAGATAAGGTAATAAAAACTATTTAAGTTAAAAAGGAGATTTACAATGAGAACATGGATTAATAAGTTAGCAACTAAATTGGATTCTACTATTAATAAT
>Ga0256831_1000858_pt1 | contig 16055 bp, 14 predicted proteins | sample 132544metaG_FD_189087 | JGI IMG/M metagenome (GOLD analysis project Ga0256831, IMG submission 189087) | Hydrothermal vent microbial communities from Lau Basin, Pacific Ocean - 132-544 | ecosystem: Environmental > Aquatic > Marine > Hydrothermal vents | place: Pacific Ocean: Lau Basin | collected...
CCATTTAATATTCTTACATTTCAGGTAAAATTGGTCAACATTTTTAAATCTGAAATATTCAATCTCTTTTAAAATACGAAGTGCCGACCGTAGCAGATAATTTGATTTGTAAATGGTTTCGAGGTTTCCTTCGTAAAAAACGGCGCGTTTCCCCAAACTAATATTTTTACCACCAATATTTTTTACCTCGTTGGCCAGAACCTCTTCGAGACCGGCAGTTGTTTTTGCTATTAATTTAAAATCTTTCAATGTTGTATGTTTTTAATTAAATACCTGCTCCATAATTAAACCCCGACTCTTTGGGTTGCGACTGAATAACCCGTGAATTGGCCGGCAAACTATTGGTAACCCAAACGTTACCGCCAATAACCGAGTTTTTGCCAATTGTAATACGGCCAAGTATTGTTGCCCCCGAATAGATAACCACGTTGTCTTCAACAATAGGGTGGCGCGGAATACCTTTAATTGGGTTTCCATTATCGTCGAGAGGGAAACTTTTTGCTCCCAGTGTAACGCCCTGATATATTTTTACATTGTTGCCAATAATACAGGTCGACCCGATTACCACACCCGTTCCATGGTCGATGGTAAAATTCTCGCCAATTTGTGCCCTAGGATGAATGTCGATTCCGGTTTGCCCGTGTGCCATTTCCGAAATGAAACGGGGAATAAGCGGAACTTCGAGTTGTAACAGTTTATGCGCAATGCGGTAATTTGTAATGGCTCTAATTCCCGGATAGGCAAAAATAATCTCGCCAACATTCGGGGCTGCCGGATCGTTTATAAATGTTGCTTCTACGTCGGTAACCAATTGCCTGCGAATTTCAGGAAGATGTTCGATAAAACTCAGTGTTTTTTCCTTGGCGAGTTGTTTGTGTTCTTCTAACGTAATTCTTTGTTTGTCGTCGCAGGCAAAGCAAATTCCGGCCAAAATCTCTTTACTTAATAACTGGGTAAGCTTGTCGATGTAAACACCCATATAATGTTGGGTAGCATGATTTTTTAACGAAGTGTTTCCAAAATAACCGGGAAACAATATTTCGCGTACCAAATCGATAATGCCTTTTAATTTGTTGATTGACGGAAGTGGCTGCCCTTGTTTGTGTTCGTGACATACCGATTGATACGACACCGGGTTGCTTAATTTTTTTATCGTATCCGAAATTCGGCGTTCAAAATCTTTTGTATCCATTTTCTTAAAATAAATGTAAAGCTAATTACAAATCAGATAAAATCGATATAAAACGGGAAAAGTATCTTTTTTGTTGATGATTTATTTTATTTCTTCCAAAAAATGGAGAGCATTTTTAATGCGTACAGTATTGTGCCCACTGACAATTTTATAAGGAGTATTGTATTTCTTTATTGTAGTAATGTAGCGCTTTTGAAGTTGGATTCTCTGCTCTCCTCCATTTTCGCGTGCAGGGTCGGGAACCCATGGGAGATCGGTGTCGCAGACTAAAAAGAGGTCGATTTTGTGTTTCAGAATCTCGGCTTCGAACCAATTGGGAATTTTATTAAAAACCACTTCGAACCAAATCTTGGTAATGATTAGCCAGGTATCGATAAAAATGTAAGGGGATTTTGAATGTTTAAGTTTGTTTAACTGTTCAACTTGTTGTTTGGCAATGTTTTCAACGTCGTTGTAGCTGTATTTGTAGTTGTGTTCTTCTACATATTGGCGTGCAATTTCGGGAATAAAAGGAACATTGAAATGTTTTGCCAATGCTTTGGTAAGCGTGCTTTTTCCCGTCGATTCGGCACCTGTAATGACTACTATTTTTGGTCTGTTTTTCAAGATTGTTGAAGTAAATCTTTTTTCCATTCAAAATATCCGAGAACGGCCATAACGGTATAAACAACGAATAAAATAACGGTTGGCCATAAATCTTTATAGATGTAAAGTCCTGCCGAAACAAGATCGACAAAAATCCAAATCAGCCACTGTTCAATATATTTCCGGGCGAGCATCCAGGTTGCTACAATACTGAGTGCAGTTGTAAGCGAGTCCATAAACGGAACCGGCGAATCGGTAAATTTTAGTAAAACAAACAAAATTGCAACATAAATTAATGCCGTAACAGCCGCCAGTTTTACCCAAAGCTGTTTTCGTGTTTTCAAAACCGGTATCGAGTTGGTTGTTGTATCTGTTTTCCCTTTTACCCAATAGTACCAGCCATAAATGCTTATTCCAACGTAATAAACTTGCAAGCCCATATCGGCATAAAACTTACTTTGAAAAAATACTACAATGTAAAGTGCCGATGTTACAAGCCCCGTTGGCCAGGTAAAAATACTTTGCCTGATGGAGAAAAAGATATACAATATGCCAAGAATGGAGCCCAGGATTTCAACCTTATTGACTGCAATCCATTCCAAAATTTGAGTTTGCATAAATTATTCAGTTTTCACTAAATAGCTGTCGTATTTTTTCTGATTCTCAAGAACTTCTAATGCTTTTAGGATGTCTTTGTCGTCTTTATAAATTACTTTGTAGAAGTCGTTTCTCGAGAAAAGATCGCGTGCAATAATTGCTTTAATCTCTTTTTTCATATCGTTCGACGAAAACTCCAAACTTGTTTCATCTTTCTCTATTCCCTCTTTTTCTCCATTCTCAACTACTTTGTTAATCATAGCGGTGGTAACTTCAAAGTGCTTGTCGAACTGGTCAAAATCTGAGTATTTCAACTTTAACTTGTTCCGGTTAACATCGATATAATCGAGTACATAATTGTAGATAACGCTCTTGCGGCGTAATTTATTTATGTATTTATAGTGAGACGATGTGTCCATTGGAATGAAAATGTCGGGCATAATGCCGCCGCCGCCGAAAACAGTCCGACCATTAATAAGTGTTTTGAACTTTTGCGACTCGTCGAATTTTATGCTGTCGGCGCTAAACATTTCGCCGTTTTCCATCCGGTGAATGTAGTCTTCGCGATACTCTTTCAGCCCGTTTTTATACGATTTCTGAATGCATCTTCCACTTGGTGTGTAGTAGTGTGCAGTGGTTAAACGTATCATCGAACCGTCGGTTAAAAAGAATGGTTTTTGTACCAGCCCTTTTCCAAACGAACGTCGGCCGATAATTACTCCACGATCCCAGTCTTGAATGGCACCCGAAACAATTTCGCTTGCCGATGCCGACATCTCGTTAATTAAAATCACAAGGTTTCCTTTTTCGAAAGTGCCTTGCGAAGGAGCTTTGTATTCGCGTTTTATATCGTTAATTCCTTCGGTATATACCACAAGACTTCCCTTCTTTAAAAACTGATTGGAGATTTGGATGGCTGTTTTCAGATAGCCGCCGGTATTTCCACGCAGGTCGAGAATCAGATTTTTAATACCGCTGTTTTTAAGTTTTTTCATTGCTTCCAAAAACTCGTCGAGCGAAGTAGCGGCAAATTTATTCAGTTTAATATAGCCGGTCGATTCGTCGAGCATGTACGAGGCATCGACACTAAAAATAGGTATTTTATCGCGAATAATAGTAAAGTCTAAAAGGTCGCGAACACCTCTTCGCAAAACTTTTAAGTTCACTTCTGTTCCTTTGTCGCCCCGAAGCAGCCGGAATACATCGCTGTTTTTTAATCCTGTTCCGGCAATATTTTCGCCATCTACTTCGATAATTCTATCGCCTGACCGAAGTCCGACTTTCTCTGACGGACCGCCCGAAATGGTACTGTTTACCATTAGTGTGTCTTTGTAAATATTAAACGAAATACCAATCCCTTCAAAATTCCCTTTTAGCGGCTCGTTCATTTTTTCCACCTCTTCTTTCGAGATGTAGGTGGAGTGGGGGTCGAGTTCGGAAAGAACTTTAACAATTGCTTTTTCGGTAAGTGCATCAATGTTGGTTGTGTCGACATAGTACCCGTCGATTAAACGTAAAAGCCTGCCAAATTTAAGCTGGTTTTCCTGAACTGAACTTTGTGCTTTAACTTGCGAAACCGGCAGAACAAACAGAAAGGTAAACAGCACCATTACAATGAATTGTCCTCTGGTTTTTAATGATATTTTTTGCATCTCTTTTAATTAATATTTACGAATTCAATTGTTGTTTTTGCAGAAGTTACTGGCAATTTATTCCCACTCGATTGTTGCCGGTGGTTTTGAACTTATATCGTAAACTACGCGGTTAATTCCACGTACTTTATTAATAATCTCGTTCGACATTTTTGCAAGAAAATCGTAGGGCAAATGAACCCAGTCGGCAGTCATTCCGTCGGTAGAAGCTACTGCCCGTAGAGCAACCGTATTTTCGTATGTTCTTTCGTCGCCCATAACTCCAACCGATTGTACCGGTAGCAACATAACTCCTGCCTGCCAAACTTTGTCGTATAAATTCCACTCTTTAAGTCCGTTAATAAAAATAGCATCGGCATCTTGCAGCATAGCAACTTTTTCGGGAGTGATATCTCCCAAAATTCGAATTCCTAATCCGGGGCCGGGGAATGGGTGCCGCCCTAAAAGTTCAGGTTTAATGTTCAATGCTTTTCCAACGCGGCGCACCTCGTCTTTAAAAAGCAGACGCAATGGTTCAACTACTTTCAGGTTCATTTTTTCTGGTAATCCGCCAACATTGTGGTGCGATTTTATGGTCGCCGATGGTCCGTTTACCGATACCGACTCAATAACATCGGGGTAAATTGTTCCCTGAGCCAGCCACTTTACATCCTGAATTTTATGTGCTTCAACATCGAATACTTCAATAAAATTACGTCCTATAATTTTTCGTTTTTGCTCGGGGTCTTTAACACCTGCCAAATCGTCCCAGAATTTTTGTTTGGCATCGATTCCTAAAACATTCAGCCCCATATTTTCATACGATTTTAAAACGTCTTCAAATTCATCTTTTCTGAGAAGTCCGTTGTCGACGAAAATACAGGTGAGGTTCTCTCCAATAGCGCGGTTTAAAAGCACTCCGGCAACAGTAGAGTCTACACCGCCCGACAACCCAAGTACCACTTTGTCGTTGCCCAGTTTTTGCTTCAATTCATTCACCGTGGTTTCTACAAACGAGTCGGGAGTCCAGTTTTGTTGGCAGCCGCAAATGCTTGAAACAAAGTTTTCGAGCAGTTGTTTGCCCTCTGTTGTATGATACACCTCGGGGTGAAACTGAATTGCCCAGGTATTTTCGTTGTCTATTTTATACGCGGCATAATTTACCTCTTCGGTTGATGCAATTACTTTATACTCTTTTGGAAGTTTAACAATTGTATCGCCGTGCGACATCCAAACCTGCGTGTGCAGACTTATATCTTTAAACAATTGGCACCCCGATTCGATAAACCCGAGATTTGCCCGGCCATACTCGCGTGTGTTCGACGGTGCAACTTCGCCGCCATAAAAGTGAGCTAAATATTGAGCACCATAACAAATGCCAAGCACAGGTACTTTTCCTTTTATTTCTGAAAGATTGGGTTTAGGTGCATCTTCGTCGCGCACCGAAAAAGGACTTCCCGAAAGAACGACACCTTTTACCGACTCATCAATGTCAGGAAAATTGTTGTATGGATGAATTTCGCAATAAACGTTTAACTCGCGAATTTTTCGGCCAATTAACTGGGTGTATTGCGACCCGAAATCAAGAATTAATATTTTCTCTTGCATGAATTTGTTTTTTCTGAAAAATAAAAAGACAAATGTAAAAAATACAGGTCAAAAGTTATCCGATTGTTTAATAAAAAGCGAGTGTTGTTAACATGATTGCATAATTATTGTAAAATTAAACCGTTTGAAAATTGTGGTGAATAAAAAAATCGTGATTTTGCTTTGCTCAATTTTCAGAAACCTGTTTGAATTGAGTATAATTGTTAAATTTGGGCGAAATTCTTAATCTGTTTTTAATGAAGTTTTTTCAGTTTCTATTATTGTTTTCTGCTCTGTTTTGTGCAACGGTGTATTCGAATGCGCAAGATTTAAAAGAGAATGAGATTGTTGTTATTAAAGGCGAAAAATTTGTTTTACATCAGGTTCGTGCCGGCGAAACAATCTATTCAATTTCAAAAAAATATAAAATCGAACGGTCGGAGTTGCAGAAATATAATCCTAAAATTTCAGACGGGTTAAATATTGGCGAGGTTTTAAAAGTGCCGTATTATAGTAAACCCAATGGGTTTCAGAAAGGCGACCCTACACGTTTCGAAATTTATACGGTTACGCTGAGGCGCGAAACGCCAAACTCAATTGCCAATAAATTTAATATTACGGTCGACCAGTTGTTTGCATATAATCCGAAAGTTAGAAAGTTTAAAAGAGGGAATAAAATTAAAATACCGGTTTGGGAAGTTGTTAAAGAGCCGGAACCGGAGGATGTTGAAGAAGAAAAACCGATTGCCGAAAACGAGGGAGAAACAATTACGCACACCGTTGTGTCGGGCGAAACACTTTACTCGATTTCGAAAAAATATGGTGTTTCAGAAAACGAAATTCTTTCGTTGAATCCTGAAACCAAAAATTTAAAAGCAGGTTCGCAAATTACTCTTCCTGTAAAAACAGAGGTAGTTCCGGTAATGCCTGATTCGGTAAAGACCCGTTCCGGGGGAAACTATTTTGAGCACATTATCGAATCGGGAGAAACGTTGTGGGGAACAGCCCGGAAATACAACGTTACCGAAGAGGAGTTAAAAGCATTGAATCCGGTATTACAAACAGGTTTTCAGGCGGGTGTTGTCATAAAAATTCCATTGAAAGAGAAACTGGAAAATACACAGGCTAAACCTGTTAACGACGACGCTTTTGTAAAACATATTGTGGTGCGTGGCGAAACATTATATGGTTTGGCAGCAAAATACGAACTCACAATTCCGGAGATAAAAAAGTTTAATCCTGTTTTAAAAAGCCGGAATCTTGTGGCCGGCGAAACAATATTGATTCCACAAAAAATAACCAGCGAAATTGTAAATGTTGAAGCCACAAATGCTGCCGATTCAATTCAGAAAATTGAAGATTTTTACAGAGTTGAAGAGCCGCCCGTTGTTGTTCCCGAAGCATGCCGGCACGACGAGCAGGGTGCATTTCGGGACGAAACGTTTGATGTGGCACTGTTTTTACCACTCTATTTAAATGCTAACGACACATTAAATCGCGAAATGGTTGTAATCGACTCGATGGCTGAATTAGCAGAGGGTGTGGAGAGAAATGCTGAACAAAATAGTGTGCAGGATACGGCTATTGAACAGGTTGAACAGAAAGAACGGTTTAAGCAATTTTACAGAAATAGTGAGAGCTTTCTTGAATTTTATGAGGGGGTTTTAATTGCAGTCGATTCGATGCAAAACCGGGGCATGAACATTCGACTGCATGTTTTCGATACTCAACGAAATGCCGACTCGGTTCGTGCGTTTATTTCGTCGGTAGAGTTTTTGGAAACCGATTTAATAATTGGTCCGGTTTACGAACGGGTACAAAAAGAGGTGGCACAAATTGCAGCTAAAAATCGTATTCCAATGGTGTCGCCACTTGCTTCGCAATCGATGATTACAAAGAGCAATCCTCAGTTTTTTCAGGCGGTTCCGTCGCGCGAATATGTTGCTGCCGAAACTGCAGAGATGATTGCCGAGGAGTATTTTAATAGCAATTTTATTGTTCTGAAAACATCGGCTTACGAAGGAACTCCGGAGGGGAAACTGGTAAATTTGATTCAGGAGAAGTTGTATAACTCGGGGTTTTTAAGTAGTCCGCAGGGAGTGAGTTTTACGGTTTACGATTTTAAACACGAAGGCCCGTACGGATTACGGCGAATTATGTCGCACAACAAAGAGAATGTTATTTATATTCCATCGTCGAAAGAGGGGGAGTTGAGTGTTGCTATTTCGAATATTAATAACCTGGCCGACGACTATTCAATTACTTTAATTGGTACAAACCGGTTCCCGAATTATCATAGTATCGATGTGGAACAGTTTCATAACCTGAAGTTAAAATATATTGTGCCAAACTGGATTGATTATAACAAACCCGAAACGGCTGAGTTTATCGAAAAATTCAGGAATAATTTTGCCACCGACCCGGGGAAAATAGGGGTGCAGGGATTTGATGTGGCCTACTACTTTTTAAATGCGTTAAACTATTACGGAAAAGATTTTGGAACATGTTTGCCCTATTTGAAAATAAATTTGGTGCAGGAAAATTTTCATTTCGAAAAGGTTTCGCAGTTTGGCGGGTACATGAACGAAGGAGTTTCGGAGATCTCATATAATCGGAATTACGAAGTGCACCGAATCAGGGTAAAAGGGCAGCCGGTATTTGTTCAGGGAGAGTAATCCCGATTGTTGATTCATGCATCTGTAGTACATCTTAAAAAAACTGAATTGTAACCGGGCCGTTTGACGCTATAAAAAAACCGTTCTCTTTTAAAAAGAACGGTTCTCTGCGATTTCTTTAAATTTTTTTTGCTTGCTTTTATTCAAACTGTTTAAAAGTTTTTTTAATAATTTCAATTGCTTCCATCAGCTGTTTTTCTGAAATTACCAAAGGTGGTGTAAACCTGATAATATGCTCGTGTGTGGGTTTTGCAATCAATCCGTTTTCTTTTAGTGCCAGACAAACATCCCACGCTGTTTTCCCGTTTTTGGGTTTTATGGCAACAGCATTTAGCAATCCTTTTCCCCGAACAATTTCAATCATTTCCGAGTCGATTGCACGCATCTCTTTCCTGAAAATTTCGCCCATTTTGTTTGAGTTTTCAACCAGTTTTTCATCGATTATTACATCGAGTGCAGCCATTGCAACTTTTGCAGCCACCGGATTACCGCCGTATGTGCTGCCGTGTTCACCGGGTTTTATGGTAAGCATAATTTCGTCGTCGGCAAGTACACACGAAACGGGGTACATTCCTCCCGAAATGGCTTTCCCAAGAATTAAAATATCGGGTCGTACATTCTCGTGGTCGCAGGCCAGCATTTTTCCTGTTCGTGCCAGCCCGGTTTGAACTTCGTCGGCAACAAAAAGTACATTGTTCTTTTTGCAAAGAGCTGCTGCCTTTTGCAGATAGCCATCTTCCGGAACATAAATACCGGCTTCGGCCTGAATGGGTTCAACTAAAAATCCCGCAACATTTGGGTTTTGTAACTCTTTTTCAAGTCGCTCCAAATCGTTATACGGAATATTTATAAATCCCGGGGTATAGGGGCCGTAATGGTTGTATGCATCGGGGTCCGACGACATTGAAATAATGGTAATTGTCCGTCCGTGGAAATTGCCGTCGCAAACAATAATTTTAGCCTCGTTTGCCGGTATTCCTTTCACTTTGTATGCCCATTTGCGAATTAATTTCAGAGCGGTTTCGTCGGCTTCGGCACCCGAGTTCATTGGTAGCATTTTGTCGTATCCAAACAATTTGGTCATGTACTCTTCCCATTCGCCAAGTACATCGTTATAAAATGCCCGCGATGTTAAGGCAAGTTTGCTCGCCTGGTCGACTAACGCTTTTGTTATGGTTGGATGGCAGTGCCCTTGATTTACTGCTGAATATGCGGCAAGAAAATCGTAATATTTTTTGCCTTCAACATCCCAAACAAAAACGCCTTCTCCTTTCGATAAAACTGCCGGAAGCGGGTGGTAGTTGTGTGCGCCAAATTTATCTTCTTTGGCCATGTAGTCGTTGCTATTCAATTTAGTCATTTTGTTACGTTTTAAATTTGCACAGAATTACAATATTTTATGTTCATTTCAAAAAAAGATATTGTGTTAAAAAGCAGTGAGAAAAGTCAGCTTTTGAAATCTATACCCAATTCAGATGGATTTTTAAGGGATCAATTCAACTTTCGGGTTGATGGGGCAATTTAAAATTTAATGAATCGGCTTTTCCCCTGCCGTAGGTCATACTTTTGGGGCTAAGCCAAAAAGTAAAATCCGCCCGATAGGGCAAAAGTAACATCAAGGCATCCCTCTGACCGGCACCCAAGAAGTTTAAACCTACTAAGAATCTATTTAAATATTGTACCAACCCGAATTATGAAGTGAGCTTTTTTTAGGTTAAAAAGAAAAAGCCGGTCAAAAACCGGCTTCCTGAAACTGTTTAATTGCTCATTTAAAACCATTCCTACAAAGCGGGGAGAGAAATGGATGAAGTTAAGCTGCTTCTTGTTATTAAGACTCACAAATATTAATTTTGTTACAGTATGTATCCGGAAATTTCGCTTATTTTTGAAGAAAAACTTTTTTCGATGAAAAAATCAGAATTATTCGACTTTGTTATTCAATATTTTGAAAAAACAATGGCCATTGCCGAAACCGAATTGGAATATGGGAATCCGTTTGAGTTAATTGTTGCAGTTATTTTGTCGGCACAATGCACCGATAAGAGGGTAAATTTAATTACTCCCGAGTTATTCAGGCGTTTCCCAACTCCGCAAAAAATGGCCGAAGTCGATTCTGCTGAAGTTTTCGATTATATCAGAAGTTGTTCGTATCCGAATAATAAAGCAAAGCATTTGGTTGGTATGGCACAAAAACTAATTGAATTGTTTGACGGTGTTGTTCCGGGCGATGTTGACGATTTGCAAAAGTTACCCGGAGTTGGACGAAAAACAGCGAATGTTATTGCAGCCGTTGTTTTTAATAAGCCAACTATGGCGGTCGATACGCATGTTTTTCGTGTTGCCGCCCGAATTGGGTTAAGTACAAATGCAAAAACACCGCTTGCTACCGAGTTGCAGTTGGTAAAATATTTCCCCGAGGAGATTATACCCAAAGCACATCATTGGTTAATTTTGCATGGCAGGTACACCTGTTTGGCACGAAAACCAAAATGCGAAAAGTGTGGATTAACCGAAGTTTGCAAGTTTTATAAAAAGGAGGTTGCGAAAAAATAAGTAAATATTTATTTATCAATAGTTCGTTATTTCGAAGGAATTTCCCATAGGGATTCCTACGGAGCCTATGGGGTGTTATTATATCATACTGACATTCAGTAAAATGTCCAAAAGCCTTTGGTCATGTCAAGATCTTGATTGTCAGTAATTTAATTTTAGTCTTGTGTCTAACAATCTATTCTTATGTAAGCAAGAGTAAACTTACGGCCATAATTACCATTCCACCAATTAACCCGTAAACGGCAATGTGGTGTTCGCCGTACTCCTCGGCAGAAGGAAGTAACTCATCGAACGAGATAAAAACCATAATTCCGGCGACTCCTGCCATTACTGTTCCAAAAATAATTTCTGAATTACCCGAATTGAGAAATGGCAACAAAACAAGGTAGGCAATTACAGCTCCCACAGGTTCGGAAATACCCGAAAGAAACGATAAGATAAATGCTTTTTTTCGACTTCCGGTGGCATAAAAAATGGGAACCGAAACAGCAATCCCCTCTGGAATATTGTGAATGGCAATGGCAATAGCAATGGCAATTCCCGCAGTAGGATTGCTAATTGCCGACATAAATGTTGCAATTCCTTCCGGAAAATTATGAATGGCAACTGCCAGTGCAGTTAATATTCCCATTCGGTAAAGTTTTTTAAAACGGGCGGCTTCCGCTTTATTGTCCATCGCTTCAACCGACCTTATTTCGTGTGGATTCTCGAAAGTTGGAATAAACTTATCGATAAGAGCGATTAAAAGCATTCCACCAAAAAACGAGATAATGGTGTAAAGGTTTCCTGTAAACTCACCAAAATATCCGACAAAACTTTTGTTGGCTTCGGGGAAAATTTCGACAAACGAAATGTAGATCATTACGCCAGCTGAAAAACCCAGCGAAAGTGTGAGCAATTTGGTATTTGTACGTTTTGCAACAAAAGCAATTGCACTACCAATTCCGGTCGATAATCCGGCAAATGTGGTAAGCAAAAGTGCATATATAATTTTTGAACTCTCCATAATTTAAATTGAAAGAATAAAAATAGTAAAAGTAGTTAATTCTGAATTAACAAAGCGATAGCGATTAAGTGGCGCTTAATCAGTGTCTTGTGTGAACTGTTCGTAAAATGGAGCAAAATAATTAGTGAAGAACTTTGATTCTTTATTAAACTTTGTACATTTGCCGCTCAACATGTTTAACTAAAAAATTAGATTGTTATGTCATATGTTATTTCTGATGAATGTATTGCATGTGGAACATGCATCGATGAATGTCCGGTAGACGCAATTACTGAAGGTGATATTTATAAAATTGATCCTGAACTTTGTACCGACTGTGGCTCTTGTGCAGAAGTTTGTCCTGTAGACGCAATTTCTGCAAAGTAACATACTCATCGCAAAAAGACATTAAAATGCCTGCTATCAAATTTTGATTAGCAGGCTTTTTTTTGCCTTTTTTTTAAAAAGTTATCTTCTATTTTTTCGATGAATTGCGAATGATAAGTTGGGTGGGCATTGTAATGGTCTTGAAGTTAGTATCTGATATTTTATTGTTAATCTGGCTAATAACAAGTTCGGCAGCTTTTTGTCCCATTAAAAAACCAGGTTGTTTTATTGTGCTGATTGAGGGAGTTACCACCTCGGAAAAGGGCTCGTTACTGAACCCAACAATTGCAATTTCATCGGGCAGTTTAATGCCAATTTCTTTTAAATAGATAATAATTCCGAGAGCGGTTGTGTCGTTGGCGCAAAATACAGCATCGGGTAATTTGTTATTTTTTCGAAGTGTCTTTAGTGCTTCAATACCGTCATTTCGGGTCATGGTTCCGTTAAAAATTAACGATTTATCGGTTTTTAATCCTGCGTCGTTTAATGCTGCAATAAAACCCTCTTGTCTGCTTTTATAAATGTTAATGGTTTGTGGACCACCAATATGTGCAATTTTCCGTGCACCGTTTTCAATTAAATGTTTTGTTGCCTGGTAGGCTCCTCCAAAATCGTCGGCAATAATTTTATGTGCATCTATCTTGTCGGTAACTCTGTCGAATAAAATTAAAGGAATTTTCCGGTCGGTAAAAAGTTTTAAGTGTTCAAACGATTTTGTCTCCATTCCAAGCGAAAGAATCAATCCGTCAACCCGGTTTGCAAAAAGTGTTTGTGCAATTTTAGCCTCTTTTTCAACTTTGTCGTTCGACTGCGATATGGTAACCGTAAAACCGTTTTTGTAGGCAATATCTTCAATTCCGCTAATTACAGACGAAAAAAAATGGCGGTTTATTAATGGAACAATTACTCCAATTGTATTCGTTTTTTTTGTTCTGAAACTTGCTGCCAAAACATTGGGGCGGTATCCCATCTCTTCGGCAGTTTTTTTTATTCGTTTTCGGGTACTCTCGCTAATTATAGGATTGTTTTTAAGAGCACGCGAAACAGTTGATGCCGAAATGTTTAGCTGTTTTGCAATGTCGTGAATTGTAATTTCCATTTTCTTGTTTTGTAGACGCAAAGTTAATTAATAAGCATTAATAATGCAATCGATTGCAATGCTATTGAATTATTTCTATTTTTACTTCGAATAATATAATAAATTAGGATTATGGCTACAATATATGAAGAGCGGTACAGTTATCATCCCGACGATTTTAAACTGTATGGAACAGAAAAAATTAGAAAAGAGTTTTTAGTAGAGAAACTGATGGAGGCAGGAAATATTCGCTTGGTTTACTCTTTGGCCGAACGTTTTATTGTTGGAGGTGCAGTTCCGGTAAACAATGCTTTACCGTTAGAAACAATTACCCCGTTAAAAGCCAATTATTTTTGCGAACGCCGCGAGGTGGGTGTAATTAATGTTGCAGGAGCCGGTTCGGTAGTTGTTGATGGTGTTGAATATAAAATGAATTTTAAAGATGCGCTATACATTGGCAAGGGAAGTAAGGAGGTTCTTTTTAAATCGGACGACGAAAAGAGTCCGGCACATTTTTATATTAATTCGGCACCGGCTCATAAAGAGTATCCTGTAAAGCATGTTACTATGGGCAATGCAAATGTACTTCATCTGGGCTCGCTCGAATCTTCAAACCAGCGCGATATTAATCAACTGCTTATTCATGGAGTTGTAGAAACCTGCCAGTTGCAAATGGGAATGACAGAATTAAAAACCGGAAGTGTATGGAATACAATGCCACCGCATTTGCATAGCCGGCGCAACGAGGTTTATTTTTATTTCGATGTTCCCGAAGATCAGGCAGTTTGCCATTTTATGGGGCAGCCCGATGAAACGCGCCATATTTGGATGCAAAACGAACAGGCAGTAATTTCTCCAAGTTGGTCGATTCATGCAGCTGCCGGAACAAGTAATTATATTTTTATTTGGGGAATGGCAGGCGAAAATCTCGACTATACCGATATGGATGTAATTCAACCTAAGGAACTTAAGTAATCTAAAACACAATTATTATGATTCAGGAATTATTCGATTTAACCGGACAGGTTGCATTAATAACCGGAGGTACGCACGGAATTGGAATGGCTATTGGCAAAGTTTTGGGTCGGGCAGGAGCAAAAATATGCGTAAACGGTATTGATGATGTTAAGTTGGAACGTTGCAAAAAAGAGTATGCCAACGTGGGGGTCGATGTTTTTACTGTGAAATTTAATGTTACCGATGAAGATGATGTGGACCGGGGAATCTCAATTATTGAAAAAGAAGTGGGTGTCATCGATATTTTGGTTAATAATGCCGGAATTATTAAACGCATTCCAATTCTCGATATGCCGGTTGCCGATTTTAAACAGGTAATTGATGTCGATTTGGTTGCACCGCTAATTGTGGCAAAACGGGTAGCTCCTAAAATGATTGAAAAGCGTTCGGGGAAAATAATAAATATGTGCTCGATGATGAGTATTTACGGACGTAACTCCGTTTCGGCTTATGCTGCAGCAAAAGGAGGACTAAAACTTTTAACGGCCAATATGACTTGCGAATGGGCAAAATACAACTTGCAAATAAATGGGATTGGGCCGGGGTATATTGCCACATCTCAAACTGCTGCCATTCGCGAAGGCAACCATCCGTTTAACGATTTGGTAATGACCAGAACCCCGGCAGGACGTTGGGGCGAACCCGAAGATGTTGGTAATGCAGCACTCTTTCTTGCATCGAAAGCCAGTGATTTTGTAAACGGACATGTTCTTTTTGTCGATGGTGGAATTTTGGCAAACTTTGGTTATGTTGCCGGCGAAAACGATATTTAGTTTGAGTATAGAACAGTTCTTTTTGAGGCGATCCGGGGGTTATTGGATAGCCTCATTTGTCTCTTCATTTTTGGCTTGCTGCTTTTTCTTTGTCGAATTCTCTTTCCTCTTTTTCTTCTTTCTTTTTATCTTATCAATTAGTTTTCCAATCTGTTCAGAGGGCGAAAAACGAAGTAAACTAACCGACGAGGCTTCGACACGTTGTACGCGGTTGTTTGCACTAAGAACCTCTTTCATTCGTTCCGATTCGGTATAACTATCGAGTGGTTTTGGCCTGAAATCGAATTTTATCGACTCAATGTTTTCCATTGCTTTTTCGTAATCCGTTTTTTGGTTGGGCGAAACATCAATACCTTTAATATTTATTGTATCGACATTTAATTGAATGGTTGGGTTGGTAAGGAGCGAAAAAACGGTTACTGTTTTTCTGAAATAGGAGACATGCGAAATAATTAATGTATCGCTGGGCAAAACCCAAATAGAGAAAACACCGTTTGCATTGGTTATATTTTTGTCTAAGTCGCGCGAGTTAAAAACATAAGCGTCGGCAACCGGCATACGATTTATTCCAACAACTCTTCCCTCAATCTGAAATCTCTCGGTTTGAGCAAAAGAGGTGAAAAAAGAGAAAAAGAACAGTATGAAAAGTATTTGTCTCATTATTGATTTGTTGTTGCAAAGGTCGGGATTTCCTTTGTTAAATTGAACAAAAAAATGCAAACAATGTTTAACCTGAATTCTTCACAAACTATTCTATTCCGAAGCTAAACTGCTTTGAATAAAGAAAATGCTCGATTTTCGTTTCTCAAAATAGCTTAGGCTATTTCGGTGAGCCTCAACTCTGTGCTTTCCTTTATTCTTTGCATTTTTATACCAATTTAATTTCAAAACACCCTAAATAATTTGTATATTTACTGCATGGGTAAACGAACAGTAATTATAATAAAAGAAAGCCTGAATGAATTGAATGTTTTGTACAAACAAACCAGAAAGCA
>Ga0256831_1000859_pt1 | contig 16054 bp, 14 predicted proteins | sample 132544metaG_FD_189087 | JGI IMG/M metagenome (GOLD analysis project Ga0256831, IMG submission 189087) | Hydrothermal vent microbial communities from Lau Basin, Pacific Ocean - 132-544 | ecosystem: Environmental > Aquatic > Marine > Hydrothermal vents | place: Pacific Ocean: Lau Basin | collected...
CCTGGAGCTCGGTGGCAACGTCAACGGGCGTGGCTGACAAAACAAGGTTTTTCTCCCGCCGTTCAAACCAGTGCACATACTGAACTTCATCCTCCGGCAGGTCATCAAATGACTCCGCGCAGATAGATTGGAGCTCGATTTTCAGGTCCCGGCAGCGAACCCCATACTGGGTCCATGGTTCCCTGCCCTGCCCGCAACCCTCAAGGGTATCGGCCAAAGCAGTAAAGGCCGACAGCAGCATGTCCCGTTTTTCCATCAGCGACGATGAGGCCCGCAGCAGCTCGCCTAAGGGAAACCGTCCCCGTCTGGCCGGGAACAGAGCTGCAAACTGCTCCATGCGGCCGGCCAGGCCATTGATCTTTTGCAACAGTTCCCGCCGCTGCACCGGCTCCAGTCCCTCGGTGGAACTTCGTTCAATGTCAGCCACCAGATCCTTGACCTGGTAGCGGGAAAATGAACGGCCAAAAAAGCGGGTGGCCACTTTTTCCACATGGTGCGCCTCATCAAAGATAACCACCTCGTACCGGGGCAACACCTCACCATAACCTCCCCGTCGCACGGCAAGGTCGGAAAACAGCAGATGATGATTCACCACCAGCACTCGGCAGGAGGCCGCCTCCCGGCGCAGACGGTTGAGAAAACAACGGCGTCCGTCAGGGCAGTCACCGCCAAGGCAGAAATGGGACTGACAGCAGATCCTTCGCCAGAGCGGTGAGGCGGCGGAGAGCCAGTCCAGCTCGGCACGATCACCAAAACGGGTCTGGTCGATCCAGCTTCTGATCCTTTCAGCCGCCGAACCGGTGAACAGCTCTTCCTGGTCTCCAGAGCACTGTTGGTGCCACCGGTAGAGGCAGAGATAATTCTGGCGCCCCTTGACACAGATGGCCTTCAATTCGGGATCGATATATCGGCGTATAAAGGGAATCTCGCGGTCCAGAATCTGGTCCTGGAGATTGCGGGTATTGGTGGAAACCACGACTTTTTTTCCACACAACACCGCCGGAATCAGGTAGGCCAGGGTCTTGCCGAGACCGGTTTCCGCCTCGATGGCCAGGGAAATGGCCGCTGCACCCGAATCTTCCGAATCTTCCAGATCGAACAGCAGCTCACCAATGGCCGTTGCCATTTCCTGCTGGCCTGGCCTGGGCTCATAGCCGGGCAGATGGCGGGCAAGCGCTCCCGTCGGGCCAAAAATCCTTTCCATCCCGATCAACCGCCGCTCCTGAAAAGGAGCTGAACTCCAGGACAGACAGGGATGCCTGCAAGGAGGGCAAAAACCGCGGTCGCCATGTCAGCCCTCCTTCCCTGCCTGCTGTAAAATATCACGGGCAACCTCCACCACCTGATCATCCGGATCATCAAGCATGGTTTCCACCCGAGCAAGGGCCTCTGGACTGCCGATGATTCCCAGCACGCTTGCTGCCTCACCTCTGATCCAGCTTTTTTCATTGCCAAGCTGGCGCGTAAGTGACGGCACAGCCAGGGCGACATTGTCAGGATCCTCTTCAACAAGATATTCAAAAAGAACAGAGACACCAAGGCGGACGGCAAACCGTTCATCAGTCAGCAAATCACCGGTCCAGTCATAGTAGCGGTTGTCTTGCCGGTACATGGCAACGATGTTTTCCACATGCCCCATGTTGAGAAAATCGGCCATGACCTGGAGGAGCTCGGCATCACTGACTGTTTGTCCCCCCTCTTTTCTGTCTTTTGCCTGCATGAAAACCTTTTCCCCTGGTGACTGTTCTTTCCCAAAAATTCTCCTGCTCGTCTTCCTTACCATGCCTCCGGCTCGCCGGCAATCCGAGATTGGTCGCAGCCACGCTTGACAGTGGCTTTTTTCAAGGGTAAAAGGAGGGTTGCATAAAAGACTCAAAATTTCTTCCCGTCAGTATCCTGACAATTAGATGGTTGATCTCCAACATATCCCGGTTGCGTCCAGGACAGACAGAATGGTCTACCTGGAAAAGGATGAAAAAATCCTCATAGTTGACGACTATCCCGATTTTGTCCTTCTGTTGCAGGATTTTCTTGAAGAACATGGTTTTCCCAGCACCAGCGCCGGTTCCGCCGCCCGGTTACGGCAGATTGTCGACAGGGAGAATATCGCCCTGGTGCTGCTCGATATCGGCCTGCCGGATGTAAGTGGCCTGGAGCTGCTGCCCGAGCTTAAAAAAGAGCATCCCGACCTGGCCGTTATCATGCTCACGGCCGTGACCGACCTGGAAACCGCCCTTGCTTGTATTCGCAAAGGTGCGGACGACTATCTGACCAAGCCGATCAAATTTTCCGTCCTGCTCGCCACCCTGGACACCGTCCTGGAAAAACGTCGTCTTTCCATCAACAATCGCCGCTATCAGCAACAAATCGAACAGGCAAGGTTCAGGAACCAGCTCCTCCATGAACTGACCCTGCAGATGAATACCGCCTACCTGAGCATGACCGATCTGGACGAGATTCTCCTCGCCATTCTGGTCGGCATAACCGCTGAACAGGGACTCCGCTTCAACCGGGCCTTTCTCGCCCTCTTTGATGAACAGGATGGGGCCCTTGTCGGCAAACTGGCCATCGGCCCGGGAAACAGAGAAGAAGGCGCCCGGATTTGGCACGATATACAGGCAAAAGATCTCTGTTTCGAGGACCTGATCAACCGCATCAGGGGACAGAGTTTCATCGAAAATTCCGCAGTCAATCATATCGTCCAGGCCCTGCGGATCGATGCGGACCAGAGTGATCATATCCTCATCCAAGCCGCCCGCAAACGAAAAACCATCCAGGTGGTCGACGGCAAAAGCAGCTGGCCGGTGCCACCGGAACTCCTTGGCCTGCTGGAGGAGGAATCCTTTGTGATCGTTCCCCTCTATTCGCCCGGCAGGTCGCTTGGTGTCATCATTGCCGACCACTTTGTTTCCGGAAAACCTATTACCAAATCCCGAATCCGGGACTTGGAGAGCTTTGCCTCCCAAGCCAGCCTGGCCATTGAACACTGCCGCATGTATATGGCCATGAACAATCAAATCCGGGAACTGAAGGCCGTTACCAGGGAACTGGAACAGAACAGGGACCTGTTGATTGAAGCCGAACGGTATTCAGCGGTCGGGCATATGGCCGCCCAACTGGCCCACAAGATTCGCAACCCCATTACCTCCATCGGTGGCACCGCCCGGCTGCTGGCCAGGAAAACCAGTGATCCGGAATGGTTGAAATTTCTCAACATGATGACCTCCGAAGTCATTAAAATCGAAACAACGCTGGAGGACCTGTTCAACTTTGTCGAGACGGTCCAGCCGGAGAAGAAACCGGTTTCCCTGCATGAGCTGCTGACCAGGTCGCTTATGTTATATTACTCGACCATGAAAAAACAAAATATCAGTCACGGCCTGGTCATCCCCGAACCGGAACCCCGGCTCCTGCTTGACCCCAAACTCATGCATCAGGCCTTTGTCCACCTCATCCGCAACAGTATCGAGGCAATGCCCGACGGCGGCAACCTGGAAATCACCGTCACCCCGCCTGCCGGAGACATGATCGAGGTAATTTTTGAAGACACCGGCCCCGGCATTGCCGATGCCCACCTGGCACTGGCCACGGACCCGTTTTTCACCACCAAGACATTCGGCACCGGCATGGGGTTGACACTGGTCAAACGAATCATCAAAGACCACCAGGGCTCCTTTCTCATTGAGCGCAGGAGCTCGGGCGGGACCAGATTTATCCTCCGGCTGCCGACCGGCTGACCGATCAGAGGGCCGAAGATTCACTGTTTGGAGACTGTCCTCGCAGCCAAGAACTCAGCACCGCTGCCAGCCCGATCCAGCTGCCAACCACAAAGGTCTGATGCAATGCCCCGATGAACGGGATGACCTGGTCGGGAGTATATTCCCTGATGTCAAGTCCGCCCGTAAGGTTTCCATAGGCATGGGCAAAGATAAATCCCGCCAGCGCCGTTCCAAGAAGCATGCCCATGTTTCTGCTTGTTGCCAGCAGGCTTGAGGTAATACCGCTTTTATCATGGGCGACCCCGGCAAGGGCAGCCGCTGAATTCGGGGCCAGGAACATGGCCTGACCAACACCGAGCAGGGCAAGGGCGGCAATGATATAGAAGGCGGGGGTATCGGCGGTCAGCCGGGTCAACAGGAGAAGACTGCACAGACAGATGGACAGACCGGTACTGGCGATGATGCGGGCGCCGATTTTATCATGCAGCCGGCCGGCCAACGGCGCCACAAAAAAGACACAAAGCGGCACCGCCATCATGAACCAACCCACCTGGTCCGGTGGAAAACCCCGCACCGAACTGAGGTAAAACGGCATCAGCAGCAGAACAAAGAACAGGACCACAAAGGAAAGCATGGCGCTGAGCATGGCCATGGCAAAAAAACGGTCCCGGAAAAGACGAACAGGCAGCAGGGGCCGCTTCTGCCGCAGTTCATGAACAACAAACAACAACCAGAGAAGCGGAACCGCGGGCAGGATGTACCATGACCAGGGAAAGGGAGAGTGTCCACAGCAGCCCTTGCCGGCAGAGGTGAGCAGAACAACGGTCGCGGTTACGGCCAGCAGATACAGACCGCCTCCTGCCAGATCAAATCTCCGTATGCCATCGAACGGACGGGCCGGACTGCCGACAGAGGTCAATGTCTTGCCGAAAAAGATATACACCAGCAGGCCGACCGGAACCGTCACCAGGAAGATAAAACGCCAATGGGACCAGCGTAGCAACAGGCCGCTGAGTACCGGCCCGGTCATAAGTCCCAGGGAGGTGGCGATTCCGACCATTCCCAGTCCTTTTCCGAGATGTTTGCGAGGATAGCTGCTGTTGATCAGGGCCGGCCCCATGGCCATCATCATGGCTGCGCCGGTGGCCTGGACAAAGCGTGCCCCGATCAGAAATCCAAGTGAGGGGGCAAGGGAACAGAACAGGGAGCCTGCGGTAAAAAACGCAATACCCCGGCTATACAAACGCCCCTGGCCGATACTGCTTGACAGGGAACCCCAGAACAGCAGGGTCACTGTGACGGTCAACAGATACATAAGGACCACCCATTCCGTCATCGCCAATGAGCCGCCAAACACCTTCATCAAGGTTGGCAGGGCCACGTTGACCATGGAGCTGTCCATGGTCGACATGAAAACACCGATCGAAACCAGAAGAAGAATACGATGATGCCTCTGCATTGGACGGAAAAGGATCAGGCGCTGAAAAAAGGCAGCAGGGAAGATAGAAAATTTCCGGAACAGTTATTCACAAACAGGGTCCGGGCATGGAATGGACAGGGGGAGCTGTGATGACGATAATCGGGAAACAAAGAGAAATCAGTATGAAAAACTGATGGAAACACCGCCGTACAGGATATCCTTTCCCGCAGTCTCCTGGCCGGAACTCGCCCGAAAGGCTGAGAACTCCCCATCCTGACCTGGCAGGGTCCGGGACCACTGCAACTCCGGGGTTATGGTAATATATTTTTTATAGGAGACAGGCATGTTCAACAAAAAAGAAAAGATGCGGCCGTTACCGAGGCTGTAGGGATCATCCATAAGCATGGTCTTGCCGGCCAGACCGAGAACTATGTCATCATAGGGTTTGTAGGAGGTGGACAGATCAAGGGTGAGATACCAGGACCTGCTGTTATCGAAAGCATTAAACCCCATGGGATCATCAAGCCCCAGGTACACCGCGCCAAGGTTACCTTCGACAGCGCCGGAGGTATAGATATATCCTGCCGAAAAACCAAGCAGCCCGGATGAACCTTCATAGGAAAAGGTGATACTTTGGCCATTCAGGCGGGCCTTGTCCGCGGCCAGTCCCTTATAGAGGTCTCTGGAATTTGTAATCCGCACGGCCGGAGTTTTTCCCACATCAACCCCGTACAGGCCGGCGGCAAGCAGCCTGTTAACGGCGCTGTCCCACAGGGGCAGATCATCACTCTCCGCCCGCAGCGGACTGCTTTGCGCCAGCATGGCAACAAGCGCCAGAACATATATCGAGAGAGTGTGAATTTTCATCAGACGCGCATTGGTTAGAGTGGTTCATTGGTTACTACTATAATAATGCACCCGGCCCAAAAAACCAATACAATTTTTTGAACCCACGCAAAAAAACAAATACAAAAAACTGTTCCTTCCGCAAGCAACTCGTCGTCGCCAATAGATAAAAATAAACTGACAGCCTTCCGGAAAAAAACTACTGGCCGGTTTAGGCTTTAATTTTCCTGGGTAGCAGCAGGTTGAGCACCACCCCGACAATGGCGGCCAGACCGATACCCCTGACCATGAAATCGGCATAACCAAACGCCATGTCACCGATACCAAAGACCAGAATCAGGGAGACGATGATCATGTTTCGCGGCTGGGCAAGATCGGTGCCCTCCCTGACCAGACTGTTCATACCGATGGTGGCGATGGTACCGAAGAGCAGGGTCATGATCCCGCCCATGACCGGGGTGGGTATTGTACCGAGGATCGCCCCCAGGGTCCCGGAAAACGAGAGGACTATGGCCGTCAGGGCAGCCCAGGTCATGATGGCCGGATTAAAGGCACGGGTCAGGGTCACGGCCCCGGTCACCTCGGAATAGGTGGTGTTTGGCGGGCCGCCGACCATGGCGGCAAAGGAAGTGGCCAGGCCGTCGCCAAGAAGTGTCCTGTGCAGGCCCGGCTTCTCCAGAAAATCTTCTCCCACCACATGGCTGATCGCCAGCATATCACCGATATGTTCGATGGCAGGCGCAATGGCCACCGGCACAATAAAAAAGACCGCCTGCCAGTTGAGCTTGGGAAAGACAAAGGCGGGAACAGAGAAAAACGGCGCCTTGAGTACCGGGGTAAAATCGACCAGGCCAAAAAAGAGAGCAACAATATACCCGGCCCCGATCCCGATTAAAATGGCCAGCAGACGAACCATGCCCCTGCCGAGCAGAACTGCGAGAACCGTTACCAAAAGAGAACTGAGAGCAACGACCAGCGCTGGTCCCTGGGCCACCAGCACCGTGGTGCCGTCACCGGTTTTGCCCATGGCCAGATGCACGGCCACCGGCGCCAGGTTGAGCCCGATCACCATAATGACCGGACCAACAACAACCGGGGGCAGAATTTTTTTGATTATTGAACGGCCCCGCACCATTATCAGGCCGGAAAGAAGCAGGTATACCAGCCCGGCCGCCAGCAGGCCGGAGAGGGTGGCCGGTATCCCCCAGGTCTTGACGCCGTAGATGATGGGAGCGATAAAGGCAAAGGAAGAGGCCAGAAATATCGGTACCTTTCTTCTGGTAACTACCTGGAAGATCAAGGTACCGACACCGGCGGTAAACAGGGCGACACTGGGATCAAGCCCGGTTAGAATCGGCACCAGGACAAGGGCGCCAAAGGCCACGCAAAGCATCTGCATGCCGATAACCGCCTGCCGGACGACTGTCATTGTCTCGCTTTTCTCCTCCATGTTCTCTCCTTTATTGTTCTCGTTTGTTCCAGAACCCGGTCCTGAAAATGATAAAGGTAACAAACCGGGCCATTGCCTGCCGGCCGCAGCTGTTACTTTGTCCCGAAAATTTTATCTCCGGCATCACCCAGGCCCGGTAATATATAACCGTCCCCGTTGAGATGATCATCAATAGCGGCAACGTAAATATCAACATCGGGGTGTGCCTTTTTCATCCGCTCGATCCCTTCCGGTGCCGCCACAAGAAAAATTCCGATAATATCCCTGCACCCGGCGCGTTTAAGCATGTCCACCGTTGCCACCAGGGTCCCGCCGGTGGCCAGCATGGGATCGAGAATCATGGCCTTGCGCTGGTCAATATCCTGCACCAGTTTTTCAAAATAGGTGACCGGTTCCAGGGTCTCCTCATTACGGTACAATCCCACCACCGACACCTTGGCGCTGGGAATGGCCTGCAGCACTCCGTCCATCATGCCGATGCCGGCACGCAGGATCGGGACAATGGTGATCTTTTTCCCTTTGATCCGCTCCACCTTGACCGGGCCGGACCAGCACTCTATGGTCACCTTCTCGGCGGGCAGGTCACGGGTGGCCTCGTAGGTCAACAACATGCCAACCTCGGACGATAGGTCACGAAAATCCTTGGTAGAAATATTTTTTTCCCGCAATAACCCCAGCTTATGGCGAATCAGCGGATGATTGATTTCATAAACAGCCATGTTGTTCTCCTTTGCAGATATTGATCATGGAAAAAGCGACCCACGCTATCACATTTTCACAATTCCGGCCAGGTATAAAAAAGAACCGGCAGATATAATTATTTTTTGATTACCACCATTGCCTGGCTACGGGGAATAACAGCGCTACAGTTATAATCTCAAATTGTATTCAGCAGTGCTTATGCCTGATTTTATTCAAGGCACCATCATGCTGAGCTTTAGTGATAATCAGGTAATTATTTCTTTGCCACAACATGGTTGCAATATCCTTTTTCCGGGGAGATTCACCCGGCAAGCTGACGCTGCAGCATCTGCAGATCCTGCCAGACCATCTGTTTCATCTCCGTATGCCGGAGAAGAAAACGGGGATGAAAGGTGGGCATGATCCGGACCGAAACACCACCGGCGCCTCCATAGGAATAAAAACGGCCCCGCAACCGGACCAGCGGAGCGTTGGAGCCGGTGAGCAAAGAGGCTGGCAACTCACCCATGGCCAGGATAAAGGCGGGCCGCAAGGCAGCAATTTCCTGTTTCAGGTGGGCAAAACAGCGAAGGGCGCATTCCCTGTCCGGTGGCCCGTCCGGGAGAATACACTTGACCAGGTTACAGACATACACATCCTCCATGGATAGCTTGATGGCTGCCATCATCTTCCGGAGCATGTCATCTTCCGCTGTTCCGAAGATGGCCCCGTCAGCTCCGGCACCTTCTGGTGAACCTGGAAAATCTCCGACCACCATCAGACGGGGCTGGTCCGGCCCCCGACCTGGTAGCTGACGCAAACGATGGCCCTTGTTTCCGCACTGTCCGCAGTCACCAATCTGTTGCTGTATCATGGCTATGGAGAGCTGTGGGCCCCGACCCTGCCGCCGGACTGTTGCCGCACCCGGTCTCCGCCTTGGTCTGCCACCACCCAAAGAATCTGATAAAAAAAGCCGCTGCAGTTGTTCTTTCCGCGGATAATGGGTGATGCCAACACTGGAGTGAAAGCGCAGCAGGTCCCGCACCCGCATGGTCAACTCTCCCAGCAAAAGAGGGTCAACCTTCGCCGGGCTGTCCCTTTTCCCAAGCTGATTATTTTTTTTTGCTGACAACTCGTTATCCAATGCTTATTTTCATCCAAATCAAGAGAGCGTCAAAATCATAGACGGGAACATCCCGGCAATTCCCGGACGAAACCACACCGGGGTTGGTCCCGAAATACTCAGGAGTAGACCATGCCTATTTATGAATATGTCTGCCGTGACTGCAAAAACCATTTTGAAGTGTTGACCACCTCGGCCCACGCCGACGAGCCGGCCAAATGCCCGAAATGCGGGAGCATGAAGGTAGCCAAAACCATCTCCGCCTCCAACTTTCGCATGGGTTCGGCCAAGGCGGCCATTCCAGGCGGTGCCCTTTCCGGATGCTCCTCAAAATCCGGATTTTCGTGAGCGTGACAGGTCTCCGGCCCGTGTGGCCGGTAATTATAACACCTCGTCTCCTCGACAACTATTTGCTTTTTTTCTTCCTGGTCTTGAACTCATAGACGGTTTCATTGTCCTTGAGCAGGCCATATTTTTTCCGGGCCAGTTCTTCGAGATAGGCATCATCGGTCCGCAGCCGTTCAATCTCGGTGGCAAGTTCCCGGTTCCGCTTTTCAAGCCGCTGATTTTGCAGCGTCAAAGCGGAGACCTGCCTGCGCAGCCGGTAATAACTCATCAGACTGTGACCCGGCAGGAAGAGCAGTAACAGGATAACAACTGTTGCCACCAGGAGAATAATCCTGTGCAATCGTTTGCGTTCCTGTCGACTGAGCCTGTTTTTCCGCTGCCTGGTCATGGTGTTTTTTTTTCAAAACGACGAAATGATAAACTCTGCTGAAAAATGCCTGGTCAGTGCCTGCCTGGTCGGGTTGTGCACCCGCTATGACGGCAGATACAAACCGGACACCCACTGCCTGCGGCACCTCGAAGACCGCTGCTGGCTGCCTGTCTGTCCCGAGCAGCTCGGTGGTCTGCCCACCCCGAGAACACCAGCCGATCTTGTCGGCGGTGACGGCCACTGGGTGCTGGCAGGCAAGGCCCGGGTCATCGATGCAAACGGTCATGATGTCAGCGCCGCGTTTATCCGCGGCGCCGAGCAGGTGCTGAAAATCGCCCGCGCCCAGAATATCACCCATGCCCTGCTCAAATCCGGCAGCCCCTCCTGCGGCATCGGCGACCCGGTCGGGGTCACCGCGGCCCTGCTCCTTGAAAACAATATAACCTGTACCGAGTATGGTTGATCAATCCCGAAATCCCCTCACCGGCCGGAGCCGTCTTTTCTGTCCTCTTTCTGCAGATTCCGGCTGGCGCCACTGCCTGTTGCCAGCAGGCGGATAATCAGGATACCCGCCTCATAGAGCATATACAGCGGGACGCCCATCAGGGCCATATTGACCGCATCCGGGGTTGGGGTCAGCACCGCCGCCAGGATGGCGATACCGAGAATGGCAAAACGCCTGTTCCGCTCAAAGGCCTCACGGGAAATCAGCCCCACCTGGTTGCTGAAAATCATAAAAACCGGCAGTTCAAAGATAACGCCGAAGGCCAGGATGAAAATGGTGACAAAATTGACAAAACGGCCAATAGAAATCACAGCCTTTAAGTCTTTTGACTGAAAACCGAGCAGAAATTTCACCCCAAAGGGCAGGGTCACCATATAACAGAAAATGGTTCCCGCATAGAACAGCAGGCAGGTGGCGGCAACAAACAGGTATAAACGCCGGCCGGTGACGCCAAAGGGTTTTCCCATGGCCTGCCACAGAACATAGGTAAGCAGGGGCATCAGAAGGTACAGGGCGCCGAAAAACGCCACCTTGACATGGGCAAGGAAGGGGCCGGCAACGGAAAAAAAATAGAGCTTTTCATGGAGATGGTTTTGCAGGGAAACGATCAGGCCGCTGGAAAGAAAGAACAGGACAACCGTGAGTATGACCACGCTTATGAGCAGCAGACGGGCCGACTTGTGCAGCTCGCTGATGAATATGACCAGATTGTTACGCACGGCTCTCCGGAAATGGGACGTTGAATGATTTTTCTTCCGATCAAAGGTAGCAAACCAGACCCTGAAAAGCAATTGAAAGAGGATTGACGATTGACATCGGCCCGCTGATCATTGATAATACCGTGGCCGTCAGGACACCCTCTTCAACCAAAATCCACACCAATCATCATGCTTGAACTTCGATTTATCCGGGAAAACAGAGAACTTGTCCGGGAAAAATGCCTGCACAGGGGCATGGGACCTGAACTGATTGACCGCTTCAGCGAGATCGACAGCAAACGGTTGGCCCTGCTTGCTGAAGTGGAACAGCTCAAGAACAGACGCAACACCGTATCCAGGGAGATCGCTCCCCTTAAAAAGGCGGGGGAACATGAAAAGGCCGAGCCGTTGATTCTGGAAATGCGTGATGTGTCGGCAAGGATCAAAAAACTTGACACAGAGCTTGCCGATATTCGCAGTCAACTCGACGAGATCGTCCTTGCCATCCCAAACCTCTGCGATGACTCCGTTCCACGGGGCACGGACGACAGTGATAATGTCGAGATACGAAAATGGGGGGAACCGCCACAGTTTGATTTCCAACCCAAACCACACTGGGAGATAGGCGAGGCCCTCGGCATTCTTGACTTTGAAACCTCGGCCAAACTGGCCGGGGCCAGGTTTGCCCTGCTCAAAGGGTTTGCCTCTCGGCTTGAACGGGCCCTGATCAATTTTTTCCTGGACCTGCACACCCAGAAACACGGATACACCGAGGTCCTGCCGCCGTTTATGGTCAACGCCAGGGCGCTGACCGGCACCGGCCAACTGCCCAAATTCAAAGAAGATCTCTTTAAAATCGAAGACTGGGACCTGTGGCTGATCCCGACCGCCGAGGTGCCGGTGACCAATATTTTTGCCGGCGAAACCCTGGAAGAGGACGATCTGCCGATCAAATACACCGCCTATACCCCCTGTTTCAGGTCCGAGGCCGGTTCCTACGGCAAGGACACCCGGGGCCTGATCCGCCAGCACCAGTTTGACAAGGTGGAGCTGGTCAAGTTCACCACTCCGGAAAGTTCACGGGATGAACTGGAAGAGCTGTTGGCCGATGCGGAAGAGGTTTTGCAGCTCCTCAAGCTGCCGTACCGGGTGGTCACCCTCTGTTCCGGCGACCTGGGCTTTTCCGCGACCAAGACCTATGATATCGAGGTTTGGCTGCCGGGCCAGAACTGCTACCGGGAGATTTCCTCCTGTTCAAACTTTCTGGATTTTCAGGCCAGACGGGCCGGTATCCGCTACCGACCGCAGGGAGAAAAAAAGAGCCGCCTGGTGCACACTCTCAACGGGTCCGGACTGGCCGTTGGCCGCACCCTGCTGGCCATCCTGGAAAATTACCAGCAACAAGACGGCAGCGTGGCCCTGCCCGAAGTCCTTGCCCCCTATTTTGAACAACGGTTTGGCGGCTGAAGGGTTCAAACGTTCAAGCGTTTAAGCGTGCAAGCGTTTAAGCGTTTAAGCGTTTAAGCGTTTAAGCGTTTAAGCGTTCAAACGATTAAGCGTTTGCGTCTTTGCACGTTCGATCCCCAGCTCTATCAACTTATCAAGAAGGTCCGGAAAATCAAGGCCATGAACTGCGGCGGCCTGTGGCAGCAGACTGGTCGGGGTCATGCCGGGGATGGTGTTTGTTTCCAGTAGCACCAGATCATCTCTGGCAATGATCATGTCCGTCCGGCTGTAGCCGCTTAGTTGCAGTGCCCGGTGCGCTGCCAGGGCGTATTGCTGCGCCTTGTCCCAAATGGTGTCGCTGACATTGGCCGGACATATTTCCCGGCTGGCACCTTTTTTATACTTGGCCTCATAATCAAAAAAGTCGAAACGCTTATCCGGTATGATCTCGACCAGCGGCAGGGCCTCAGGATTATCATTACCAAGGACGCCAACGGTAATCTCCCGCCCCTGGACAAACTCCTCCACCATGACCTCCCGGTCATACTGAAACGCCTTGCCCAGGGCCGTGGACAGCTCTTCCGGCTGCCGGACAATGGACATGCCCAGGGATGATCCCTGCCGGACCGGTTTAATCACCAGCGGCAGCCGCAACCGGTCAAGGATCCGAGCCGGTTCATCAATATCGGCCACAGTCGCCATTTCCCAATCCGCCACTGGCAGGCCGTGCAGGCGATACATGGTCTTGGCCAGATTTTTATCCATGGCCATGGCACTGCCCAGCACCCCGGACCCCTGGTAGGGAATGCCCAAAAGCTCGAGCAATCCCTGCACAGTCCCGTCTTCGCCGTGCAGGCCATGGAGAAGAATAAAGGCCGCGTCAATGTCTGCGGCATCAATGGTCAGTTGCGCAAGATCGGTTGCCGGATCATAACGGGTAACGATATACCTTGCGGGATCAAGCGCCTTTTCCACTCCGGCGGCCCCGTCCAGGGACACCTGGCGCTCACCGGATGTACCGCCCGCGATCAGGGCCAGTCGTATTTTTTTCATATTCTCTCCCAAGAAAATTTCATCCGCTTGCAAACGCGCATCTCATCCTCTGACCAAGGTATAGAGATAACAGGTGAAAGGCAATAAAAAAACCTGCGCACCGGCGGGCAGCACAGGTTTACACATTGAGCACGATCCAGGTTCCTGAACCACCTGATCCCCATGTATCACAGGCGATCCGCTGCAAATCCTGACAAACCCTGAAATCACGGCCTGATCCACGTCCAGGAATAACCGCGTACAAAAAAATCCCCCTGCCGACAACCGACAGGGGGAAAACAACCGTTATATTCATCAGAGGTTCTCCGAAAGCTCTGGAAAAATGCGCCTTCCGGAAACCATGCCCTCCTTATTTTTTGTCCTTGGTTATCAGGGTTGCATACTCTTCCGGACTCAGCTTGCCGTCGGCATTGGCATCGGCCTTGACAAAAAGCTCTTTGCTGATTCCGGCAGCCTGCGCCTCACCCTTTGAAAGCATACCGTTCTGATCGGCATCAATGGTTTTAAAGGTCGGAGCAGCGGCAAACGCGGAAACGGCAAACAGGGAAACCAGAATTGCGGGAATTACTTTTTTTAACATCGTCATACCTCCTAAAGTGTTTCAAGTGTTTTTTCTTTCCATTCGTTTTTGGCCAAAACGATTGCGGACACGTTCCATAGCGTCCGTATGCCATCAGCAAAGCAAGCAGCATGCCAATGATAATTATTCTGTTTTTTCAATATATTAGCCAAAAAGTCTCTCAACAAAACACCAAAACTGTCTGGCCAGGGAAACACTTCGGGGAAGCAAGGTGGTCCGGCAATGCTTTCGCGGGTATGAAATCCATTCCTCCGGTCACGGACATGGTGATCACGACAATCTTCATCCAGGGTTCCGGAATCTCCCCTAACATATCGTAGGAACAATTTTCTCTAAGAGCTGCAAAACCGTTGACCAGCGCCTGCCCACTCATACACGGAAAGGAAAATACCCCCTGCTGACATGAAAAAAATCTTCAGTCCCCGGAAAGAGACACCTGATGCGTAGCCGCAGGGCGGAAAAAAGAGGAAAAATGCGGCGCATTTACCAGTTACCGTCTATAATAGGGGCATGCTCAGCAAAGAAACTCTCCAGCGTTTACAAGACATCCTTGGCCGGCAACACCTGTTGACCGAACCCGAGGATCTGACCTGCTACAGCTTTGACGGCAGCGGCGGCGATATCGTCCCCCAGGCCGTTGCCTTTCCGGAAACCAGCGGCCAAATTGCCCAAATTCTGAAACTGGCCAACAAGCACAACTTTCCGGTCGTGCCCCGCGGCGCAGGCTCGGGCATGACCGGCGGCGCCGTGCCGACCTGCGGCGGCCTGGTCCTTGCGACCAGCAGGATGAACAGGATACTTGAAATAGACCCGGAAAACATGATCGCTGTTGTCGAACCAGGGGTCATCACCGGGGAACTGCAGGCAAAACTTGCCCGCCAGGGCCTGATGTATCCACCCGACCCTGCCAGTCTCAAGTTTTGCACCCTGGGCGGCAATGCCGCTGAATGCGCGGGTGGGCCGAGCGCCGTCAAATACGGCGTTACCAGGGATTATATCATCGGTTGCCAGGCCGTACTCCCGACCGGCGCTGTTATCACCACCGGCGTGCGCACCGAAAAGGGCGTCACCGGCTATGACCTCACCCATCTCCTGGTCGGCTCCGAAGGTACGCTGGCGGTTTTCACCAAGCTCATTCTCCGCCTGCTGCCCCTGCCCGAGGCCAAAAAGACCTTCCTCCTCCTCTTTGATTCCATCAAACAGGCGGTTGACCTGGTGGCCCGAATCCTGGCCGCCGGTATCATGCCCTGTACCCTGGAATACATGGATCAGACCGCCCTTGGGGTTATTCGCGACCGGTTGCCCACTCCCCTGCCGGAGAAGACCAGGGCCCTGCTCCTGCTTGAGATTGACGGCAGTGTTGATGAGGTCCGGCGCCAGGGGCAAAGGCTGCGCACCTTTCTTGAAAACAGGCAGGTAATGCTGAGGGAGGCAAAAACCAAAGAGGAGCGGGAGGAACTCTGGCTGGCAAGAAGGGCCATCTCACCGGCCACCTTTGCCCTGAAACCCCACAAGATAAGCGAGGATGTGGTGGTGCCGAGATCAAAAATTCCCGATCTGGTCCGCCTGACAACCGGACTGGCGAGGGAGATGGAGCTGACAATCCTGACCTTTGGCCATGCCGGTGACGGCAATATCCATGTCAATATCATGCTCGATAAAAACAATACCGATGAATATTCCCGTGCCCGGCAAGCAAAAAAACGACTTTTTGAAGCGGTCATTCAACTTGGCGGAACCCTGTCCGGTGAACATGGGATCGGCACCACCAAGGCCCCTTTTCTGCCGCTGGAAATCACCCCGGAAACCATTTCT
>Ga0256831_1000860_pt1 | contig 16053 bp, 12 predicted proteins | sample 132544metaG_FD_189087 | JGI IMG/M metagenome (GOLD analysis project Ga0256831, IMG submission 189087) | Hydrothermal vent microbial communities from Lau Basin, Pacific Ocean - 132-544 | ecosystem: Environmental > Aquatic > Marine > Hydrothermal vents | place: Pacific Ocean: Lau Basin | collected...
ACTCGGCACGTACGAGGACTTGCACCTCGCCAGCCTATTACCATGCCCGACATACTAAAAAAGCTCCTGTCCATAAATATGACAAGAGCTATTTGATATTTTGTGACCCCGACGGGAATCGAACCCATATCATAGGAACCGGAATCCTACATTCTATCCATTGAACTACGGGGCCATTTTATTTGGGTGCAAAGATAAAATATTTTACAAAACCCAATTATTTTCTTGTTTCATAAGTCTGAAGATATCATAGAAACCGGAATCCTACATTCCCTGCCTAGCCGGCAGGCAGGTATCCATTGAACTACGGAGCCAAAAGCGGTTGCAAAGATAAAATAATAAGTGCAACTACAGAATTATTCCTGATTTGATATCAGGTAATTTTTTGTTTCTTCCCTATCCAATAAAACTCAAATACATAATGTTAAAATTCTAACTATTTATTCGGTTTCTTTTCCAGTTTTTTGTAGGAGTACATCACTGCCTCCAGTTGTCGGATTTTATCACGCTTGTCTGCTTTTTCCGGTGAATAGACATATCCGTCAAGAACGATTACCCGGTTATTCTTCTTATCTAGATGAGCCTGAAGTATCCATGGCCCGCCCATCATATCACCAATAACCTTCCACAAGCCACGCATCTCAACAACCTTTTCATCATTAATATTTGTAGTCTTATATATTGGAGGAAATTGCATCTCGGTTGCCATATACGAACCGTCGGTTGGTCCCGGTATATTCTTTTTTAATATAGAATCACGTTTGTTAAGCAAAAACTCTTTCGAGAATGTACCCTTACCGGCATAGGGGTACGAATAAACCATCAGTCCTACACTCGCAGCTGCACTACCCTCGTTCATCCAAATAAAATCTTTCTTCTCTGTTATTCTCTGAAGAGTTGTTGGAACAGATACAAACACACCCCACTCAGCTCTAATCTTATCTGAAAACTCCTTATTAATATATTTCCGGAACGATTTAATGCTACGATCGCGCTCTGCCTTATTGAAAAAACTCAGAAACTTTATCTCATTACGTTTGACAAGATTAACAAATGCCTCCTCTGTTTTTGCATTTACACGAACCATTGCCTGCCCCTTTGCCCATACATCTTTATAATACAAAATAGTATCAACTTCAACCTTAGGTGATATTTTTGTCAGAACCAGATTACGATAAGTTTTCATAAAATCGTTAAAGCCTGAATGAGTTGTAACTGAAACATCAAACATCGGCTCAGGCTGCGGCAAGCCAAGATAGGGCTGCTTAGCCACACCGATTAGTGTTTTCCCGGCATTGGAAGACTTAATGCTATTATTCATAACAATTAACAGCTCACCGGCCTTACCCCCTGCATTTGGCTTATACCCATCAGTACTGTTACAGGCATAAAGGAATAAGGTAAAAATCATCAGAAACGGTACAATCCTTAATTTATCCATAATTAAATATTTTAGAATAAAACTAATCCTACTGACTATATGAATAGTTAAAGCTACTCATTTTTTTTCTTTTTCCAACTAATAACTCATCAATAATGAAAAATGTACTTTCCGGAATTGGTTCCCAAACGGTAAGCCTTTGTCCCGGGTAGAGATTCCTGGATTTTAGATTATTCCAATAAATAATATCGCTAATCCGACATTTGTAGGTAATTGCAATTTTATGAAAAAACTCTCCTTTCTGCACAGTACACACCGTTTTTCGTCTATTCTTAATATCACCTACAGGCACTACAGTTAGTTCAGGATAAGATGCCGGTTCAAGCTTTGGCTCATTCTCAATAAAATCAGAGATGTTTGAAACAGGTAAGAACAGCCTGACAGGCAGTATTGCAGCGGGAATAAAATCTTTCGAGAAAACAGGATTCAGCCACTTAACAACATCTTTGTCAACTCCGGCAGCTTCGCTAACCTGCTTTATTGTTAGTGGTTTGTTGATATAAACTGTGTCCACCTCATCAAATCTAATGAAAAAAGGTTCAGGTTTAATATCATAATTTTTGTAATAGTTCATGACATAATTCACCGCAATAAAGGCAGGCACATACGACTTAACCTGAGCAGGCAGATATGGCTGCAACTCCCAGAAATTGGTCTTTCCTCCCGAGCGCTCAATGGCTTTTTTTACCACCCCCAATCCTCCATTGTAAGCAGCAAGTGCCAGTTGCCAGTCGTTGGTATTACGATAGAGATATTCGAGATATTCGCAAGCTGCAATTGTGCTTTTTAATGGGTCACACCTGTCGTCAATGTATGAATCAATATTCAGATCAAACATATGGGCAGCATGGTACAGAAACTGCCACAAGCCCTTAGCTCCTGACGATGACGTAGCACGGGGATCGAGGGCAGACTCAACAATCGCAAGATATTTCAACTCTATAGGAAGATTGTATTTACTCAGGTACTCCTCAAACAAGGGGAAATAGTACTCCGACCGGCCAATAATTCGACTGAGGTGTTCACGACGTTTTTTCACATAAACATTTATGTACGCCTGTACCTGATCGTTATACTCTAGTTTTATAGGAGTTTTGTCATCAAGCTCTTTAAAGCGGCTTTGATATAACCATTTGGGATAGTCAGCCTCCTTTCTGTTTGTGACACTATTTTGAGAATTCAGAGAATGAGAAACAATCACAAAAACAACAACAACTATAATTTTATGACTGCAATGTTTCATTTTCAAATCCTGTTGAAAAAAACAGAAGGCCGGATGAAACAATATCTACCGACCTAAATAAATTAATAATACCGACAGTAAAAAGAGAGCATTTCTATTTCTCTTTAATAGACTCTTTCTTCCCCTCTTCAGCTACATCTCCATCAAGGTCTTCGTTTTTGGCTTTCTTAAACTCTTTCATTCCCTGCCCTAACCCCTTCATCAATTCAGGAATCTTTTTGCCTCCAAACAATAAAACAATCGCAAGAATTACAAGAATCCACTCATACCCACTTGGCATTAACAAAAAAACATTTGAACTATACATTGTATTTAATTATTTATTGTTACAAATTTAATAATCTTTAATTGTTATTTACTAAAAAAGGCCTTAAAAATATCATTTCCGTTCGCATAAAGCAGTAACCCAAACAGAAAAATCATTCCGCCAATCTGGGCATACTCTAAAAATTTATCACTCGGTTTTCTTCCAGTAATCATTTCGTAAAGAAGAAACAGCACATGTCCTCCATCAAGAGCCGGTATGGGCAGAATATTCATAAAGGCCAGTATTAGAGATATCAGCGCAGTATTACTCCAAAAAACGTACCAGTTCCAGGTTGCAGGAAACAGATTACCCATTGTTCCGAAACCGCCTAACTGCTTAACACCCTCTTTCGTAAATATAAGCTTCAGTTGCTTGATGTAATCAATCAGAATATTAAAACCTTTCTTGATTCCGGCAGGTGCAGCCTCCCAAAAACCATACTCAAACTGTTTAACCTTTATAAAAGATGGCTGTTTATTACCAACCCCTATTTTCCCTTTTTTAGAAACCTTTACATCAACTGTCATCAATGCATCGTTTCTAACAAGTTCAACAGAAACATCTTTCCCGGCATTGGAAACAATCTCATTAACGAATTGATGAAAATAGATTGCAGGTTTACCATTAACTGCAATCACACTATCACCTTTCATAATTCCGGCCTCCGCTGCTCCCCGCTTAAGTACAACCGAGTCAATTACCGTGGGGATTTGAAAATCGGCAAATGATTTAACGCCCGAAGCCATTATTCTCTGTCCGAAATCTACAGGAAGAGGAATTTTTATTGTTGAATCATTTCTAACAATAGTCAAATCCTTTGTATCCTCCAGAAGGATATGTTTTGCAATATCCTGAACAGTCTTTATCTTGAAAGTATCTACATGAGTAACCTTATCACCATCATGCAATCCTATTTCGTGAGCAACTTCTGCATAATGAAACCCATACTTAGCACTGTCGGCATCAAGATATGCCTGACCCCATGTGTACAAAACCAGCCAAAAAATAACAAGAGCTGTTACAAAATTCACTACTACACCACCAACCATAATCAGCAGCCTCTGCCAAGCCGGCTTTGCCCTAAATTCCCACGGTTGAGCCGGAAGCTTCATTACTTCTTTGTCCATCGACTCATCAATCATTCCTGATATCTTCACATATCCACCTAAAGGCAGCCAACCTAATCCATATTCAGTTTCACCTTTTTTATACTTAAACAGAGAGAACCAGGGATTAAAAAACAAGTAGAACTTTTCAACTCTTGTTTTAAAAAGCTTAGCAAAGAAGAAGTGGCCAAACTCATGTAAGATTACCAGAATTGACAAGCTGAGTAGTAGCTGTACTGTTTTAAAAAATATATCCATTAATTGTATTTATTCATTTTTTAGAGCCACAAAGATATCTTTTTCCAAAGAATAATCAATACTATTAATTTTGTTATCAGACTATTTGTGATTTTGACCGGAAAAGAGGTTGGATGGTTATACCTCAGAAGTGAGTTGTAATTAAAACCTCAGCCCAATACATCAGCCTCTTACACGAATTGCTTTACGAGCTGCTTTACGAGCTTCTTCATCCAAAACCATATAGTCTTCAAGTGTTGGATGAGATATAAAATCAACACTATTCATAGACTCTTCAATAATATCTGACATTTGAAGGAAACCAATATCTCCATTCAGAAACACCTCAACTGCAACTTCATTTGCTGCATTCATCACGCAAGGCATACTTCCGCCCTCTTTCATAGCCTGATATGCCAGATTAAGATTTCTAAATGTCTTTCTATCCACCGCTTCAAAAGTAAGCTGAGGGTAGTTGAGAAAATTAAATCTTTCAAAATCTGATTTTATTCGCTCAGGAAAAGCAAGCGCATATTGAATTGGAAGGCGCATGTCGGGAAGACCCATCTGGGCTTTCATCGAACCATCTTCAAACTGAACAATGGAGTGAATTATCGATTGCGGATGCACTATAATATCAATTTGATCAGGCGTAAGTCCGAAGAGCCATTTTGCCTCAATTGCCTCAAGACCTTTATTCATCAAAGATGCTGAATCGATTGTTATCTTATCACCCATCGACCAGTTAGGATGGTTCAGTGCCTGCTCACGAGTGACATTTTGCATAAACTCAACACCCTTTCCCCTGAATGGCCCCCCTGAGGCTGTGAGGTAGATCTTCTCAATAGAGTTTTGAAACTCGCCTGCAAGACACTGAAATATTGCTGAGTGCTCCGAATCTACTGGCAGTATACTTACCTTATACTCATGCGCCAGACTTGTGATAATCTCTCCGGCAACTACAAGAGTCTCCTTGTTTGCCAGTGCTATTGTTTTGCCTGCCTTAATGGCATTTACCGTTGGAGTAAGACCGGCAAAACCAACTATGGCAGTGAGCACAATATCAACACTCTCACTTTGTACAATCTGATTAATTGCATCGCTTCCTGCATAAACCTTAACGGGCTCAGAAACCAATGCATCCTTCACCTCCTGATATCTCTTCTCATTACCGATAACAACGGCATTGGGTTGAAATTTACGAGCTTGCTTAATAAGCTCATCTACACTATCTTTTGCTACTAACACCTCCACTTCAAAACTATCAGGATGCTGCTCAATAACCTCAAGAGTTTGTTTGCCGATAGAACCGGTAGAGCCTAGTATGGCAATATGTTTAATCATAACTCGATTTCAAATCCTTTTTACAAAAAATGTACAAATATAAGGTACAATTAAGCAGTTTAATTAAAATCCATGTACTCTGCCGGATTCAGAGGTACTCCATTGTACCAAAGTTCGAAATGCAAATGAGGGCCGGTAGTATACTCGCCTGAGTTACCTACATTAGCAATAGCTTCTCCTGCTTTCACTCTGTCTCCAACCTTCTTCAACAACAATGAATTGTGCTTATAAAAAGTAACCATATTATTTGCATGCTGGATTCCTATTACATAGCCAGTCTCTACTGTCCAGCCGGCAAAAAAGACCGTCCCATCCAGTACTGAAGAAACCCGGGCTTCGGGACCGGCAACAATGTCAATACCATAATGTCCTTGCGAACTTCCAAATCCATTTACTGTGACCCCTTTTAGCGGTGTGAAGAAAGATGTCTGCTCTAATCTGAATTTATTACCTAGTGTGTTTTGTGAAGATAGATTAAACCTCTCCTCCTCCTCAATTTGCATTCGGAAGAGTGAATCTTCTACAGATTTATTAAAATGTACCTTCTGCTTAGGTTTAACCTCGGCTTCATCCCTAATGACATCGTCAGGAGATCCGCCCTCAGGAATCTCTCCATTTACTATAGATTTAATATCTTTAAAAAAGCGATCACGATGGTCAATCTCCAGTACTAGAGAGTCTACCAATTGTGCATTGCGAACAATTAATCGTCTCTCATTACCCGAAGGATACCCGGGGATATACTCGCGCAATCCGGTAAATGCAATCAGCAGCGTAACCAAACCTATCAACAGCATTGAAGTAACCCCAACAAAAGTGAAAACTTTTAGTCGGGACAATCGCATCCCTAAAACCTCTTCGTATGATTGCTCATTAAAAATTGATAAACGATAGTGATTACGTAGTTTTTTATAAAGAGCCTTTGTTTTTTCTGTTTTAGCCATCACTCATTTGTACATAAATTATTCAGGAATGGCAACAAAGTTAAAAATTATCCCGAATTATTTATCAGGAAATCTAAGTGGAGTTAAACAAATAAATTCAGCTCACCATACGAAACTTATGATTTTCACCACACAATAGCACTCCGAATAATTCTCACAACAATATCTTGCTTTATAAAAAATAATACACTATCTTTGCAACCGCAAAATCAGAAACGACTGTTATTGCGACATTTTACGGAGGTAGCTCGTTGGGCTCATATCCGCCGCGGCGAACGTAGGTTCGTTGCTAAATTAAAAATTTAAATACTGAAAAGCACAAAAGATATATTGCGGGATGGAGCAGTTGGTAGCTCGTTGGGCTCATAACCCAAAGGTCGTAGGTTCGAGTCCTGCTCCCGCTACAAAGAGAGCCGTTGGTATTTACCAGCGGCTTTTTTTATTGGCCTCATTGATACTATCATTTCACACTATCAAACATAGGCTCGTTTAGGTTATTCAAATCGAAGTTGTTGAGCTGATAATTGAGGAGCTGCCTTAAACGACAACCCCTCAAAGACCAAACTTAACCTAAATCTCAATCTATTATAGCTCGTAACAACTTCTCTATTTTATTGAAAGCTTCGCAATAAGCGAAACCTTCAATTATAGCAGTATTAACATTGGCAACGGGTTAATGAATTTAAAAATCGCACACTTGCTTATGCATATAAAAACAATAAATAACTCCGGCTATATATCTGTTTTTTCGATTGATTTATGCTAACCTACCAGTTGTTTTGACACACCTTACGATTGACTGATTAATGAAAAAAATATTCGTAAAGTCAGGCATATTACGTATCAATTCCCTTCCTCGCTGAGGAGGGGTGGACGCCTAGGCACGAATGTTTCTTTTAACTGTATTCATAAATTGGGAGGACGGGGTAGTCCAGTCTGAACGCAGGCAAAAAAGCCTCTCTCTATTATAGTAATAAAACAGGAAAATAGATGGTCAGTCCACATATACAAGCCATAAGTCAGGGGGTAACCAAAAGTCAACCCCTGACTGACAAAAATTCCCGATACCCTTCGACATGCTCAGGATACCGGGTTTTTTAACTTTTTCGGTTCTTCATGTCTCTTAAACCTTATTTCATTTTAAACATCTTTCCGGTTTGATTAAATTCCCCGGCAGAGAATTTATAGATGTATATTCCTTCCGTGAGCCCCGGGGTTTTCCACTCATAGCTATAAAAACCCACCGGTAGTTTATTAGACACCAGTACCTTCATAAGTTTACCATGAATACTGTAGATACTTAGTTTCACAAATGCTTCTTTTGGTATGGAAAAACTAAAAGTGGTGGATATACTAAATGGATTCGGATAGTTTTGCTCTATCTTGAAGGAATTTAGTGAATCACAAGACAATTCTTCTATTCCTACCGTGGATAATACATCTACAATTGCTATTGACGAGTCAATGCAACCCGACCTTTTCTGAATCACATAAATCATTGTATCCAGACCAACAAAACCGGCTTCAGGGGTGTAGGTAATTGTGCTGTCGCCGCTTGCCACGGCTGTACCATGGGAAGGATTACCCACAAAAAGTACGGTAAGTGTATCCCCGTCCGGGTCTGTATCATTTGCCAGCACGTTTATTTCAACCGGCCGGTCCTGCCGGAAACTTATGGTATCCTGATTCGCCTGTGGTGGTTCAATCCCATATACCTGAAGGTTGACAGAGGTATCGGAATACTGTACCGCAAAATACCGGCAATTGCTAATCTCCTTCCCGTTCACCACATCAAAGGTGTCCGTCAGGGAACCCGCTTTCATGATCTCAAAGATCTCTCCTTCATCCGGGATATAATTATGCAGCAGGTTTATGTTCAGGGTGCCCTTCAGGGTGGCAGCTCCGTCAATGTCCAGGAGGTCGTATTCATCCCGGTCCGCACCATCCAGGTCGATGTTCAGGACGGTGGTGGAATCGGAGGGGTAATCCGCTGTCAGATTCAATATCCCCACGGAATCTCCCGGTGAAACAATTCCGGGATTTTCAACCAGACTCTCAAAACTGATTGTACCAATTCCTTTCAGTATGCCTGTTTCCTTATTTGTAAATGAAATACCATTGGAAAAGAGAGTTGAAGACAAATTTTTCTTTAAATAGGTACCATAATTATAAAAGTGACGAAACACTGTTCCATTACTTGTTGGCATCTTTACACTTGAAGAAACATCGGTTTTATCAATAAATAAACCATAATTATTTATCATCGTGAAGTTTCCGTCGTATTTATAATATAAAGCAATATCCCCCGCATTCCAGAAAATATTACCGTAGTTATTTATTTGTCCCAGAAAAGTAATATTTCCTGACACATTTATATTTGCATCTTTATCAAAATTTATCGAACCGGTACCATCACCGATCCACGCTCTATTATTAAAATCGGCGTATTTTCTTATGATAAGTGAATCATACGTTGTAACTCTTGACCCTGAACTTAAAATTCTTAATGAGTCAATGACTACTTTTTTACCGGTACTGAAAACAACATTATTTCCGATGGTGACCATGCAGGAGTCGAGGAGTGGCGTACTACCTGCATCAAAATATACCCAACTGTAACCTTCAGGTTTGAATTCACCTTTGATATCGAAAGTATCCTTAATGTGAAAAGTATATTGTCCCGTAAAACTCAGAAGACCGTCACAGTGTACCGGACCCGCAAATGTCCTCGGACCCCAGACCCTGAGATGAGCTCCTTTGTCCACCCGATAGGATCCGTTTTCTTCGGTAATATAGCCGGCGGGTAAAATAAGTGTGCCGGCATTCACTGTTACCTCCCCATAATTTATAAACTGGACAATGTTAATTCGAGTCTCTCCTGTTCCCGATTTAATATATTTTCCGTAGTTAACAAAATGTCTCTCTTGACTACTCTGTCCACCTGTGATGGACGAATTGCCCGCATTGTAAAAGGTTCCGTAATTGTAAAAGTATACGTGATAGTGAAAGTTCTGGTATCCGATAACCAGGCCACCATCTCCCCAGTATATTTCTCCTTCATTAATGAAATTGCGGCCGACTTTAACAAATCCGCTAATACTTGTTTTGGCTGATGCGGTCAGGGTTATATTTGGTATTACTTCAAGGGTCGTAGTGGAAAAAGTGATATATCCGCCGCTCCATGCTAGAGAGTCGGTGACAGTAAGGTTACTGTCTCCCGTGATGGTCCCGCCACTCATATACAGAGCACTGATATGGACAGTATCCGTCAGTGTGACCGTGCCTGCGGGGACAATAGCCGTATCCCCGGGTCCGGGGACACCGTTGGGGGTCCACATCGCAGCGTCATTCCAGTTACCTGTTCCGTTGAGGGTATAGGAAGTTTGTGCACCAAGAACGGTACTGAGAAACAAAAAAAGAAAAAAGAAAGGGGTAAAAGTTTTCATAATTAATCCTCCTAGTTTTAAAATTAATATTTGGTTTTTTCGAAATGTTTATCTTAAAAATGACAATCAAAAGAAACGATAATACCGGTAAAATCACCTACCCACCCCGGGTAGTTTTAATGATAAGAGGTGTTTTTTTATGAAATAAGGAAGATCCAGCCTATAACGATAGCTTTTGATTTTTAATAAAATGAATTACATGCTGATCTTAGAGGAATAATAATTACAACTATTTTATGATCAAAAAAAGGAAGTACTACTATGCCAATGCGCGTTTCTCTGAGGGCTCCTTTTCACTTACTGAAAGTATTGCATCAGTACGATTGTCCACATCCAGCTTGACGTAGATATTTTGAAGATGAAATTTTACCGTATTCACCGAAACAAAAAGCTTTTCTGCTATGTCTCTGTTTGTGATACCTTTCAGGAGTAACATGAAAACATCCAACTCACGTTCGCTCAAAGCCTCTTTCAGGTATGTGTTAACATCGTTGCGACTTAGGGAGTATTTGCAGGGCAGAAGGTATTGGGTAGCACCGTTAGCAATATTATGGCGTAGGATATCAAGTTCTTTGGCGCTTTGTTTAAGCTTGGCCTTAAACTCTTCTATCTCCTTCATTCTGCGCTGATAGTAGAGAATAAATGCAATTATCAGAATACTTAAGATCCCTATTGACAAACTTATAACGAACCACTCTTCGCGCTTTGCTATCTCATTTTTGTTCTGAAGTGCGAGTATTTTATTCTGCTTTTTCTTAGCCTCATATTTTTCAGTCAGTTCGAGTACTTTGGAAGTTATCTCACTGTTCTGTATCGAATCTTTCATAATAATGTAATCCGACTGTTTCTCATAGGCCTCCTTGTATAATCCTTGTTTAGCCAATAGCCCCGACATAAAACTGAGCACCTGCTTCTCCTCTGTTTTGGCACCTCTCTTTCTAAAGACACCAAGAGCCTCCTCAAAATTTTTCGTTGCCAGTGCCTGCCTGTTAGTAGCTTCATAAACTCTTGCCAACCCCATCTGTACAGTTGCTTTCTCAATCTCCATTGATGATGGCGCTTGTCTGAAAACATTTAACGAAGATACAAGCATCTTCTCTGCTTCTGTATAATTCTTTTTCCCAAGATAAATTAATGCAACATTGTGCTCCGATTTAGCTTTTTTTACCCATCTGTTATGTTTTGCATACCCATCTATCGCTTTCAGGTAGTAGTATAGGGCAGAATCTTTTTCGTTCAGATGATCAAATCCGTTTGCCAGACTGTTGTTTGCATCGGCAATTAAAACAGAATCGTTCTGGGTATATGCCATTTTGTATGCTTTTTTGTAATATGGAAGAGCCAACTCCGGATGCTTCTGGAAAATATAGATATTGCCAATATTGAAGTAAATATTTGTAACTCCTTTCAGGTCGCCTGCCTTCTCAAGCTTTTCCAGACCTTTCCGTTGGTAGTTTATCGATTCGGAGTAGTTACCCAGCTTACGATGCATAATTCCGATGTTATTGTACTGAACTCCCTCTTTTGTTATTTCGTCGGCTTTTTGATAAAGAGTAGCGGCTTCATTAAATTCAGGGATTGCCTTTTCATACTCTTGTGCTGAATAGTAAACGAATGCAATATTTACATATATCCTTGCCAGATCATTAATTAGTGTGTCAGCATCACTATTTGGAAGAGCAACCCCTTCCCTACCCAGACTGATTGCTTTATCGGGATCAGCGCTCTCATAAAGATAGACCAAATCGGCATATGCTGAGAGTTTATTTTTAATGGTCTGGTTATCATCACCAACAACCGCAAACAGGCTATCACTCTCTACTTGAGTGTAGATAGTTTCAGGTGTTGTGAGAAGAAAGAGAATACAAAGTATCGTTAGTTTAGAGGAGGTTAAGATTCGCATCTGGCTTCTGGTTAGTAAATGAGAATTTCAAGGTATAAAAAATAATTCAATTTCTCAATCTAATGAACAATCAACTTCTTAGAACCTGCCTTTCCGTTTTGAGATTTTCGCATAACACAATAACAGATGATATATTTTCAAAATACACCTTCAAATGTGAAAAAACGCACAAATCTCTATTCCATAAATCTATACAATAAAAACACTTGTGATTTCCATTTATACCTTATAGAGTAGCAAAAAGTTACACTTACTCAACACCCAACACTGTTTTAACACATACTATATAATGGAAGTTTGTGTTAAAAACCGGGATAAAAACTGTAATTTTACATCCACAAAAAATAAGATATGTCAACATTTTTATTTGATAAGATAGTTTTTGGTCCAGTAAGAAGCCGTCGGTTGGGAGTTTCACTGGGCATTAACCTTCTACCCACCGATACAAAGGTGTGCTCATTCGACTGTATATACTGCGAGTGCGGTCTGAACCCAAAAACCAAAGATAAGAGAATTAAACTCCCATCTCGCAAAAAGGTATACTCCTCACTTGAATCGAAACTAAAAAAGATGATTGATGAGGGTCTGCCCCCTGACGTTATAACTTTTGCAGGAAACGGGGAACCAACTCTTCACCCCAACTTTGCAGAAATAATTGATGACACCATATTGTTAAGAGACAAATATTGCACAAAGGCTCGCATTGCTGTACTTAGTAATGCATCAAGAATAGGTAATCAGGATGTTTTTAATGCTCTGTTAGTGGTCGATGATAATATTCAGAAACTGGATTCGGGTTTGGAGGAGACAATTCTTATTCTTGACAAGCCAAACTATCATTTTAGTATTGAAAATACCGTTGAAAACCTTTGCCAGTTTAGTGGCAGAGTTACTATTCAAACAATGTTTGTTAAGGGCGAATTTAACGGTCACACGATAGACAATACCACATCTGAGGATGTTGACTCGTGGTTGAAACTTCTTGAGAGGATTAAACCACAAAGTGTAATGATCTACACTATTGAGCGGGACACACCTTTTGATACCCTGTCAAAAGTCTCATTAGACGAGCTTAACAGGATTGCAAAGCAAGTTGAGGCGATAGGAATAAAAACCCAAGTTTCAGGTTAAGTATGTCTGGCTTAAAACAGAAAACGGTTTTAGTAAGCCCGCTGAATTGGGGTTTAGGTCATGCGACACGGCTCATTCCAATAATTGAAGTGCTGATTAAAAAGGGGCACAAAGTTATTATCGGCGCTTATGGCGGGTCGGCTGCACTGCTAGAATCGGAATTCCCTCAATGCAAGCATATCGAATTGAGAGGGTTCACTCCGTCATACTCAAAAACGCATTCTCAATCATTAGCTCTAATTTTACAAACCATTCCTTTTCTATATTATAAAAAGAAAGAGTACAATCTAACATCCAAAATAGTTTCGAAAGAAAACATTGACATTATAATCTCAGACAACAGATATGGTGTACGGCATAAAAATATAACATCAATAATTATTACCCACCAACTATCTCCTGAATTGAGCAACAACTACAGATGGCTGCAAAAATCTGTTGCATATTTCATCAGCAAGTGGGTGGGGAAATTTAACCGGTGTTGGATATCTGACATTGCTGAATTACCTAACTATTCAGGCATTTTAGGTAGCAATACATTTCATTTAAACAATGTAACGCATATAGGTCTGCTTTCAAGATTCAACGCCTGCCAAGCAAAGAATGAATACACAATTGATAATCTGGCAATAATCTCCGGACCTGAGCCATGGAGAGCTCTGTTTGAAAAAGAGATAATCAGCTTCTTCAAGAAGACTACCGGAAAATCAGTTATTGTAAGAGGTCTGCCTAAGAACGATACCGGAGAGAGTATCTCCGACAGAAACATTACAATTTATAATCATTGTGATTCGGAGATGTTAAATAGACTAATCTGTTCATCCCGGAATATTGTTTGCCGGTCGGGCTACAGCAGCCTGATGGATCTTTTTGCCTCCGGTCGACGCGCCTTGCTGATACCTACCCCGGGACAATCGGAGCAGGAGTATCTGGCAGAACATATGGCAAGAATGCACAATTTCATCTCTATTCGGCAGAAACATCTGATGACTTCTAATCTTTCTATTTTTAATAAATTTGAAAAAAACTTCACCCCATATTCCAATAAAAAACTCCCATTTATAGTCGAAAGCTTTCTCTAATAAAATTTTCATCAAACTTTTTTCCATAGCTATATAACATAATTGCCTATCTGTCAATAGAAGGAAACATTTTGCCCCAATCGGTGTATAATCAAATGAAAAAAATAATAACCTTATCGTGTTTATTTCGTACACAAGAGCACAACTTGGAATTATTTTGGAAAGACGGTTTCTAACAATTTAATAATTAACAGTAATGACATATTTACTTACCGGTATAGCCATATTATTGGGGATGATGATTTGGTTTTGGAAAAAGGGAATTCTTTTAATTGCCGAAAAAAGAGCTACAAAAGATTTAGGGAGACATCTGTTTCCTAATGGAGAAGAGCAGAAGCTTAGTGCTTTAGCTACGATGGACAAGATTACGAACAACAGATTTCCGGAGACGTTAATGATTGACTATTTCTTGAAAATAAAGGGATTACAGAGAATAAACATGAATGACCCCGTTGATTTCTGGACGAAAAAATATTTGATGACTCCAACAAAAATCAAATTAAACTATTTTGAACAGGTTAAGTTTTACGAAACTTTTCTTAACTATCCTGAAGATCACGAGAGTATGCTTATTCCCTCCAATAATAGTGAGCAGGAAGATATACCAAGAGTATTTAACGAAAAAGCTTTAAACAGAAGATTTGCCTGAAGGGATGATTAGGCAAGGGAGAGCAACAATTGGAAAGAAAAGGCCGGGTTTTTACCTGACCTTTTTTTATTTAAATTCAAAAGAGGTAGTTCCTACATTTCGTCCACCAATAAAAATATCCGCCAGATAATCACCTGACATCAACTCTCCTTCATCAGCTTTGTAATAGATACATACATCCAAATCTTTACCCTCATACTCAATTGTACGCTTGGAAGAGAAATTTATCTCTGAATCCTCAAACATAAACTTATCCTCTAAAGAGTGTAGCAACAGTGATTTGTCAGGTCGTTGAATACGGATATAAACCTCCTCCTCACCCACCGGAGCAGTAATATTTTTAAGTATTGTGAAACAGAGTCGAATCTTGGATACTTTAGATGATTTTTTAGTTTCTCTATTTTTACCTGTAAGTCCACGAGCCTCTATCTTTCCCAATTCAAGTTTAGATGCAATATCAACTTTCTCTTCAAGATTCTCCTTCTGCTTCTCCAAATCTTTCATTGAACTCTTAATGTTGGAGTACTGTTTTCTATACTTCTTATTCTCCAATGAGAGCTCCTCATTACGACGATTAAGGGAATCAATCTGGTAGATATAGTTCTTCAGCACTTTTCGTAAAGTCGACAACTCCTTTTTAAACTCTCTAATTTTTGAAGAGTTTGTTGCCTTAACAGTTTTTATCTCATCAATCAACTGAGCTATGCGTTCCCTTTCATGCTCAAGCATAATATTAATAGTATCATTATTGGTTTGCAGTGAGTCATAGTCCAATGCTAAATCCTGATACTCATTAGTAAGCTCAAGCTTCTCAATATTCAATTCAGACACAATCTGCTCCATCTCACTCTTATTTGAAAAATAGAGAAAGGCAAACACCGCAATCAGCAAAGCTGCAACTGACAGAATGATCCACAACTGCTTATTCATTTTATTTGATTTCAACTCCTCACTCATAAATATTTACTCTTTATATTATTCGAATCACAAAGTTACAACTTTTTACCTCGTTGGCAATTCAATTGAGCATATAAGCGAAATATTATTTTGAGGTGACATAAGTTGTTATCCTATTTTGTTGATTCTTTGGCCTCTTTATATTTGTGGTTGGAGTGTGTTTGAAGATTTAGAGAGTGATTAATTGAAATCAGCGCATTAAAACAACAAAAAATTAGCAATGCGAATCACGCCTATTAACCCGCTATTATTCAGCAATATAC
>Ga0256831_1000861_pt1 | contig 16040 bp, 14 predicted proteins | sample 132544metaG_FD_189087 | JGI IMG/M metagenome (GOLD analysis project Ga0256831, IMG submission 189087) | Hydrothermal vent microbial communities from Lau Basin, Pacific Ocean - 132-544 | ecosystem: Environmental > Aquatic > Marine > Hydrothermal vents | place: Pacific Ocean: Lau Basin | collected...
CTAAAATCCATGCTCTTGTCTCTTTATCTGTCATTTTAAAGAAATTAATATGATATACCCAAACCTGTATGAATTGAGTATAAAAGTACACAAAGCAAAGTTGCAAACAAAAAGAAAGCAACCCGTTTTGAGCTGCTTTCAATAAATCATTTTATTTTTTCTTTTAGTATGCTTGCGCGAATAATACTCTTCGCTTCGATGGTTTTCCCGAGAATATGCAAACTCCCTCCTCCTCCTCGTATTCTAAGGGCAGGCAACGAATTGTTGCTTTGGTTTCGTTTTTAATCTGCTCTTCTGTTTCAGAGGTTCCATCCCAGTGAGCTAAAACAAAGCCACCTTTTTTTATGGCTTTTTTAAACGCATCGTAAGTATCGACTTTTACAGTATTCTCTGCTCTGAAATTTAACGCTTTTGCGTAAATATTTTTCTGAATTTCATCGAGTAAGTTTTCTATATATTCATCAACTCCGTCAATAGAAGCTACTTTTTTCTCCAGCGTATCGCGGCGGGCAATTTCCACTGTTCCATTTTCGAGGTCGCGGGGTCCGATTGCAATTCGTACCGGCACACCTTTTAATTCGTACTCGGCAAATTTCCAACCCGGTTTCCGGTTGTCTTTATCGTCGTAACGAACCGAAATTCCTTTGGCTTTCAGTTTAGAAACAATTTCGTTTACTTTTTCCGAGATTGCTGCCAACTGCTCCTCGTTACGATAAATGGGAACAATTACAACCTGATATGGAGCCAGTTTTGGAGGAAGCACCAGCCCATTATCGTCGGAGTGAGCCATTATTAATGCTCCCATTAATCGAGTAGAAACGCCCCACGATGTTGCCCATACATAATCTTCAGTCCCCTCTTTGTTAGCAAATTTCACATCGAAAGCTTTGGCAAAATTTTGCCCTAAAAAGTGCGATGTTCCCGACTGTAAAGCTTTTCCGTCCTGCATTAAAGCCTCAATGGTATAGGTTTCTAACGCACCGGCAAATCGCTCGTTATCGGTCTTTGTTCCTTTTATTACAGGCAACGCCATAAAATTCTCAGCGAAATCAGCATAAACATTAATCATCTGTATTGTTTCGTCGATTGCCTCCTGTTTCGTTGCGTGCGCCGTGTGTCCTTCTTGCCATAAAAATTCGGCAGTACGCAAAAACAGACGGGTACGCATCTCCCAACGCACAACATTTGCCCACTGGTTAATTAATATTGGTAAATCTCGATACGACTGAATCCAGTTTTTATAGGTGTTCCAGATAATGGTTTCCGAAGTTGGTCGAACAATAAGTTCCTCTTCGAGTTTAGCATCGGGGTCGACCATTACGCCACCATTTACCTCATCGTTTTTTAAACGATAATGCGTTACCACCGCACACTCTTTTGCAAATCCCTCGACGTGTGATGCCTCTTTACTAAAAAACGATTTCGGGATAAATAATGGGAAATATGCATTTTCGTGCCCGGTTTCTTTAAACATTCGGTCTAATTCGGCTTGCATTTTCTCCCATATTGCATAACCATAGGGTTTAATAACCATACTTCCGCGTACAGCAGAGTTTTCGGCAAGGTCGGCCTTAATAACCAGATCTTGATACCACTGTGAATAATTCTCGCTTCGCGATGTTAATACTTTCGCCATTTCTTTAATTTTGGTATAGATTTTGCTAAATCATATTAAATTTTGAGATTACAAATTAAGTAATTATTATTGACATTAATTAAAGGGAGGACGAGATATGAAATCAAGATTAACATTATTTAGCGCACTACTTTTTTTACTGGGTGGATGCACAACAGGTAGCTACACTACAGGTTCATACTCCGATGACATTTATTTCAATCCGTCCGATGTACCACCGCCAATTGTAGTTACTGAGAAAAAAGCGCAACCTACAAAAACTGAAAGAGTTATTATCAGTCAGACCGAGCAAAATCCTGACGGATCAACCACAATGAACAACTACATATTCGATAATACAGATGCCGATGCTGTTGCATATAATATGGATCAAATGGAGTTGGAAGACAGTGACACTACTGTATATTACGACGATGATGATTTACAATATGTAATTAATAACTATTACGATGGCGACGATCTTGATTACGCTTACAGAATCAGACGTTTCCACAATCCATATTTTTACGATCCCTTTTATTGGGATAGCTGGTATTACGATCCCTATTATTATTCACCCTTTTCATTCTCATTTAGTTGTGGATGGGGAGGTTACCCTTATTATGGCTGGGGTGGTTATTGGGGCGGCTATTATCCTCCTTACTGGGGTGGCTACCCACCTTACTGGGGGGTCTATCCACCGTACTATCCCGGATACCCTGTGTACCCGGTCTATCCGGTTTATCCCAGCGAAGGTTACACCTATGGACAAAGAAGATCGACAGGAACTACCGTTGCAAGGAACGATGGTCGAAGATCGACATCGGGATCAATTGCAAACAATAGTTCGGCAAGAAATAAAAGTGGAAACAGTACAGTTTCAGCATCTTCAAGAAGATCTACTTCTCGGTCGGGAGTAAGCAGCAGTTCCGGAAGAAATAATACAAAAGCTGCTTCAACCAAAGTATTGACTGAACGGAGAAGGAGCACCGGCTATACACGCCCGGCAAACACAAGAAAAAGTGCAACCACAAACAGGTCGCAAAATAATACACGTTCAAGTAGTTCTCACCGAAGCACTGTCTCTTCGCGCACACAAAAATACTCTCGTCCGGGGTCTACTTCCAGCGGAAGAAGTTATACCCGGCCAAGTACAAGTTCGTATGCAAGAAACAGCTACTCGAAACCAAGAGTAATTAACAAAAGCGGCACCTCTTCAAAATCGAGATATGTAAGTCCAAGATCGACTTCGAGCTACAACAAATCATACAGAACCAGTTCAACTTACAGCAGAAGTTCAAGTAGCGGACGCTCATCGAGAAGCTACAGAGCTCCTTCATCATCATCGTCACGTTCAAGTTCAAGCTCAAGCTATCGTTCATCGCCATCGCGTAGCAGCAGTAGCAGTTACCGGAGTAGTGGAAGCAGTTATCGGAGTAGCGGCTCGTCGTTCTCGGGAGGCTCGAGAAGTTCCGGCAGTAGAGGTGGTGGTGGAACAAGATCGTCTTCGGGAAGAAGATAGATTGCTACACTCATATTTTTATATTAATTAAAATTATTTTATCATGAAACGATATCTTATTCTATTCATAGTAACTATTCTAATGCCATTTTTAATTCAGGCACAAGATTTAGCCGATGCTTTACGCTTCTCGCAACTTCAAACACAAGGAACAGCAAGAGCCGGTGCAATGGGAAATGCATTCGGAGCATTGGGAGGCGATTTCACATCGGTTAGTATTAATCCGGCCGGTATCGGATTGTATCGTTCCGACGAAGTTACAATCACTCCAAAATCAAGTCATACTCGAACAGAAAGTTCGTACTGGAATTCGGGAGCTGAAGATACTGATTATAAATTCACGTTAAATAATTTTAGTTATGTTTCAACAATTCCTGCTTCGTCGGGGAGCGAACTGGGACTGATTAGCATTAATCTGGGAATTGGCTACAACCGTCTAAAAGAGTTTAACAGCAACGCATTTGCAATTGGAAACAATATAAATGGATCGTACCTCGACTACTTTGCCGATAATGCAAATCGTGGTATTTGGTCGGATCATTACGAAGAGCTAGCATGGAAAACAGATGTTCTTTTACAAGATGAAAATACGGGTGAATACTGGCACGATATTCAAGATGCCGGATATGGACAAAACCAACGCAAATCGATATCGAAAAGCGGTTCGATTGACGAATATTCGTTTGCTGTTGGTGTGAATTTTAACCATAAACTGTATTTGGGAGCTTCGTTTGGAATGACAAATGTATATTACCGCGAGTCGACAACCATATACGAAAACGATGCTCAGGAAAACATTCCCTACTTAAACAATTTTTCATTTAACAGCTATTTAAGAACTTACGGGTACGGAAATAATTTTAAGTTCGGATTAATTTACAAACCTATACAGGCAATCAGACTGGGAGTTTCAATACATACACCTACCTGGTACAGGCTGCACGATTCGTTTGAAACATCGATGCAGAGTTCGCTCACCTACGACGACGGTTCGGGAAACTACAACGAGCGTTCGCCTTTGAATTATTACGACTACCGGCTGGAGACTCCTTTAAGAACGACATTCAGCGGAGCTTTTGTAATTGCAAAAAAAGGGTTAATCAGTGTTGATTATGAACTAATAAATTATGGTATGGCAAAGCTTAGAAATGGTGGCGATGGGTACAACTTCAACCAGGAAAATATCGACATTTCTGAAGCTTATAAAACTTCGGGCAATTTAAGAGTTGGAGGAGAGCTGTTAATCAGCAAAGCAATTCGTTTACGCGGAGGATACGAATATCAGCAGTCGGCATTTAATACGAATGCATTTGGAGCTGCACAACCAAATTCGAATGCAAATCTAATGGTGTATTCAGGGGGATTAGGATTTAAATCAGGCCTGTTTTTTGCCGATGTTGCCTACCGGTATTCAACTATAAATTATTACGATTATCCGTATTCAACTCCGGTTTCTGAAGATTTCCCGGCACCTAAAATAATAAGTTTTAAAACCATTAAAAACGATGTGCTTTTAACTATTGGGTACAAGTTTTAAAAAAATAAGCCCACTTTGGGCAAGACTCTAAAAAGTAAAAAGCCCGGAAGAAAACTTCCGGGCTTTTACTATATTCACCGTAAATAATTGTTGCTCTTATTTTACTTTGTCAACGATTGCTTTGAATGCTTCAGGTTGGTTCATCGCCAAATCGGCTAAAACTTTCCTGTTAATTTCAATTTCATTCTTTTTCAACAATCCCATGAATTGCGAATACGACATTCCTTCGAGGCGCGCAGCAGCGTTAATTCGCTGAATCCACAATGCACGGAATGTTCTTTTCTTTACTTTTCTGTCGCGGTAAGCATAAGTTTGCCCTTTTTCCCAGGCATTTTTTGCAACCGTCCAGACATTTTTACGTGCTCCATAATAACCCCTTGTTTTCTTCAGTAATTTTTTTCTACGGGCACGTGATGCTACATGATTTACACTTCTTGGCATACTTTTAATTTTTTTTGATAATTGGCGTTCTCTCTTACGACAGATACTTTAAAGCTCAATTACCTGGTTAATAACTCTTTTTACCTTTTAAAAAGGATTTTTGTAATTCATTAAAACGAATTACTTCATACACAACAAAAGCTTAACGTTACGCTCATTGGTCTTATCAATTGTAGTCCAATAAGTTAAGTTACGTTTACGTTTTGTACTCTTTTTAGTCAAAATGTGGCTTTTGTAGGCATGTTTCCTTTTAATCTTTCCACTTCCGGTAAGTCTAAAACGTTTTTTAGCTCCCGAATTCGTCTTCATTTTTGGCATAATCCTACTTAATTAAATGTTATCAAAGAACACTATTATTATTTCTTTTTCGGTGAAATATACATTGTCATTCGTTTCCCTTCGAGTTTAGGCAACTGCTCCACTGTTCCAATATCTTCGAGTGATGTTGCCAGTTTCAAAAGTAATATTTCGCCCTGCTCTTTAAATAAAATCGATCTTCCTTTAAAGAACACAAACGCTTTTACTTTTGCTCCCTCTTTCAGAAACTTTTCGGCATGTTTTAATTTAAAATTAAAATCATGCTCGTCGGTATTCGGGCCAAAACGAATCTCTTTTATAACAACTTTTACCGTTTTGGCTTTCATCTCTTTCTGTTTCTTTTTCTGTTGATAAAGAAACTTCGAGTAATCAATTATTTTACAAACCGGTGGCTCGGCTTTTGGCGAAATTTCAACCAAATCCAATTCCATTTCGTCGGCTATTTTAAGCGCATCACGTAAATCGAAAATCCCAGGATTCTCGATATTGTCCCCAACTAATCGCACTTGAGGCACTCTGATTCTATGGTTGATCCTGTGTTGTGGTTCCTGCGTTCTGCGTGGCTGGAACTTTCTTCTCGGACCTCTTCTTTTAATAGCTATTTTAAATTCCTCCTTTTAGTTATATAATTCTGATAATTGATCTCTTACTTCTTTATTAATGAACTCTGCAAACTCTTTGTTTGTCATTGTTCCTTTATCGCCTTCGCCTTGCCTACGTACCGAAATCGTCTCCGATTCTGCTTCTTTCTCACCCACAATTAACAAATAAGGTATGTGTTTCAATTCGTTATCACGTATCTTCCTACCTATCTTTTCGTTACGTTCGTCAACGACGGTGCGAATATCGTAAATATTTAGAAAATCTGAAACTTTTTTTGCATAATCGTTATACTTTTCACTTATCGGTAAAACAACTGCCTGCTCGGGTGTTAACCAAAGTGGAAATTTCCCGGCTGTATGTTCAATTAAAACAGCCACAAAACGCTCCATCGAGCCAAACGGTGCCCGGTGTATCATAATTGGGCGGTGACGGTTGTCGTCGGCGCCAATATACTCTAAATTAAAACGTTCGGGCAAGTTATAATCTACCTGAATGGTTCCCAGCTGCCAACTTCTGCCCAATGCATCTTTAATCATAAAGTCGAGTTTAGGGCCGTAAAATGCTGCTTCGCCCAATTCGGTGGTTGTGTTTAATCCTTTTTCCTCGCACGCTTCAACAATTGCCTTTTCCGCTTTATCCCAATTTTCGGGCGAACCAATATATTTTTCAGGATTGTTGGGGTCGCGTAACGAAATTTGTGCGGTATAGTTTTCGAAACTCAACGCTTTAAATATGATAAAAATAATATCAATTACTTTTTTAAACTCATCTTTTAACTGGTCGGGACGGCAAAAAATATGTGCATCGTCTTGAGTAAAGCTGCGCACGCGGGTTAACCCGTGCAATTCGCCACTCTGTTCGTACCGGTAAACCGTTCCAAATTCCGCCATTCGCACAGGTAAATCTTTATACGACTTTGGTTTAACTTTATAAATCTCGCAATGGTGCGGGCAGTTCATCGGTTTTAATAAATACTCCTCGCCTTCTGTTGGAGTTGTAATAGGCTGAAACGAATCTTGTCCGTATTTCTGATAATGCCCCGAAGTTTTATATAGTTTCACATCGCCAATGTGCGGAGTAATTACCTGCTCGTAGCCGAATTTCTTTTGTACTTTTTTCAAAAAATCTTCGAGTTGCATACGTAGCTGTGCACCTTTGGGCAACCACAACGGGAGCCCCTGTCCTACTGCTTCCGAAAAAGCAAAAAGTTCCATCTCTTTACCTATTTTCCGGTGGTCGCGTTTTTTTGCCTCTTCAATCATTACAAGGTACTCTTGCAATAACTTTTGTTTCGGGAAAGTTACACCGTACACACGGGTAAGCATTTTATTTTTCTCGTCGCCACGCCAATAGGCACCAGCCAACGATGTAATTTTTATAGCTTTTATATAACCGGTATTTGGCAAGTGAGGTCCGCGACACAAATCGGTAAAATTCCCCTGACTGTATAAGGTAATTGTACCGTCTTCCAATTCACTAATCAGCTCCTCTTTCAGCTCATCGTTTTTTTCTCCGAACAGCTTTAGTGCTTCGGCTTTCGATACTTCGGTACGAATAATATCATTCTTCTGACGCGCCAGTTCAAGCATTTTTTGCTCTAATTTTTGCAAATCTTTTTCCGAAAGAACTTTGCCTTCGGGCAAATCTACATCGTAATAAAATCCGGTATCAACAGTAGGGCCAATTCCAAATTTTGTTCCCGGATAGTAAAATTCAATGGCTTCGGCCAAAAGGTGTGCCGACGAGTGCCAAAAAGTTTCTTTTCCTTCGCGGTCGTTCCAGGTAAATAACTTAATGGTGGCATCGCTATCAATTTTCCTCGACAAATCCCAGGTTTCGCCATTTACCGAAATGGCCAAAACGTCTTTTGCCAACCGGTTCGAAATAGATTTTGCAATTTCATATCCCGTAACTGCTTCGGCAAATTCTCTTACACTATTATCAGGCAGCGTTATTCGTATCATTTATTTTAATATTACGTTCTTTTATTTCAAAATTAACTTTCAAAAAAAACAGTTCCATTTTTTTACTTTTCAGCAAAACAAAATCAAAATTAAAAACAACATTTTCCGTTTTGCCAATTTTGTTTCTTTCTGTTTTTCAAAAAAGATTTGCAAAGATAATTAATCAATCAACAATTCAATGTTTTAAACTTCGAGATGTTAAGCATATGTAATAAAATCTCAACATTTGCGCAATTTATTTTTTAGAAGCTGAATTCGATAACCTAAAATTTACCGATATTCTTTTTACATTTGCCTTCATTACAATTTTTATGGGAAACGATAAAATAAAACACTCTGTTTTAACCGGCTTTTTACTGCATTTGCATCCTAAAAAAGTAAATAGTGAGGCAATAAAATATACAAGAACCTTTGGATTGGGTGGTATAAATATCCTCCTTTTTGTTATTCTTGCATTTACAGGATTGCTGTTGCGTTTTTCGTATATGCCCACACCCGAACGTGCGTACGATTCGATTGTTTCATTTCAAAACAATACGCTTTTCGGTTCGTTAATCCGAAACATTCACCATTGGAGTGCAATGTTTATGGTAATTACCACTTTTTTGCATTTGCTCCGGGTTTTTTATTCGCAGTCGATTTATTACGAACGAAAAAAAAATTGGTATTACGGACTGATTTTACTACTTGTTGTTTTGGCGTTTAATTTTACCGGTTACCTTTTACCGTGGGACCAGCTTTCGTACTGGGCGGTAACAATTATGACCAACATTATTGAATACGTGCCGTTTGTTGGCGAATGGCTTGCAAATTTAATTCGTGGTGGCGAGATTGTTAACGAAAATACGCTGCTTAACTTCTACAATTTTCACACCGCACTGCTACCAATTCTTTCTACAGTTTTTGTGGTGCTGCACTTTTGGTTAATCAGAAAAGCAAAAGGAGTAACGGTAGCCAACAACAACGAACAAAAAATGGTAAACGTAAACCCTGCACTTATTTCGAAAGAGGTTATTGTTGCGCTATTTACGTTAGCAGTTGTAATTTTTATTGGGCTGTTTTTTAATGCGCCACTTCTCGAAAAAGCAAACCCGATGGTAAGTCCGAATCCAAGCAAAGCCCCCTGGTATTTTTTGGGATTCCAGGAGTTGCTTATCAATCTTCACCCTATTATTGCAACGTTGATTATTCCGTCGGCATTAACTTTTTTCTTTATCTTCATTCCAAAAGTTAGTATAAAAAACGAGAAAGTTGGCAGATGGTTTTATTCAGAAAAAGGAAAAAGAATTATAGTTTATTCGGTTCTGTTTGCTGTTGTAACCACCTCGCTTTTAATTCTTATTTTAGAGTACTGGTTGCATTTAAACAAGCTCGATATTCCACTGTTTATAAGCACCGGAATTATTCCACTGTTTATGTATTTAATACCGGCCGGCACATTTATTTTTATATTAAAGAAGAAACTTAAAGCAGATAAGATTGAATTGATTCTTGCTTTAGCAACAATTATTTTCACATCGTACATTGTAATGAGTTTTGTTGGAATTTGGTTAAGAGGCGAAGCAATGCATTTGATTTTTTAGCAAACAAAAAGATGAAAAGACGCAATTTTTTTAAAAAGATAATTCTTGGAATTGTAGGCATCGAAACCGGATACCTTGTTTTCGACTCGTTTAAAAAGAAAAAGAAAAAAGCCGTATCCAGAGATTTGTTTGAAGCCGGAAGAATTGATTCATTCGAAAAAAACAGAATGTATCCGTTTAACTCAGGTAAGTTTTACCTTTCGGTTTTCGAAAACGGTGGGATGTTGGCCATTTCAATAAAATGTACGCATTTGGGGTGCATTGTTCAACCCGACAACGATGGTTTTCTGTGCCCCTGCCACGCTTCGGCATTCGATAAACACGGCGAAGTTGTTTCGCCACCAGCAACGCGGGCTTTAGATATTTTTCCAATTGTAGTGTCCGACGGAAAAATACTGGTCGATACAAATTCGCCGATAAAAAGAAAAGGGTTTAAAAAATCTCAATTAACTTTTGTTTAATGGGTAGTTTTAAAAAATACAATACAACAAAAAGCATTCTTATCATTATAATTCTGCTCTTTTTGCCCGTGTATCTGTTAAAGCAACACTTTTTCGGGAACAATGCAAACAGCGACACTACTCCGCATTATGTTGGAAAAGAAGCGTGCATTGAATGTCATCAGGCAGAATTCGACGACTGGACGGGCTCCGACCACGATTTAGCAATGGACATTGCAACCGACAGCACTGTTCTTGGCGATTTTAATAATGCTGTTCTTGTTGCAAATAATCAGACCAATAAATTCTATAAGCGCGACAACAAATTTTACGTTTATACCGACGGTGAAGATGGTAAAATGAAAGAGTTCGAAGTAAAATATGTATTTGGATACACGCCGCTTCAACAGTATTTGGTCGAGTTTGCCGGGGGCCGATTACAAACGCTTGCTCTTACCTGGAACACGTTGAAAAAGAATTGGTATTATATGCCCGACTCGACTTACAAAGGGATGAACGTTGACCACACCAACTGGCTGCACTGGACGAACCAGGCACAAAACTGGAACTCGATGTGTGCCGACTGCCACTCGACCAATATTAAAAAGAATTACGACCTGAAAACCGATTCTTACCACACCACTTTTTCGGAAATCGACGTTAGCTGCGAAGCGTGCCACGGTCCGGCATCGGAGCATTTAAAATGGGCAAACCTTGCCGACTATGCCCGCAAAGATTTTAAGAACTACGGGTTACCGGTAAAAACCAGCGGTATCGACAACATTCAATATGTAAATAATTGCGTACGCTGCCACTCGCGACGTGTAGCATTAGGCGACTTTGACCCGCTCTCGCCAACTATTTACAACCATACAAACCCGGCAGTACCCGCTGCACCAGTCTGGTATATCGACGGGCAAATAAAAGAGGAAGATTATGTTTACGCTTCGTTTACGCAAAGCCGGATGTTTATGAACGACGTACAGTGTAACGACTGCCACAATGTTCATTCAGGGAAACTTGTTTTAGAGGGAAACAAACTTTGCCTGCAATGTCACCGGGCCAGCGATTACGATACACCCACACACACGCATCATAAGAATTATGGCGAAAAAGGCGATGCTTTAATTTCTGCTGCAGGAGTACATTTCGAAGTGGGCTCGGGCACACAATGTATTAATTGCCATATACACGGGCAAAATTTCATGGGCGTTGATTACCGTCGCGACCACAGTTTTCGTATTCCGCGCCCCGACCTCTCGGAGAAGAACGGAACACCCAATGCCTGCAACCAGTGCCACACTAACAAAAGTAACAAATGGGCAAGCAACTACATCGAAAAATGGTTTGGAACAAGCAGGCCTTATCAATACGGAGAGGCTTTTAGCGCAGCCATTAACGGCGATAAAGATGCCGATAAAAATTTACGCAAAATTATTACCGACGACCTTTATCCGACAAATATTAGAGCAATTGCAATTCAATACCTGAGCGATTCGACAGAAAACAAAACACTGTTAACAAAATTGCTACACAGCATTGAACCTGAACTAAGAATGGCCGCCATTAACCGATTTAATATCGATTCGGACAACGACATAAAAACCCTTTTGCCACTTCTGTACGACGAAACAAAAGCCGTAAGATTTGAAGCAATTAACCGGCTCTCTTTTGTCGATTCGAAACTAATTCCGAAGAATTACAGGGCAGCATATAAAAAAGCCGAAACAGAGCGGTTGAATATTTTAAAGTACAACGCCGATTTCCCAACCGGAAAATTTAATTTGGCAAACTTCTACTATCAAAACCACGACTATAAAAATGCCGAGCATTTTTTCCTTGCAACCATTAAGCAAGACCGCGAAATTGAGATGGCAAAGTTAAATTTAGCCAACCTTTACAGTGCAATGGGCAAGCCCCAAAAAGCGGAGAAAATTTTAGCCGACTTTGTTAAAGAGAACCCTGAAAACGGTATGGCAGTTTATAACTACGGATTAATTTTGTCGGAAAACAGGAAGTACAAAAAATCGCTTGAATATTTGGTTAAGGCCAGCGAGTTAAATCCCGACAACAGTCGTGTTGATTACAATACAGCAATGCTTTACGATTTCTTCGGAGAGAAAGCCAAAGCCGAAGAGTACCTAAAAAAAGCAATTCGGAAAGACAATTCTAATTTTGCCAACTACTCGAACTTATTGCAGTTTTACAATAAGAACAACCAAAAAAGTAAAGCAAAAAAACTTACTGCCGAAATTGAGAAGAAGTTTCCAAACCGGTTTTAATAATGCATGAGTAACAAACTTTACTTTTGTGTCTGTTCCCAATAAATCTTTTTTATTCATCATCATTACCTGTTAAGCGTATCAGGATTGATAAATATACAATTGGAATTGTTAAAGCCATAATTCATTAAACATTACTAGTGGAGTTGAAAGAAATTAATCCATGTTAAATCCTCAAAAATATACTTTTACGACACCGGGTTACTCTGTTACCTGCTTGGTTAAAGATTATACAATAAGGTTCTTTTTGTACTGCGCGATATTTGGCTACTAAAGTTTAAACAACTTCGTAAAAAGAAATTTGACCAATAATAATAAAAACCTTATTAACCTAATTGTAAATTGAATACAACAATTTATGCACATTTTGGGATAATATCGATGACACTTAAACTGCCACCACATTGGTTATTAAAATCTTTGTTCAATACAAACAAAATAACTATTTTTATGCAAAATAGACATCCAATATCTAAATAGCATAAAATGATAAAGAGAGAAATGGCAAAGGGCATCATCGATGCACTAAAAGTAATGCCGGCAGTTACCGTTACCGGCCCGAGGCAGTCGGGTAAAACAACTTTGGTTAAAAACCTGTTGCCCGATTATAAATATATAAATCTGGAAGACCTCGAAATTAGAGCATTTGCAACAGACGACCCCAAAGGTTTTTTAAAAACAGCAGGCGAAAAAGCCATATTCGACGAAATACAAAATGTGCCCCAACTTTTTTCCTATTTGCAGGTTGAAATTGATGCTGCCGGAAAGAATGGGATGTATGTTCTTACCGGTTCCAATAATTTTTTGTTGATGCAAAGTATTTCTCAATCGCTCGCCGGAAGAGTTGCCATATTTCATTTGCTACCTTTTTCGCACAATGAAATCAATCTGTCACCTGATATTTCACTCGAACAAATAATGCATAAAGGATTTTACCCCCGGCTTTTTCAGCACGAAATAAACTACCAAAACTGGTACGCCGACTATTTGTCGACTTACATCGAAAAAGATGTAAGAAAATTAATAAATGTGGGAGACATAAATTCGTTCCGCGACTTTATAAAATTATGTGCTGCACGTACAGGGCAACTTATAAATTTCAGCGAGATAGGGAACGAACTGTCGGTGTCGTACCAAACGGTTAAACGGTGGCTATCGGTTTTAGAGACCGGTTATATCCTTTTCCGGTTAAACCCCTATTCAAAAAATTTAAATAAACGGATTATAAAATCCTCAAAAATATATTTTTACGACACCGGGTTACTCTGTTACCTGCTTGGTGTAAAATTGCCCGAAGACCTTCAATATCACCATTTAAAGGGTTTTATTTTTGAATCGTTCGTAATTGCTGAAGTAAGAAAACAGATTTATAACCGACAATTAAATGGTGATATCTGGTTCTTCCGCGACTCGAACGGAAATGAAGTAGATGCGATAATTGAAGCCCCCGGAATGGTTAAAGCCATTGAAATAAAATCGGGTAAAACTGTTGTAAAACAATTTTTTAAAGGACTTGATTACTGGTCGAAAATACCGGGCAACGAAAAATCGGAACAATACCTTGTTTTTGCAGGCGACGGTAAACAAATGCGATCAGACTCGCTTGTACTCGACTGGCGTTCGGTTAACGAGATTTTGAAATAGTTCTCCCAATAAAAAAACAGGCCAACGAGTTGGCTATTTTCGATATGAGCGGCAATGTTTATGAGTGGTGTGCTGATTGGTTTAAAAAATATCGTCGTACCAGCCAAACCAACCCCACCGGGCCGGCATCCGGTTCGAGCCGGGTTTTACGAGGTGGTTGCTGTTCCTACTACGCCCACTACAGCCGGGTTGCATCCCGCTACTACCGCCCCCCAAGTAACAGTAGCCGCATCATAGGATTTCGTGTTGCCCACAATTTATAGGAAGATATTTTGTCCGGGTTTCGAAGCTAATGAAGTTTATAAATCCAGCTTAAAAGCTCTTTTTATCGAGAAAAAATAAGAAACTATAACGATAACCCCCAATGCGATTTTATGTATTCAAAAGAATCGCGCATACCAAGAGGTTGCGACGAGGCCGATGCACGAATATAAAATTCCTCTTTATCTTTTTTCCCACAGAACACCGGTTTATCGCTTTTATCGACACTTACAATACAAACATCTTTTTCGTTTAACGAAATTATATTGATTGAAATAAACAGATGACAGCTTTTCCCCAAATCCTGGTTTATACTATTGGTTAATGCCAACATAAATCCGTCGCGGTTCTTTTTACTAAGCGTTTTATAATCGTTTTCCAATCCAATGGCATTTCCTTCGTCGTCAATTCCAATAAACAACATTCCGCCTTCGGTATTCAGAAATGCCGAAATTGTTTTTGTAATTACACTCACAAGTTCTTTATTAACTTTTTCCTGCCGGTAGTCCCACCGCAACGACGATTTAAACTCAATAAAATCGTTTTCACCTTTTTCAACAATTACCTGCCAGTCATTTTTCGATTCAAAATCGTACAACCGTTTTATTTTGCGCTTGTTTTTAACTCCGCGAACCAATAAAATAACAATAATCAGAATCAGTGTAAACACAATTCCAATAATCCAATACAATGTGCTCCTGTCTTTTTTAAACAGCTTCCAATTATCGACAATCTCAATCAAATCATCGTCGCTTATTTTTTCAATTCCCGAGACGATAAGACTCAGCATTTCACTGTTTCCCTTTTTTACTGCCGGACGCATTTTCTCGGCAAACAATGTTTCAAAAATATAATATCCCGCCGGAGGTGCAGGTTGTTTATATTTTCCAACCGGGTTGGGAACATCGTAGGTAAATGCATCGACACTTTGCAAATGAATTGCATTAATTAGCGAGGCGTACGACTTTAGAGTAATTACTTCAAAGTTTGGGTAATTCTTTCGAAGAAACGACTGAGCAAGATTATTCTCGACCAAATTTATTGGCGTATTTAAGTTTTTAAGCGAATCGATTTTAATTGTATTTTTAGAAATAAAACGGTTCTTGTTCGTATTATCGATTCCGAAAAGTCTAATTGATTTGCTCGTTCATCGCTATACAACAGCCCGGCAATAACATCAATTTCGCCCTTTTCTGTTTTCTCAATACAACTTTTCAAATCGAGGGGAACAAATTTAATATCGACCCCGGTTTTTTCACTCCACAATTTCCACCAGTCGATAAGAATTCCGCCAAGTTCGCCGTTGCTGGTTACAGTTATATATGGGTAATAATCTTCGACACAACCTATTTTAATGGTTTTTGCCGAACCGGTTGCCGAAAAAAATACCACAAATAAGAATAAAATAAGTGCCGTTTGTGCTCTCTTTATCATTTCGTTTTTAATTTTTTTGCACAATATAAAAATAGTTTTTTTGCCTGCAATGTTTTTGCGCTAAGTACTAAAAAAGCCTGTCAGAAAACTGACAGGCTATACATTTCTTGAGCGTAAAAGTGTAATACTATATTACTTTAACATTTACTGCATTCAATCCTTTTTGACCTTCTTCAACATCGAAGCTAACTTTGTCACCTTCTCTAATTTCGGTAGTTAAACCATTTTGGTGTACAAATACGTCTTTTCCACCTTCGTCAGGTATAATAAAACCAAAACCTTTAGAATTGTTGAAGAATTTTACTGTTCCGTTACTCATAATTATAATTTTATATTACTACAAAACTACTATAATTTTTTGAATACTACAGCTTTTCGTTAAACATATCATTACAA
>Ga0256831_1000862_pt1 | contig 16026 bp, 5 predicted proteins | sample 132544metaG_FD_189087 | JGI IMG/M metagenome (GOLD analysis project Ga0256831, IMG submission 189087) | Hydrothermal vent microbial communities from Lau Basin, Pacific Ocean - 132-544 | ecosystem: Environmental > Aquatic > Marine > Hydrothermal vents | place: Pacific Ocean: Lau Basin | collected...
ATATTTAAACTGTTCTATATTTATAAATTCATATTAATTTCCAATTAAAAATCAAATTCCTTCTTTAATTCTTGAATTGTTTTTAAAAATTTTTTTCTATAATCACCTCCAACTTTATTATTAGGACTTTTTAAGTATTCCTCTGCAAAATTAACACATTCCTTATACTTTTCGGTTACCTTAGAAGATTTATTTAGGTATTTTCTTACTGCATTTATTTTATTACTTATTACTCCATATTCTTTCCTCCCAAATTCTATTGCAACTTGTTCTATCCCTTTCATCGTTTTGTAAGCATTTGGGATAGATTTATCAATTTCAACAATTATCTCTGCTTCTTCACTGACAACTTCTTTTAATCTTTTGTGCTCATTAAATCTCACGGCAACATCTCTTGCTGTCCTACCAAAGTACCACTGCTTTGAGAGTTTTTCCATAACCTCAAATGCATACACTTTATAAAATTTTTTTCCTCCTTGTACACCTGCATAAACAAGAATTTCTTTTTCTATTATTGCTTCTCCTGACTTTTTTGCCACAAATTTTGCTCCGGAACCTTCTCCCATCAATGCAACATCAATAGCAAAATTCAATGCTCCCGCACCATTAAACTGAAAACCACTTGTGACTGGAATTGTTTCACTCATATCTTCTTTCGTTGGAATAGGTAAATATCTAGTTTCCTCGTCATTCCAAGTCCATGCATTATCCCAATCTAACCAATGAGAATCATTATCATGACTTCCTGCAATGCCCACTCCTGACTTATGATGCCGAAAGATATGTTTATAATCAGTATGAGGTTCACTATTTGCAAGTTGCACATCTTCTTCCTGTACTATTATCAAATCTATAGTTTCATCTTCCAAAGTACCTGACGGAAAATTAGCTATTTTTTCACCTGTAGATATAGAATAATAAAAAATATTATCAGCTGATATATTATTTTCACTTGCATATTCCAAAGCCCTTTTTATATACCACGTATTACCACAATATGACTTTAAATTACCCCATAAATTACCCCAAAATGATTTTGGCAATACCGGAGGAGGTGCTTTTGTATTGAGTTTCGAGACATCAATAGTATGTTCACCTAACATTTGATATTTGAAAGTAATATTTTGAAGTCCAGGAGGAGGAATTGTATCAGGTATCCAACCTATGTCAACATTAGCTTCATGATTTATATATAATACTTTCAATTTTTCATCTAGATGTATCCATAAATTTATATCAGCTCCACTTGATTTAAAAGATGATTTTGCGAGTTCAAAACCATCCCCGTTATTCAAGTTTTCATTATTAGTAATTTCAATATTTACCGTATGATTAAATCCTTCAATACTACTGAAAAAACTATTTAAATTATCTTCAATATTTTCATTATACCCTGCTACACTTACTATATCTGCTCCACCATAACTATTTACAAAGTTTCCTCCCCTATCTTCAATTTCTTTATCTCTTCCTGTAACAGGAACGTCCTCATAAATAGAATCTACTGGTAAGGGATAAAATCCTTCCCTTAATAACATCAATGTTCTCTGCTTGTCTGTTAAATTAAAAACACACTGATTACCAGAGCCACCATTAAGACAACAATTTTGAATCTGCTTAACTCTTTGTTTTAAATGACTTATGATTTTCTTTTCAGCAAAAACATATTCCTCATAATTTTTACCACTTTTGTCATTATAATCATTTACCATTATCTGAAGTTCTTGCTCTATGGAAAATCTATCATTTTCACTCAGGCAACTAAACAGTCCGGTTTCAGGCAATTTAAGTGAAATAAAAAATTTGCGAAGTAATCCTTCATGATCAGCTAATTTCCCAAATAATAAATAGTAAGGAGTAGTAATTTTCTCATCAATAACTTTACTAAAAACCTCAGGATAATTAAATCCATTAAAATACTCTGTCAAAGAATAAAATCCAAAATCATAAACTTTAAAGTCATTGTAAAAATCAGGGCTAAACTCTTGTACCAAAGAACAAGAAGAATCCTTCAATTCAGAGTTATCGACTTCTATTCCCGAAATTTCTTGTATTACTTCAAAACAACCGGCGTCATCACAACATTGTTGTGAAAAAAGATTCCCACTAACCCCCACACTTCCCATCAACATCAACACTCCAATAAATATCCTGAGAATACCTGCGTTAAGTAAATTTCTGATCTTCATTTTTTATATATTTACGTTTTTTAAAATAATATTTTTTTATAATACGGTTATTGTTAAAATGGCGCCATTCTCCTCCTCTCAACCCTATAAGGTTTTCGAAAACCTTATAGGTTTATTGCCCTGCTACTTGCCCTGCACTGCTGCTCAAACTGCATCTTTACGGGCACAAAATCCGGAATAACATTGAACACCATTCGGCGTTCTAATTCTTCTTGTCATATATCCCATAGTTGCACTATGGGCTATTGACATTAAACCACATTCGTGGTTTTTGATTCTGATAAGCGAGCGTCTCTGACCTCGCTTCATCACGTCTCAAATCTTAAATCCTTGTTCGATATTCGATATTCAAAATCCCTCATTACACTTCGCTACAGCTTCCGCTACGCTCCAGCCTGAAACTTTCAAACTTGGAACTTGAAACATGAAACTCCAAAACATAAAACTCTCAAACCCCTGATTATAATCCGGCTTCAAAATCACTCCTTGCAGTCGTGCTTTTGAGTCCTGGGTTTTACTTTATTTTATGAATATCAAAGCAGTCATTCAATCACTTTTTTTGCAACACCGCCCTCCCGTATAAACCATATCAGGTTTTACGGGACAGGTCTAACTCCCCGTTTCTCCATTTTATTCCGAAACCGGGAGAACCCCAACCCGCACTTTCCTCTCCGAAAAGCAGCGAGTTGCTACCTCCTCCTGTCATTTTTCTGCAATGCATTGCAGAAAAATTACAAGGGGGAGCGTTAGGCTTTCGCGGGATGCTCGAGGGGGTAGCTGTGCCAATAAAACACGAGAAAACCCATCACTTATCACTCATGCACCACCCTCTCCACTCTCACTTCACTTCCTCTCACCACCTTCACAAAATATACTCCTGTTTCCAAACCGGATAAGTCGATATGCCCAAAATCCTTTGATTTTTGTAGCACTTTGATACCGGCAATGTTGTATATTTCCAGTTTGTTTATTTTTTGTCCTGTATTTATTATCTTGATATAGTCGTATGCAGGGTTCGGTATTATGGTGATACCGGCATTTGCAAGATCATCAGTTGCAGTCAGTACGGACAATGTTGCTGCACCGGATGTAATATCTCCGCATTCGCCCGATATTTTCACCGTATAGCTTCCCGCTTCACTTTGTACCACATCGGATATAGTCAGCTGAGCAGTGGTAGTACCCGAATATTTGCCTCCGTCAGACAATACCGTACCATCCTTGTACCATTGGTACGTGGAAATTGTACCGCTAGCTGCAACAGAAAATACTGCTTGCTTGCCTTTATTTATTTCTAATGATTGCGGTTGGGTAGAGATAGATATCAATGGTTTTACTGTTAAGGTAGCGGCATCGCTGGTTACGATACCTCCATCACCTATTACCACACATCTGTATTCTCCAGCATCGGATGACGTTATAGCACTTATCGTATAGCTATTTGAAGTAGCACCGGAGATATCTGTATTATCTTTTTGCCATTGGTAACTGAGATTATCACCTGTCGCAGTTATATTAAAACTTGCTTCTTCACCTTCACATAAAGTTTTAGATTCCGGTTGAACGGATAATACTGTCTTCACTGCTACTTTCAATGTTGCTATTTCAGATTCCACTTCACTACATTTCCCTATAACTTTACACTTATAATTACCTGCATCAGTTTTAGATAAATTAGTTATTTGCAATGTAGCAGTATTACTACCTGAGATATTACCTTCATCTTCTAATTGCACACCTGATTTGTACCACTGATATGATTCAATATTACCACCACCTACAGTTATATCAAAAGTCACAGTTTCTCCAATTGCTTTATTTTGATCTTGAGGTTGCGATGCTATTGATAATTGGCCACCAACAGTCAATGTTGCCACATCGCTTGTCAGACTACCTTTATTTCCTGTAACGATACATGTATAACCTCCATTATCACTTGGAGCAACATTATTTATCTTGAGTGTAGTTGATATCGCACCGACAATATCAATACCATCTTTTTGCCATTGATATTTTATATAAGAACCTGCTGCTTTTATACTGAATATTGCAGTATCAGCAGGGCAAACTTCTAACGACACCGGCTGCTTTCTGATCTCTGTGGGAAAATTGCCTGCCAATAATGGATCATAGACAAATAATTCCTTTCCATATTCAGGTGATTTGCATATAAAAAATACTTTATCCCCCATTACCGTCAAGTGCTTCAAACTAGATAATGAATCAGTATCACTCAATGGGGTTAATTGAGATACTTTTTCATTTGATTCGTTGTAAGTAAAAATCTGAACAGGAGTACTATCAGTATATCCAAAAAATGCCAATTCATCACCATACTCAGCCGATGGAGCCTTTATATTACTATACTCATTAAATATCTTTTCAACCGTATTTCCATCTGTTCGATACCATCCAAAATTCCACCATTCGTTCATCGCTTGAAAATATAATTTATTGTTATAAACTTTCATATACAATGGTGCTCTATATTCATTACTGACTAATACTTTTGAGCCACTTACCGTCCCATCTGAAACATACAGACAATCTCCTTGGTCACTATCCCCATGATAATAAAGCTTACCATCAAATTCAATTATACCTTTATTTTTTTCCAAATCTTGAAACGATAATTCATCGTGCTTTGTAAGAGCGATTGTACCTTCAACCGTTCCATCTGTCACCCACAATCTATACCCTTCTCCACTTTTATTATAAAAGAAAAAGACTTTATTTCCAACAGGAGTCATATAAATCTTAGTATTAAATTCATTTCCGGTATTTATTGTATAGTAATCATGTGTCCCTCCCAAAGTTCCATCTGAAGTAAATAATGCCGTACCGCCATCAATTCCTCCAATTATAAAAAGATTATTGTCTGTAGCAGTCATATCTTTAATTCCGTCAGCCCAATAAAATTCATGAATTTGCGTTACCTGATCTGAATTTTTATCGTATTTCCTAAGTATGTTCTTATCAGAAAAATACAAAATATCATTAAAAATAGTAAAATCATCTAGAACATAAATAGAACTATAAATCTCCCTTACAGAATTATCTTGATTTATCTCAAGCAATTTAGCTATACTTTTGACTCTCACACAAATATATAACCTGTTATTATATTCAATATAATTATATATTCTTTTGTATTCCCCAATCATTTGAGTGGTATAATCCGTTGAATTGGAAACCCATAATCTACTTGGGCTGCTATCTTTGTCATATAAAAATATTTTGTCTCCAACAGTTGTCAAAATCCCTGAATCTTCCCAACTATTAAATGTTCCGGAAGATCCATTTGTAATATCATCAGCAATTGTTACTCCTTGTCCGGATATTGTATTATACATTAAAAATAAAGCAATTGCAAAAGTAAATCGCACTAACGTTCTCATTTTTTAAATTTTTCAAATTATTAAATATATTAACTAATCAATTTCCAAATGTTTGCACGGTAATAATATCTGAATACTTGGATCTACCTCCATCATAATGCTCTGCTATTATTTTGTACTCATAATGCACCACTCCTCTTTGAGGATAATCATCAACAAAAATATACCCGTCATATCCAACCATTTGCGCCAATCTAGCTGCATCCTCAGGAGATATACTTTTTGTCAATACAAAATTGGAATAGCTTATATTACCGGAATTAGTCCCACCTATAGTAGTCAATCCTTGTTGGAATACAATACGCCTATAAAGCTTAAATGAACGTAAATTTTCAAATTCAGTACTATATTTCCATTTGAAAGCTACTGCTTTTTTGTAATCCGCCAGACTAAATTGTCCGGGAGGTGCAGGGGGAACATTAACACTGGTGCTACCCGAAAGCAGATTTAAAACAGTACTTGATGGACCGTTTAAATTCCCCGGAATACTATATCCTGTAAAATTTGTAGTTAAGCCCACATAGTCAAGTACCGGCATAAAAGGAATTAGATATCCCTCAAAATCACTTAAGACTCCTCTAATGCCATCATCATAGGGAAATACTGATTTCTCCTTTGAATAAGAAATATTTCCGGCATCATCATAAGCCAACAATCTATATTTGTATGTATTGAATTTCAATGTGTCTAAATCCAAATAATTAGCTCCATCAATCAAGCTATTATTTGAAGATATTGTATCCGGTTCTTTTCCGACATCGAATGAAATAACTGTCTCCCAATTTGGAGTATTTGCAATTTTGCGTTGCAATTCATGTTTTACCAGATCATCAGTTTCACTTAATGCCCAATATACTGCAATACCCTGATCATATGCAATCAATTGTTTAATTATAGCTTGTGAGGGAGCGTTAATATCCGGTCTTTCCAATGCTAATGGGTCGGATAATTCTGACATATTGTATCTATTATCCACTGCAAATACTTTAAGAAAAATACTATCCAAGCCAAATTTCAAATCAATAAAGGTTTCAAAATGCGGTTTCACAAGAGCTAAGCTAGTCAATTGAGAATATTCACCATCAATTTTATTGCTATACACTACCTTGTATCCTTTTAGATCATCTTCCGTATTCGCATCCCAATCCATTGTCACCTTTCCATCATCACGTACAAATCCCGTCAAACCTGTGGGTTTAGCCGGTGGTATAGTATCAGCCAATTGCAGCAATTTCGCAATTGACCTGTATTTGTATTGGTTGATATCCGTAGCTTCCACGATATAATAACCGGCACCAATCGGATTGTCTTGCTCAAATATACTATCCGTTTTAGCCAAAGCATTAGGATTGATCACAGTAACGGTATCATCGATTTTCTTCAACCTCAATATATCGAAATGATCAAGTTTAGACCTCAAGCTATCAGGAGAAATATTCCATTTGATGTAGATACTATTATCTTCGGCAGAGGTCGAATCTATACTTATTTGCAAATTGAGTATTGGTTCTTTACCCTTGGCATGAACCGTGTCCGAAGGAGACCCATAACCCCCAAAAGAAGACAGCCCTACTATCCTATATGCATATTCAGTTGTATTATCCACCAATGAATCAACATAAAATGCAAAATCCGATTCTGCTTTGGCATCAGTCATATATATAAAAGGATTCTCATTTAGTACTTCAAATGAATCATCACCTATCTCTTTTCTTTCGATATTGTAAAAAGCATAGTAATCTTCCATTCCTGCTATAAGCCAACTCAACATTACCGTATGGTCACCACCTGCAGCAGATACATCTTGTGGTTGTGGCAAAGAAACAGCATCCGATAATGTTACAGCTACGACTCCACCTAAATAATTATGTGACTCATTTTCAGGATAATTGACATGTACCATATAGATATATTTGACACTATCTTCCACATCCACATCTACGTATCCCAGACCTAAGCCCTTCGCAACAGCATAATCCTGCTCGCTTAACATCATCGAAAACAGAAACCTCTCATCTTCATTATCTTGATATCTAACAGCATCCGAAAGCTTTATCGAATCAGGATTTGCATTGTATTGATACTTTAAAGAATCATCATACAAGATATCTTTGACAAGTAAAGCATTGTCATTGCTGGAAAAATTAGCATTCCATTCTGACTCAGTATAAGGTTTGAGCGAATCTACTAGCACTACAGCAGTATTTGCTTCTTCTTCAATAGTCATTGTATCATTTTGTATCCTTCTTGTCAACCTGTAACCATAATCTATTCCATCTCTCCAAACATCAATATCCGAGGGCATCCATTTCAATTTTACTGTATCTCCTACAACAATAGCTTTAACATCAACCCTATGTTCTTGCAAATCACTGCTGTTTTGTGATAAAACGGAATTTGAAATCAACAAAAAAATGATACTTAAATAAATTATCGAATATTTCATTATCGTTTATTTTTACTTTTTTTAAATTATTTTTTAAACTCAATCTTTTTTGAACTCGTTGTTATATTCTTACCTGGTAAATTATAAAAGAGCTCTATTTTAAAACTATCTCCACTGGAATAATCATTAAAAGGCAATTTATATATTCCATTTAATATTGGGGGAATAAAATAAGTATTTCCATTACCACCATCGTCATCATCATCATCGTCATCATCTCCTCCTCCGTCAGTATCATCACCTACATTTCTAAAACCAACTTTATTATCATTTCGATTTTGGGCCTTATTTCCCGTATTACCTCCATCTACCAATTGAGCTCCACCATTACCGCCACTAGAATTATTTACATAAGTCGATAATTCCCCCTGTAGATAATTTATATCATTAGCAACTATCGCTGCCAAATCAAAAACAATTCCTTGTTGCTTAGAAGTCGAAAAATTACTACTGGAATTATAAATATGATTATTAATAACCAGTTTATTCTCATCACCGGTTTTCACAAAATACCCAGCATCTCGTGGCTTCTTTCTTGACGGCATCTTGCTTCCTATTACTACTGTACTATCTCCTCCTGCCATATCTATGGGATAATTTCTACTGTAAAATGATATTCTATAATCTTTATACCAATTTGTTAATAGTGGACTGTTGCTATTAATTGTTATCAAAGGATCATTATTATCATTGCCTGAGATTTCAAACAAATCAAATAACTCAGAATTATTGATTTTTTTATATAAAACCGTATAAGAATAGTTATTTAATCCTCCCGTTTTCTTAGTATATTGATTTGTACCACTAGATACAACATTATTAATTTTTTCAATAAATGAATCAGAATTACTCACTCGAAAATATAGACTTACCAAAGTTCTCGGTCTTGATTTATTTTCTTCTTTATTGACAACACCCTCACCCGGAGGTTGATACAATGGGGTACCCGTGGCGCCTGTCATACTTGTATTATCTGACCCACTATTTCCTGTATTGGTTTCTTTCACATAGTATTCTTCATAAGAACCTTTTGGCAATCTGACTATTTCCAATTTATACTTCATTCCCGGTTGAAGCCATTCCATATTCATAGGAAACTCAATAATATTTTCAAATCCCATATAATTATAATCAAAAACATGAACTTCTCCATCCCCACTTGTCAATCTCATTTTTTGATCCATATCATCCGGTATTGTATAAAAAAGCTCCGGTTGTCCTTCCTCCAATTGTATATATCCTTTATGTTCATTCCATTCATCTCTATAAAAATTGTACATTCCATCTACAGGATACGAAAATGCAATATTGGACTTCGGTATATAATTATACCCCTTTCCTACCACAAATGTCACAGTTTTGGTCTCAGTAGCATCAGGAGTAGAACTATTGTTTTTAAATACATCTACAGAGACACTAAGTATCAAAGTATCATGAGCATACAACATATAATAAGGATCAACAACAATCAAGCTACTATCATTTTCATACTTGATTTCATAATCTACCCCTTCTTTGTATTCTCCATATCTCTTTGATGTTAGAACAACCTCTTTCAATAAGGCTTTATATCTTACTTTTTGCCCGTTCAATCCGGGTATTTCCACTGTTTTATCCAATGGAATATTCAAATATACATTGGGGCTTATATCCACCGGCATTTCTAAAGAACCATCAGCAGGATCGATAAAACTTATAACTTCCATACCCAAGCTGTTTGAATTGTCAGAAACGATAGTACAATAATCTCCCAATTCTACCTTCATATTTTTATGGAATTTAAATCTCCATATTTTCACTTTAACTCCTAATGTAGCTTGTGCAAAGAAAGGATTAGGAAGTTGAGCTTGTAAAACTCCTGCTATTCCTGCCTTCATAACATTAATTCCTTTAATAGTAAGATTTCCTTCCAAATATGCCCACATTTGCCCCATAGCATACCAACCCCCTATACCTATATTTTCTCCATAATCGGATGTTCCGGCACAATGCGCATTTTCAAAATGCCTCATCATCAAGTCAAAACCCAGTCCAGCCTTAAGGTTTGCTTGTCCTATTCCCACATCCAAAGCTGCAGCAATATCTAGTGAAGCTCCAAACACAAAACCTGCACCAGAATTTCTAAAAGTCTGGTTGGGCTTGACCTTAGAAGCTATAGCTCTAACATTCCTCGGTAATGGTGGCATATTCGGAACTTTTTTCCCAACATCCAAATATGCCGTAAGCTTCGCCGTTCCGATTACCGGAAGCTGTACATTCACTCCACATCTATCAGACGGAGTTCCAATATAGATATACCATGTATCTGATCCAAAATATATCTCTGTATCTACCATTTTGTAATTGGTTCCCGCACCTGTAAGAAAATGACCATAGCTATCCATAAAAGCCTTTATTGCTCCATGAAATTCATTATTATTGAAGTTATAATCAAAATGAACATATCCGGACAATGTAGCATTCATCTCAGGTTTAGCACTTTGATCCGCAAGAGGTGGCATAGGAACAAAATCCAGACTTGCCATCATTTTTGCCGCTCCATCAAATGAGATACTATTTATTCCTCCACGTCCACTATTATTTACATCATTGAACAATATACCGAAATTAACCGTACCATTCACTATTTCTTTGTTGTTCGCCATTGAAAACATTGCTCCTGCTTTCAATCCCAATCCTAATGAATCATTAGGGGTGTATTGAACCCCTGATAATGAAGTACCTAGTGGGGGAATGCTTTCGGGAATTGGTTTAAACATATCGGCTCCAGTCATATTTTTGGACATGTGGTATGATACTCCGCCTGCAAATCCATCTATTGATAATGGACCTACAGGAATCCCTTTATTCAATTCTGCCAAAGCATCAACCAAAAAATATCTGTATTCATCATTTGTAGCATTATAATCTGTCTTTCCGAATAATGCCAAAGCCTTCATATTACCGACTTTAGAAAATTCCATATCAACAAATCCCTGAAAGCCTTTACCCCACTTATTATCGCCTTCAAAAGTCTTTAACGAACCAATAATATGCCCTGCCGAAAACTCCACATTTATACCCAATTCATTAATTTTAGCTCTATCATAATTCCACTCCTGTCGTCCCAACTGATCATAATTTAGCTTACCTATAATATCAAATCCTCCGTTTGCATTTATTTTCAATGCATCAACCAAAGTCAAATCTATATGAAACGAAAGCCCGACTTCATTCTGATTGGGAGATATCATTTTTATCTGCGATAGATTAATACCAAATCCCCACAGTTTGGTTGACACGGACGCATCGCTCATTTCCCAAACGCCTGATTCAAATAGAGGGTCTTGGTTGGATACTTTCATCCCGGTAAATGTGATACTTGGTAACTTTAAACTTATATTTCCTGCTATGTCATCCGGTTTTATCTCCCCATTCAAAGTAGCTACTGCAAGCACATCTCCATTATCACTGGTCACTTCAACATTGCTATTATTATCCAAAACCACATCTGCAACAAACAACCCCATTCTCATGTCACTATGAGGCTTAACTGTAAAATCATAATAGTTGCCGGCACCGTATGTTGCTGTATATTCCATGTCACTTTTAAAAATAGGTACATTCAAATATCCATTCATCCCGGCACTTTGCAATTTGTTTCTGACTATCGTCAAATAAAATTCATCAATCGAAAATTTCCACCCCCCCAAAGTACCTGTTTCTAAATCCAATAATCCGGGTGCAGTTACAATACCTGACACACCTTGTGCATCAATCATCAAATGCTGAACTCCTACTGTTTGCATTTCTCCTGTTGCCGAAAAACTACTTGGGAAATGTACTGTTAATCCTCCAAAATAAACACCTTTCCAATTTTCTGAAAAATTATTATTATCTGTAATATTATCACTATTATCTCCGGTAATATTATATTCGGAAGGCAATTCAACTTCAGCTGACCTTTTATCACTAAAATCAAAAACCAAATTGGAAACTTCCCACTTCAAGTCCGTATACCCTGCTATTGCAAAAGGTTTGGGCTTAGCTGTACTATCTTGATTTATCGCTATATATATATCAGACCAACTTGCTATATCTACCAAAATATCAATTCTATACCTTTCATCATCAGGCAGTTCTTCCAAATTGTCATCCAAAGGAATTATTAGATTTCTACATACTTCAACAGCCAAATCCAAACTCATATTTTCAAAACCGTCACAGTTCCATCTAACCTTGGTCTCTCCTGTAGGTTTAATTATTAGTTTGGCATTATTATTCATCCTGATTTCAATCTGGGATTTCAATTGCAATTCCCCACTTTGCACTCCATTAGTACCAAAAGTAACATCATGTGCTTCAAAAACCAATTTTTTCGGTCTATCTGTTGGAGAATCCGGCACTGTAAATACAAAATAAGCATCCAATTTTGCCCCTTGTGGAGTTAGCACTATATTGTCAAGATATATATTATATTCTAAACCACCTTTATTATTAATTAAAGCTAATGGCAATTTATGAGCAGGTCCCCAATTTGGAACATTTTCAATGAATTCCCCTTTAGCTTTCATCTTTTTATACAATTCTTCAAGATAATATCCCCTGCTCAATCCTTTTATATTCCTATATCCTTGGTCAAATAAAAATAAGCGTTCTGCCATCGGGTCTTCGTTATCACTTATAAATTTCCCAATATCTTCATCATTTGAGGCTAGTGCATAATAATCACTACTATAGTCAACCTCTCTATGTTTTGAGGGTGAAAAAATATCACTATTTTTATTGATTTTTTTATGCTTATAATCAATATATGCAGTTCCCGAACCCGTAGCGTCAGAAACAATAGCAATTATCTGATTTTTTACCCAATCTGCAAATTTCTGAGGATCTTTCTTAAATTCCTGTACTTCATATTTTGATAACTTTGATAAAGCTATTTTCAACGATTTTATAATTTCTTCTTGTCCAACAGAGTTTATCGCATCTAAATACTGATTATAAACCACTTTCATTTTGTCACATTCATACAAGTCCACATGCGCTTTCTCCAAAGCCATAACATCTGCATCCCTCTCTTCACTTTTATATACCATTACTTTAGGTGCTTTGATAAACTCATTGCTCATACCTTCTTCATAATACTTATTATTTTCCCCAACTATAAATTCTCTATCAAATCCTTTTTTCTTTATTTTATCATTGATTATCGTTCTATATTGATCACAATCCAAAGTCGAAAGTTTAGCCTGCAGACTATCAATAAGATCATCAATATTTTCCGTGACAGTAGTTGTTATTATTTGCTCAATAGAATCGATAAATTGTTTTACTTCAGGACTATCCGAACAACCCGGATCACAAACATGACCGAGAGTATCGAGCCCTTCTCTCGAGCACCCACAATCATTATACGAACTATTTGTACCTTTGTATTTGCCATTTACATCAAACCCGTTATCATCATATTTTCCACCGTTCTTATAATTTCCATTAGCATCAAAACCCCATTGATCCAATCCCGTCACAGGATCAACAGTAGTTTCTTCATAGTCCTTTAAACATATCTCCCCTCCTATACTAAATGTATCAGGTTCTACATTAAATCCCATATCGGACATTTCTTGCGCACTTCCCTCTACTGCCGTGAGAGTTCCTTCAAAAGCATCATACCCTGAATTCACTTGCAATGATTCAAAATCCACCAAAATCGGAGCATTGGAAAATGGATTTGCCAGCAACCCTTGCCCATTATATACCGGACCGGGATTTGCAATATATGATACGATAAAACTAAATCCCGCCATTTTGACTACATCTCCTACAACTAGATTGTTAATTGCATCCATATCATCAATAACCGGTGGTACGTAAGTAGTATCATTGCAACTATAAGTTGGCAATGTAACTTTACTGTAACTAATATTATATCGCTTACATACATTTATAACCTGACTATTCTTTTTGATCTTAATCTCCAATTCTCCCGAATCACCATAAAAGTTATCAAAATTATCACTGTGAAATGCTGCTACTACTTCTCTGAGATTTCCAACTATATAATTACTGTAAAGACTTGGTGCTTCAATTACATTACCACTATTATCTTCTATTTGATATGAAAAAGTGAACTCCAACTTATCAACCTCAGAAGTGAAATAATCATTTGCCTCTTCATAACTTTGATATCCCAATTCTTCAATCAATTTCTGATCAAGATAATTGTATTGTTCATCATCATCCGGATGATTAAAATCAAATTGAATAAAATTATTATGTGGACTCGACTGTAATAATAATTCTAATATATCGCACAAATTATGTTCTACCTCTCCTACTACAACCTCCAAAGTTGTACTTTGATCACACATTTTACCTTCCTCAACACCCTCGTGATATACTATCATATCAATATAAAGAAACTGTGAAACTCCAAAATCCGCAAGGATAGCTTCCCATTTCGATAGCAAAAATTCAGGACTCCCATCATAAAAAGGAATAGTAACACGAGAATTATTATTACCCTGCACATCCAAATCAATCCGTACTATATTTTGATCTTGAACTATTTGATCAAATATCTCTTGAGTAGTATTTTGATCAGTAGTGAATTGTAGTTTTACATCATTCCCTATTTTAGTAGCCTTTATCCCTTCTATAAAATCACATATATCATCTTCCTCTTCAGCATTACATTCCGGCACATCAATATTAAAATCAGCAAATGTCAAATTAGTGGAATAAGAACATGATGTAGGTGCCGAATCACCATTATGATATTTATAATTATAGATTACTTCATCGAATTGTTCACTTCCCAACAACTCGTATATATCTGTACCGATATTTTGTGAATATACCTTACTCCAAACAGTTGCCTGTCCTGATTTCAAAACAATCTCCACATTGTCAAATGTATATGTCCAACCTTCACAATTTTCGATATTTCCCGGATAATCCCAATCAAAAAACACACAATCCTCTCCTTCCTGGTGTGAATATAAAGCATGATAATCATTGCTTGTAGAATCTAATCTACTTGCAATATAACCACAAAAATTTGATGTAGTACATTGGGTACTACAGGATTCTGCATATTCACCAAAATAATCATGATATTTTGGAGCAGTATAATCACAAAAATCTGACGCGCTTGTATTATAAGAAAATTTATATACAACACTATCAGACACTATATCGAAATTTTCTTCTCCTGATACCCCATGTTTATCCGCATCTCTATGTTCTTGATGAATTAAGGCTCCTTTATTATAAAAATATATGTGTAAATGATTCATATCAGATTTAAAATTATACTTAATATATGTACATGTTTCATTTGACTGGAATACTGCAAAAACATCGCTTCCATTACCTGAATTATCATCTAGAATATCTTTTTCCGTTGCACAGTTCCAATCTACATTAATAAAATAACTTTCATTAACATTCAAATTAACCCATGAACTGTAACTTTTTTCTCCATTAATCAGACAAACCCTTCTTACTTTAATTTTAACTTCTGGCTTCATCAAATCTTGAGATATTTCAATCTTTTTATCACTAGTAAAAACCTTTTTCACCTCTCGATAAAGTGATGATTGATATTCTATCTCATAATCAAGTTTTTGATCAACTTTTTCCTCATCCCATTTAACAACAATAGATTTTTTATCCTCATTATAAATCGCATAAACCTCCTTCGGCTCAGTACAATCCGGCCAATCTTCATCATTATTTGTTGTTAATATCTCTTTTTTCCGGTTTTCATCACCTCCAGCGATATCCTGTTTATCCAAAAAGGCAATATCTTGTGAAAAAACAATAAAATTTACCATTAAAATCAATGCTGAAAGAAAGATTTTTTTCATAACTAAATTATTTTAAAAATTTTTTTTAATTTTTTTAACTTTATCAAAATCCATGTCCGGCAACACTTTATCCCCCCATTGATAAAGTTTGTTGTTTAAGTATTATATATATTCATAATATATAACTCGAGGCAATTCTATGA
>Ga0256831_1000863_pt1 | contig 16019 bp, 14 predicted proteins | sample 132544metaG_FD_189087 | JGI IMG/M metagenome (GOLD analysis project Ga0256831, IMG submission 189087) | Hydrothermal vent microbial communities from Lau Basin, Pacific Ocean - 132-544 | ecosystem: Environmental > Aquatic > Marine > Hydrothermal vents | place: Pacific Ocean: Lau Basin | collected...
TCATTATAGGATATGGCACATAGTGATATATGACAATATCGTCTCCATGCACTTCAAAGTCTCCTGTGTCTACCACTATCTCCACCAAAAGATCGCCGGGCACTGCACCTGGTATTTCTTCTCCCTTGCCCCTTATGGTGAGAATATCCCCCGTCCTTACCCCTGGTGGGATATTGATTTCTATATCTTCAATGGCGTCTATAACACCCCTGCCGTGGCATACGGGACACTCCTCTTCTATTACCCTGCCTGTGCCGTGGCATGTGGGGCAGGGCACCGTTGTGGAGAAGGTCATAAAGCCCATTGTTTGTGTCTTATGAACATATCCAGTGCCCCCGCAGGTGGGACATGTATGTACCTTACTGGGGTCTTTGGCGCCGGTGCCGCCACAGGCGTGGCATATTTTAGGTCTCTTCACGGTGACCGTATATGTGCCACCCTCTATTGCCATTTTCAGTGGTATTTCTACCCTAACTTTGACATTCCTTCCCCGCCTTCTTTTCTGGCGAGTGCGCCCTCCAGGTGTAGAGAAGAAAGAGCCAAATAGATCTCCAAATATCTGTGATAGGTCTTCAAAGGATCCACCACCAAATATATCCTCAAAGGGACTACCGCCAGCATAGGTGCCGCCGGTAAATCCCCCTTTTCTCATGGCATCATATTGTGCCCTCTTCTTGGGGTCAGAGAGCACCTGATATGCCTCGTTTATCTCCGCCATCTTCTGGGCTGCCTCGGGATTGTCTTTATTAATATCCGGATGATACTTTCTCACCAACTCCCTATATTTCTTCCTTATTTCCTCCTGCGTGGCATTTTCTGGCACGCCCAGTATCTCGTAGTAGTTTTTCAAGGAATACCACCTCCACATTTATTTTATGCCATCTTGGGTTTTATTAGTGCCAGTAAAGTGTCGTTCTTATGCTTTTAAATAAAAAAGGGGAGCCCTCTGGCTCCCCCTCCTCTTATCTTCTGTTTTTAGAAATTTGGTGTGCCGTCTATGGTGTCGTTGTCGTCTTCTTCATTTCTACCAAATGGACCAGGTCCTCCCTGTGGGCCTGTAGATGGTCCCTGACCGGTGGGTCCTCCCTGGGTGCCTCCGCCATACATGCTCTGGCCAATCTTCTTCAGTTCCTCAGAGAGTTCTTCCATCTTGGCTTTTAGTTTCTCCGTCTCTGCCTGCTGTTTGACCAGTTCTTCCAGTTCAGATGCCACAGACTCTATCTTTGCCCTGATATCCGCAGGCACCTTATCGCCGTATTCCTTTAATACCTTCTTGGTTTCATACACCATCTGATCCGCCTTATTGAGAGTTTCCACATGTTCGGCTCTCTTCCTGTCCTCTTCGGCAAACTCCTCTGCCATCTTCTTCATACGCTCAATTTCCTCATCGGACAGGTTCTTAGAGCCGGTGATGGTAATGTGCTGGCTCTTGCCCGTTGCCATATCCTTGGCTGTGACTTTCAGTATGCCGTTTTCGTCTATCTCAAATGTCACCTCTATCTTTGGCACGCCGCGGGGTGCCGGTGGAATACCGTCCAGTATAAACCTACCAAGAGACAGATTATCCTTGGCAAACTTTCTCTCACCCTGCACCACATGGACCTCAACCTGAGTCTGGTTGTCTGCCACTGTGGTAAATATCTCACTCTTCTTTACTGGGATAGGTGTGTTTCTGGGTATCAGTACATGGACAATACCGCCAAATGTCTCAACACCCAGGGACAGTGGTGTGACATCAACAAGGACGATGTCCTTCTCCACACTACCCTCAACAATACCCGCCTGCAGTGCGGCACCAATAGCCACTGCCTCCATGGGATCTACACCGCGTTCTATGGGTTTTTCAAAGTAGTCCTCTACAAACTTCTGAACTATAGGCATGCGGGTAGGACCGCCTATGAGTATGATCTTGTCAATATCTCCTTTGGTAAGACCGGCGTCTTTCAGTGCCTGATCAATGGGACCCCTTGTGCGCTCAACAATGGGGGACACCAGGCTTTCCAATTTTGCCCTTGTCAGTGTCATCTGCAGATGCACAGGCTGGCCGTCTTTCATGGCGATAAATGGCAGAGATATATCCGTTGTCAGTGTGGAGGACAGTTCTATCTTTGCCTTCTCCACAGCCTCCCTGAGCCTAACCATTGCCATGTGATCCTGCCTGAGATCTATGCCGTGCTCGGCTTCAAACTCTCTCAGGACATATTCCAGGAGTGCCCTGTCCATATCTCTACCGCCCAGTTTAGTGTCTCCTGCTGTGGAGAGTACCTGGAAGACACCGCCGCCAAAGTTCATGATGGTGACATCTAGTGTTCCACCACCAAAGTCAAAGACCAGTATGTTAAGATCATCGCCCTCTTTGTCAATACCATAAGCCAGTGCCGCGGCGGTGGGCTCGTTGAGAAGTCTGACAACCTCCAAACCTGCTATCTGACCGGCATTCTTTGTCGCCTGTCTCTGTGCGTCGTTGAAATATGCTGGAACAGTGATAATGGCCTTCTCCACAGGTTCGCCGAGAAATGCCTCGGCATCTTTCTTGATTTTCTGAAGAATAAATGCCGATATCTGCTCCGGTGTATATTCCTTATCAAATATCTTTATCTTCTTTCTCGTTCCCATGAGCCTCTTAACACCGGTGACGGTGCCCTCCGGGTTCATGGTTGCCTGTCTTCTGGCTGGCTCACCAACAAGCACCTGTCCGTCTTTGGTAAATGCCACCACCGATGGCACAGTCTTTCCATACATGGTAGAGCCCTCGGCAGAGGGTATAATGGTTGGCCTACCACCCAGCACAACTGCGGCAGCCGAGTTTGATGTTCCCAGATCTATACCTATGATCTTTCCCATGTTTCCACCTCCCTACAGGTTAAGTTGTGTATCTACTTAAAGGATACCACAATATTAGCAATCTCATTAATGTATTGCTACTTTTGATATAAAGTTTTTATTCATTAACAGTTGGATTTCTTGCAAAAATATGCTCTCCGTATCTTATAATGTTAAAAACCCTTTTGACGTAAGATTAGGAGGCGACAGGTATGGAATTTGTGGTGGATTTTCGTGGTGAAAAACTGGTACTCACCGACAAGGCGGATATGAAGAAGATATATATTGAGTTTAACAACACCTGTAATCTCAACTGTAAGATGTGCTATCGCCAGACATGGAAAGATGAACTGGGGAATATGAGCGATGAGGTCTTTGATAAACTTATGGAGGATATGAAGGCATTTCCAGAGCTTCGCACCGTTGTTGTGGGGGGTATTGGTGAGCCCACATATCACCACCGCTTTAAAGACTGGATAGCCCGCCTTGCTGAAAGGGGCTACTATATAAAGATAACAACCAACGGCACCATGATTACCGAGGAGTTGGCAAAGTTTCTGGTAGATATGAATATTGGCGAGGTCATTATATCTGTTGATAGTCCCAATGAAGATGTGTTTGCCGATATTAGGGGTATTAGTCTATCCACAGTATTTGATGCCACCCGACGCATTTTGGAATATAGAAGACAGCAGTCTAAGGCATTTCCACGTGTGTTATGGGAAATGGTTATCATGAAGGAGAACTTTGACCTGGTAGAGGAAGAGATCAAGGAGGCAGGGGAGTTTGGTGTTTCCGGACTTATACTCTCCAATGTTATTCCCTTTGCCGAAAGCGTGAAGGATGATCCCATATACCCCCTTCTTCCAGAAGATGCCATGAAACTAAAAGATAAGATATATCTCTGGGGTGTGAGGTATGGTGTTAAGGTGGAGATCCCTGAATTTTCCATAAAATCCGAGAGATACTGTCCCTTTGCTCTTGATAAGGCTACCGTTATAGGTTGGGATGGAGAGGTCCTTCCATGCTACCGCCTTGCTCACTCTTATACAGAATGGGTGTTTGGGGAGCCTGTACAGGTTCAGAGATATTCCTTTGGCAATATAAAGAATGAGAGCCTATATGATATCTGGAATAAGCCTGAATACAGGCTTTTCCGGTTTAAAGTCAATACCTATCAGGTGCCTGACTGTGCCACATGTGATCTGAAGGGCAGATGTGAACTGATGCCCAGCACTTGGTCAGACTGTTGGGGCAATACCCCATCCTGCAGTTCATGTTTGTGGTATCACAGGTTCTCCCTCTGTCCATAGTCCCTCTGGTGTATACTGGTAATAACTATGTAGGGACTGTGTGTGGGAGGTGGAGAATATGCCTTATAAGGTGAAAAGGGGAGCCTTTACTCTACTTGTGATGATTCTTGTATCATTTATGGTGTTTTCCTTTGTATCCTGTGGCTCGCGGTCTGCACCCCAGGGTGGAAACACTGCCACGACAACCGGTGGCGGAAAAGATACATCTACCACTGCGACAAGTTCTCGGTCAACCGGCGGGGGGGAAGAGACATCTACATCTGCTAATGTTACAGGATCTACCACTGTGGCAAATGTCCTGTGCCCTCCGGATAAGGGACTTGTCATATTTGGAACAGAGGGATGTCCTCACTGCCGTGCACTTAAAACCCGTTCTTATGGTGTTTTTGGAGAGAATAACACCTGTTTTGTTGAGGTGTCTCCTGCCTATGGGGGCACAGAAAAGGCAAGGGATTTCTTCCCCAAGATATATAAAGAGGCATATCCTTTTATAAAGGATAGTGACATGGGGGTGCCACTGGCATTTCTCTTTTACGGTGGTGAGGTTAGAGGGGTTTTTATTGGTGAGATGCCCACAGAAACCCTTTCTTCTATGGAGAAGTTTGTGTCCACATCTACCCAGTCATTTATTGTCTGGGGGGGTAAAGCCTATGTCCTTACTGCCACAGCCCAGTCTGCCCTTACACAGGATATAAAAAACTTCTTTAAGAATAGGTAATCTGGGGTGGCAAACACTGTATGAAAAAGGATATTGTAGGGGTGGCATGGTTTCTTGCACTCACTCTTCTATTTCTGTGGATGGGTAGGGGCATGATTACCTTTCATTCCCAAAGTGATATTCCTACACTCCCATTAAAATATGGCACCGTGGCTGTCCTATACGGAACCATGCCACCCTACGACGCCTCTATTACCATAGGCAGTAGCCTATGTCTTCACACCCTTATGGATTTGACCTATGGGGAAGGGGTAGATGAAACCCACATACTCTCTTTTGTGGTAAAAAATGGTGTGGTCCATGCGGCTATGCCATATCCCATATCGGGGGGGCTTCTTTCCCATATAAGGCATAGGGTGGAGACAGATGGTGTATATCTTATTTACAGGGAAGATAAAAAAGCCTTTGACGTTCTCAGTATAAAAAAGGCAAGGAAGATTACATCTTCACTGCTCTGGTGTATCAATAAATATGCCCAAGAGGGGAGCGGTGATAATACTAAGGACAACCACAAGGATAATATTCATTCCAAGCCCCAGCATACAGAGAATAATTGAACCATAAACCAGTGATGCCCACTTCACCTTTCCTTTCTCTGCCAGTATCTTTTCAAATATGACAAATGCGGCGTATAGAGCCATGGTGCCTCCGACAACTTTCAGTCCCAGTCTGAGACCGGAAAGTGCCGGTATCTTAGAACTTTCCTTTAAGAGAATCCATAGGGGAATAATTATAATCAGCGATGGCAGGAGTATACCAAGCATGGATACTATGGCACCTAGCAGACCGTGGGTTTCAAGCCCTGTGGCATAGGCAATATTTAAGCCCGATGGACCAGGTACAAATATAGATGGTCCTATCATATGGGCAAATTCTTCATCGGTGATAAGTTTTCTATTCTCCACATATTCCCTGTGAAATAGAACGATGGTTGTATTGCCACCACCGTATGACAGTAGCCCTATCTTTGCCGATGTTATGAATATTTCCCACAAACTCATTTTTCCGCTCATGCCAGTCCCACCAACCCCATGGCAATGCCCACGATCATTGTTATGCCTATAAACCATGCCGGGTGTAGTTTGTATTTATACATGATCCAGATCCATATGAGGGAGTATACAGACACCACAATAGACATAGTATGTCCTATGTGAATAATGACATTTTTCAGTATTAAGATGGCTGCAAAGAAGGACAGAGCCCAGCCTATAACCTTTGTGGCTTTTTTGAAGCCTAGCGTCCACCTGTTTTCCGTGAGGTTTTTAAATATGTGCCAGAATAGGGGCATTAATGTGAAAGATGGAGCCGTAATGCCTAAAACCATTATGAAAATCCCTATAAGACCACCGACTTCATATCCAGCCAGTGCACCAATGTTGATACCAAATGGACCTGGCACCAAGAATGTTGTTCCCACCATACGGGAGAATAGATCCTCTGATATAAAACCAGGTGCCACAAAAAGGCGGTGTACCAGCACAATCATGGTGCCACCGCCACCGTATGCCAGATACCCTACTTTTAGTGCGTTTACTATCAGTGTCCATATACCCATAACAGGGAGCATTATATCACTTTATTTCATTTGCGACTGGGTATGCGGAATCCTACACGGTGGGATATGGTGTCAATAAAGTTGTGGAATATGAGAGAGCCTTGAACCACAGAAACAAGGGCAGTCAGAACCTCCTCTACACTAATGTCCACCGTTGGCATCTCCATTGTTACACCGATAATACCCTCTTCCTCTTTCAGTAGTGCTATCTTTGCAAAGTTAATATCGCGGTTCAGTGCCAGTATATTCAAAAGGTCATCTTTACCCAGGTCTTCTATGTTTACCTCAACACTGTGATATACAAGGAGCATGGTGGGAGATCCATTTTCGTCTCTTACAAGCCTTACGCTTATGGGAAGTTTATCGCTCCACGCATCTACGGAGAAGAATAGATCCCATTTATCGTTTTCTGAATGTTCCATGTTAAACTTCATATCGTCTTTTAATGTCTCCAGAAAGGCCGATATGATCTTCTCTGTGATAATCATATGTGTCCCCTCCTTCTCCTTTTTGTAAAGTGTAGCACGGTTAGGTACGCCGTCTCAAACTTTAAGGGTTAAAATATAAGTGTAATTCCATATGAATGTAATTCATATTAATAAATATTTGGGAGGAGGTCTGGGAGAATGAAAAGTGAGAAGAGAACCAGTTTGCGTGTGCAGATGCTAGTCTTTGGACTAATTCTTGTTATTGTTCTGCCCGCGCTTATTGGCTGGATTGTTCTTGGTAGTTTCAACAAATTTGCATCTGCCTCTATGAACAACCAGATTGCATCGTTGGGAACTACACTTAGCGGTGATATGTCAAACTGGTTTAAGTCAGCCGGTGAAGATCCACTTGTAAATACCGCAAATAAACTGCAAGAGGTGGGACTTACCGATCCCATGAAAGCCAAAGGGCTTATTATGGAGGCTGCCCAGAACTATGGGGTTCAGGACCTGACGAAGTGGGAAAATGTTATCTCATCTGAGGATAATCTTCAGAAGGCAAAGGAACTGACACAGAAAGCGTGCGGTGATGGTTTCTTTACCCCTGATCAGTGTGATCTTGTAAAGAAATACCTTACTGCCTATACCATTGTCCATGACGGCTGGTCTGCTGTAAAAGGTGATGTCTTGTGGCTCTATGCCGGTTATGAGGATGGTTATATGCTTGATGGTTCTTTCTGGGTACCAGATAAAAAACCCGATGAGGGTGGTTATGATCCCCGTGTAAGGCCGTGGTATAAGAAGGCTATGGCAAATCCCGGTAAGGTTGTCTATACAGATCCCTACATTGATGCTAACACAGGTGATATCATTGTGACTATTGCTAAGACATTTGATGTAGACGGTCAAACCGTCGGGGTTGTGGGTATTGACTTTAGGCTTACAACCCTTACTAAAATGGTGAAAAATGCTGTTTTGACAGAGGGAGAGTCAATTATTGGTATGCCTGTTCTCTTTGCCAAAAACTCTATCATTGTCGCTCACCCCAATCCTAATATTACAGGTATTGCCCTTGATCCACAGAAATATGGTCTTCTAAATGATGAGGGATATAAGAAAATTTACGATGAAAAGATAAAAAAGATAGGTTTTACCCAGGAAGATTTGGAAAGACTTAAAAATGCATGGGAAAAAATAGAAAAGGCTAAAGAAGGTGATTGGATAGAGGGTCATGATAAAGTGGGGCATTTCAGTATGGCTATCTTCCACCTTGACAATGGCTGGATACTGGGATATAAGGTGTATGACAAGTACTTTGCTGCCTACATAGGTGCCCGCAACAGCAGTATTATTGCCATCATTGTCCTAGCCGTGCTTGCCGGTATACTTATCTACTATTACATCAATAAGATCATCGGTAAACTGGATACCATTGCGGTTGCTGCTATGAAGGTGGCAGATGGTGATCTGACCGTGGAAATACCTGATTACAATCACAAGACAGAGATAGGATTCCTTGTGGAGGCTCTGAAGAAACTGGCGCACACACTAAAAGACTTTGTTATGAAAGTGTTTGGGGCTACGCAGTCGCTGAAAACTTCTTCCCAGAGTTTGGCATCGGCATCAGAGTATATGGAGGATAGCATTAATCAGCTTATGGATGCCGTTGCCCAACTGGCAGAGGCAGCTACACAGCAAGCAAATGAGGCAACAAATGCTGCCGAGAGTGCATCCCAGATTATGGACAGTGTTGAGACTATGGCAGAAAATGCCCGCACATCTCAGCATGTTGTTGAGAATACCATTAATGCACTTGCCAACAACGCTGAGAATGTTGTTCAGATTGCGGGAGAGTTAAGGGCACAGGTAGACAGCCTTGGAGAACTGGTTGCATCTGTTGAGGAGCTTAATAACATGGCAGAGAACATATCCTCTATCGTTGATACCGTTACAGAGATTGCCGAGCAGACCAATCTTCTTGCCCTTAATGCTGCCATTGAGGCAGCCCGTGCCGGTGAGGCAGGTAGAGGCTTTGCCGTTGTTGCTGATGAAATTAGAAAACTGGCAGAGCGTTCTGAAGAGAGCGCATCTGACATTAGGAATATTCTTAGAGGCCTCCTCAATAAGATTGAAGAAGTTGTTCGTAGCATTGAGGAAAAATTCAGACTGCTAGAAGAGGAAGGACAGCGCCTTATGAAGGTTGCCGATGAGACAGCCAAACTCGGTGAGGATACTCAGGAGATCGTGGTTCGCATCAACGATATTATTAATGGTGTAGAACAGATCCGAAACCAGGTTGGGGTCATCTCCAGTGCTATTGAACAGATTGCAGCCGTGGCTGAGGAGAATAGTGCAACCGCAGAAGAGATCTCCGCATCTACCCAGAGCATGGAGGAAGTTACAGGCCAGCTTAGAACGGCAGTTGCTCAAATTGAGGAGGAAGCCAGAATCTTTGAAGAGATTGTTAGTAGATTTAGGGTGTAATCACGTTAGATGACGAGGGGGAGGACTCTGTCCTCCCCTTTTTATCAGGGGTGATGGGTATGATCAGTAGCCAGACAAGGGCGCAGGCAAGCCTTGCATCTACCTATTTTTCCATAACGGGTCTTGATGTAGATGTTGACACCGATGTTCTTCTTTATGCCGTATATAAACTGGTAGAAAAGGAGAATAATATAAGACTGCTCTTTAAGAAGGTCATAGAGTCCCGTATGTTTGTAATGACAGATTTTCTTGTGGGATGTGCCGATGCACCGGATGTCGGCAGATGTGAACGCAGAAGGGATAGGTATTTTGAGAAAATTATGGAGTATCTGGAAGAGCCGCTAGGGGAGTTTCTTTTTGCGAAATATGGTGTTTCCTTAGAAAAGATCCTACATGTGGCCGATGAGATAGATTCTATTCTTGAAGATGCAACATCCTTCTATGTTAAGAAGGCTATGACCTCTGTTTCCGATGCCATATACGATGCACTTTCCAGTCATGGATATAAGGTGTCTCCCTCTGAAAGTCCCTTAGATGTGCTTCTTCGTATTGTGGAAGAGAAGGGTGGCATGCCCCTTGTAAAGGCACTGGTTATTTACCTTATGGTGGTAAACTATGCTATGGCCTTTGTAATGCTTTACTTGGAGGAGCATAAGGTATGAATGTAGAAAAAGAAAAGAAAGATACAGAGTGTGCAAAGTGGGAACCCTATATGGAGATGGGGCACTCTGAGATTGATGCCCAGCATAAGAGGCTTATTGCAGAGATTAATAAGTTGTGTAAAGAACTAGATAATAAAGAACCAGATGCAGAGAAGATAAAGGGGCATATAAAGTTTATGCTTGCCTATGCGGCTGAGCACTTTGCCACCGAGGAAAAACTCATGAAAGATATTGGGTATCCTGGCTTTCTCAACCACTACAATATCCACAGATGGTTTGAAAAACAGGTGAAGAATCTGGTAAATGACTATGTGAAGTTTGGTCCTACCCATACAATGGTTGTCCGTATCCACCACCTGCTTGTGGACTGGCTTGTGAGCCATATATGTGGCACAGATGGGGATCTCCGGACATACTATAAGTCTTATATCAAACATGAGTTGAATATGGCAGGAGGAGGAGCCTCCTCGCCGGAAGATGAACGTTCCTCTGAATGAACATCTTTTCCCCGGGTTTGATATAATGACGAGGTGTATTACTTTTAAAAATATTTTTGGAGGTGCAAATGGTGAAAAAGTTTGTAGCACTGGTCCTCGTTGCCTTTTCCCTTCTGTTTGTAGGGTGTGCGGGGAATGGGGGTACTCAGACACCACCTGCCGGTGGTAGTCAGACAGGAACAACATCACAGAAGGAGACAGCATCAGTTTCCGCAGGAAAGGAGAGTAAAACCGTGGTAAAAAAAGGTGACATTGTAAGTGTAATCTATACAGGTAGGTTTGAAGATGGTGAGGTATTTGACAGCAACGAGGGTAAAGAGCCCTTTACATTTCAGGTGGGTAGCGGACAGGTTATTCCTGGGTTTGATGAGGCCGTTCTTGGCATGAAGATAGGTGAAGAGAAGACTGTTACACTGACACCTGATATGGCATATGGCGAGAGGGATGACAGACTGGTATTCCAGTACCCCATAGACCAGTTTCCCGATGATATCCGTAAAAACCTTCAGGTTGGTATGACCCTTTATATGAACACAGAGCAGGGACCTATTCCTGTAAAGGTTATTGGTATGGAGGGTTCCACTGTGACCATCGATGCCAACCATCCACTGGCAGGAAAAACATTGATATTTGATATTAAAGTTGTAGATATCAAAGCTGGCCAGTAAGAAGGTTTTAAAGCAGGGAAATTAGGGGGCGAAGACTCGCCCCTTTTTCTTTTGTTAAGTCTTACTGGATAAAATGCTACCATGAGTGTTGATGTATATTTAAACTTTTATATAAGAAAGATAGGATCTGTCTTAGCCCTTTCTTGTTAGAATGAAAGCATAAAGGGTTTAAGTATAAGCGGTGGGAGGGGTTTATATGAAAAACAAGGTTGTCATTACGGGTGTTGTGGCTGTTATTTTTATTCTCCTTATGATGTTGTACATATATGTTCCCCGGGGCGGGGAAGGGCCTGTTGTTTACTACTATGTGGAATTTAAGGAAAATCTTGTATTCCACTCTCTTGGAGAAAATACGGCGTCTACCACCACTGTGGCACCGCCGGGGTATCTTATGGGTATAGCTCCCCACTCTTTGGTGTTTGCAAAGCCCCTATCTGGTGGAAAGGCTACCTTGCTCCGCATATACAGTCCTACTGATATTATTTCCCTTGCCACAACAACAATGCCCACATTTGTGGGGCTTCAGACAGATAAGTACATTGTCTATGGGGTGGGGAAGACCCTTAGCGATATGAAGGCATGTGCCATTGACAGTGCTGGGAAGACCGTATGTGCCCCCCTGCCTTCCGATATTGCCATGGACCTGCAGGCGCTAATGCCTATAGGTGGTGGCAAGGTGTGGTACAGTGAGGGTAAATTTTACTATCTTGGCAAGATGGTTGCGTGGTTTGAGGGTAGAGGTGGTTATGGCACCCTAGATGAAAATAGCGACTTTCTCTATGTATATGCCCTACCACTGAAAGATGGCTCTTTTATTCTTGGTGGTCGCACCATTGCCCTTTACACAGAAAAGGGGCTTCAGGCTACAGCCACTGTGAAACTGCCACCACGGTGGATATCTCCACGCATGGTGGAGTGTGGAGACTATGTATATGTATCGCCATCTTCTACCACATATAAGTTTCACATACCGGATCTGAAACTATCTGCTACACTAAAGGGTGTTGCCGTTGGGTGCATGGGAAATACCCCACTGTTTTTCCGTGGCACATATCCCATAAAGGGCAGTGTTGTGTCTGAAGATGGCAGGGTCTTTCTAAAAGATGTGTCATTTGGCACCATTGTAGGCAGAGGTGAGAGTCGTTGAGACGTATATTTGATTACCTGAAGAAGCACTGGGTATATGTCCTTATTGCCTTCCTTTCCCTTGTTGTTGTTGATGTTCTCCAGATTATATACCCCAAGTATGTGGGGCGGTCTATAAACCTGATAAAGTCTCTTCCACAGGTTTCTGATAAAGGAGAGTGGCTCCATACACTATGGGTATATGGTGCTATCATGGTGGGGCTTTATCTGGGGGTTGCCCTGTTTAGACTTATATACAGATGGTTTCTCCGCACAGTGGCGGTAAAGTATGACCATGAACTTCGTATGGCTGTCCTTTATAAGTATCTTTCCATGAGCGAGAGGGATCTTCAGAAGTTTGATATTGGTGATCTTATGTCCCGTCTTATCAGGGACACACGGAGTATACGCCGTTTTATTATGATGGGAACTATCATCATGGTGGATCTCATTGTACTTGGTGGACTGACCATAACCACTATGTTCTCCCTTAGTCCGTATCTGACGCTGGTTAGTGTGCCACCCATGATTATCCTTACCCTCTTTGTGCTATGGGCAGGTTCCTATATGAGAAAGAAGTTTAAGGTTATGCTGGATCTATTTGGCGAGATGACAGAGAGGGTTAGGGAGACTGCCGTGGGTATAAAGGTTATTAAGACATTTGTTAGGGAAAACTACTTTATGAGACTATTTGAGGATATCAATGATAGATATATAGCTACCGGTGTAAGACTTTTTACCCTGCAGTCGTCATTTTGGCCTATGGCAAGTGTGGTTGTAGGTATATCCCTTGTTATTGTCCTGTGGGTTGGTGGCGATATGGTTATGAAGGGCCAGATGTCCATTGGAACACTGGTCTCATTTATGATGTATATCAATATGATTGCATGGCCCATGCTTAGCATAGGCATGTTTATTACCGTATACAGCATGGCTCGTTCTGCCATAACCCGTCTTGAGGAAATACTCACCTATGAGGTGGAGGTAAAGGACACAGGTACACGGGAGATAGACCGTGTGGATAGTATTGTGGTAAAGGATCTCAGGGATGACATCATTCTTGATGGTATCTCATTCAGTGTCAGAAAGGGTGAGGTTCTTGGCATAACAGGACCTCCTGGCAGTGGTAAGACTGTTCTTGTGAAGTATCTCCCAAGGCTCTGGGAACCGGGCCGTGGCATGGTGTTTGTCAATGACACCATAGATGTTTTAGATGTAAAAACTACGTCCCTTCGCAGTCACTTTGCCTATGTGCCCCAGGATCCCATTCTCTTCGCCGGCACAGTAGCAGACAACATAGCCTTTGCCGTGCCAGATGCCACCAGAGAGGAGATTATATGGGCTGCCAAGATGGCATGTGTGTGGGATGATATCCAGTCATTTCCCGATGGCCTTGATACCATAGTTGGAGAAAGGGGTATTACCCTTTCAGGTGGTCAGAGACAGCGTATCTCCATCGCCAGGGCTTTTCTGGCAAAGAAAGAGATTTTAATACTTGACGATCCCCTGTCTGCTGTGGATACCCATACAGAGCGGTGCATTGTTGCCAATTTAAAGGAGTATGTGAAGGAGTATAAGCCCCTGACCATCATTGTGTCCCACAGAGTGCCTGCTATACACTGGGCAGATTATATTCTCGTCATGGATAAGGGCAGGATCCTTGAAGAAGGTACTCCTGAAGAGCTCAGGCAGGGAGATGGCCTTTATAGTCGCCTTTATGCCTACCAGATGGGTGGTGATGCACTATGAGACTGCTCTGGCCCTATGTGAAAAGATACTGGATATGGGCGCTCCTTGGTGTTGTTGGCCTTATACTTCAAATATTCTTTAAACTTATAAACCCATATCTTATTCGTATTCTCATTGACAACTACATTTTAAAGGTGGACTTTGCCGGTGCCACCCGTATGATGTATATCATTCTGGGGGTCACACTTGGTATTGGTATTCCCCTTATTTTTGCATCGTGGTCTATTAACATGCTGACATTTAAGGTTATGAAGGATATCCGTATGGATATGTTTAGACATATGACACGGCAGGGACTTCACTTTTTCTCTAAAACCCCCACCGGTGTCATTGTCACCCGTATTACCAATGATGTGGCATCGGTAGGCGATGTATTGGCTGGAAGCATACCTGCCATCATATCCGATGTGTTTATTATTCTTGGTGTGTGGGCTTTTCTCCTTCTTGTCAATGTCAAGTTGGCACTGATAGAACTGGTGTTTGCACCTATCATTGCCATTGTGGCTGTGGTCTTTGGCAGATGGCTTAGAGACCTTTACTCCCATATTCGCGATGTTAGGGCATCTCTTAATATTAAGTCTCAGGAGATACTCTCCAGTATTCCCATTATCCAGGTCTTTGTGCAGGATAGACGCATTGCTGATGATTATAAGAAGACATCACTGGAATATAAAAATAGCCTGTTTAAGGCGTTCTTCATTACCGATATATTCAATGTCATATCAGGTCCTATTCTTAAGTCTTCTATGCATGCAACTGCCATTTTGGCAGGTGGCTATCTTATACTGAAACACCAGTCTACCATCGGTGATGTGGTAGCGTTTTTAAACTACATTAACTATCTTATTGAGCCTATCAGGGATATTGCAGATAAGTACACCATGATACAGGATGCCGTCTCTGCCATAGGCAAGATAGAGAAGTTTATGAATGAAAACTGGTATATAGAGGAAGATCCCACCCCTTACGAGGGTGAGGTTCACGGTGATGTAAGATATGACGGTGTCCGCTTTACCTATCCTGGCACCAAGAAAGAAGTCATAAAGGGGGTATCCTTCGAGGCACTTCACGGCAAGAAGGTGGCACTGGTGGGATTTACCGGTTCTGGTAAGTCCACACTTCTCAATTTGGCACTGCGTTTTTACGATGTCACCGGCGGTGCCATATATGTAGATGATGTGGACATAAGAAAGTGGAGAAAAGATGCCCTGCGCCGTGGTGCTGCCGTTGTGTTGCAGGAGCCGTTCCTATTTAAGGGGACTATACTTGAAAATATTACACTTGGCCGTGATGTGCCCCTTGAAGAGGTAGAAGGGGCGGCAAAGAGGGTTCACGCTCATGACTTCATAAGGGACCTTCCAGAGGGGTATAACACTATGGTTCTCTCCGGTGGTAGCAACCTATCTGTGGGGCAGAGACAACTGATATCCCTTGCCCGTGCACTGGTTCACAGACCCCATATTCTTATACTTGATGAGGCTACGGCCTCTATTGACAGTGAGACAGAGAGGCTTATACAGGAGGGACTTGAAGAGGTTATGAAGGGGCGCACCACTCTTATGGTTGCCCATAGGCTTTCCACCATCAGAGAGGCGGATACGATACTGGTTCTTGATGAGGGGCGTGTTGTGGAAAGTGGCACCCATGAACAGCTTCTTCAGAAAAGGGGACTTTACTATGAACTGTATATGCTTCAGTGGGCATCTGAGGGCAGTGTTTGATAAAATGAAAAAATAGAAAGATTATTTTAAATAGCCAGACCTTTATAGGTGGTGATGAAGTTGAATAAGTGGGTGTATGTGGTTATCTCTGCTGTCTTGTCATTTTTGGCGGGTATCGGCATTATGTTTTTTATCTATATGAAAGAGGTCGTGAGAAGGGTTCCGGCATCTATGTTTCTTTACAGGCGAGGTTTCATAATTGGTATTGTTCTTGCTATTTTTATGATTATCTTAGGTTTTTCCCTGAAGGGGTATGAAACCGAGGAAGATGAG
>Ga0256831_1000864_pt1 | contig 16016 bp, 12 predicted proteins | sample 132544metaG_FD_189087 | JGI IMG/M metagenome (GOLD analysis project Ga0256831, IMG submission 189087) | Hydrothermal vent microbial communities from Lau Basin, Pacific Ocean - 132-544 | ecosystem: Environmental > Aquatic > Marine > Hydrothermal vents | place: Pacific Ocean: Lau Basin | collected...
CTCGATGATATCCTTTACAATGCTTGCTTCGATCGATCTCGCTCTTTCAACGAGCTCCTCGATTTTCTTCTGCCGCTTCAGCCATTCCGCCATGCCCATAATAGTCTCCCGGTTTATGCCCCTTGTCCCTTTGCCCCTCTCTGCAAAGCTGAGGATCTGCTCGTCGCTCAGCCCCCTTCTGAACTTTGGAACGGGCTTGACGAACCGTTCTTGCTCCTCACGCAGCTTATTGATCAGTTCCTTCGTCTCTAGCAGTTCCTTGTACTTTGGGTGTGCCTCCATCCTTGCCTGGAGCGTTGTTTCGAGCAGAGCCCTGTTAACGCGTGCCGGGTTGCCAACTCGTACGACGTTTGCCCTCCCGTAGAGCCGTTCCACGAGGTTATCCACCGCCACGTTCGTTTCCGCGGTTGCAAGTACCCTTTGACCCCTCTTTACGAGCTGGAGTATGAGTTCCGTCAGAGCCGTTGTTTTTCCCGTTCCAAAGGGCCCGTGGATGAGGAAGAAGTCCCTTGCCCCCAGCGCCCGTGAGATCGCCCGGCGCTTGCTTTCATCCAGCCGTTTGTCCTCTGGAACGAACTCCACCTCCTTTACGGGGTTTGGGCGCCTTTTTCCCAGCGCCAGCTCGAGGGCTTGCCTGCTCTTTCCCGGTAGCTTTTCGAGGATTTCGATCCAGCGCTTGAAGGTCGTGTCATCTGCGTAGAGATCGATCCTCGCCCGTCTTTTTGCCCAAGCCGGCAGCACCGGGAGGCTGACGTCGATGAACCTCCTCCCCACTCTGATCACTGTTCCCACAAGGTCTGAGCGCAGCGGATCGCCCCTGGAAACGACTACAACGTCCCCTGGCTTGATGTCCGTCTTTATTTCCTGCTTTCTGCCGAACCTGACGATTATTTGATCGAAGATTTCCCCGATTTTCTTTCCACGAACTCCGTTGATTGCTCTGCCCCGCCGTTCTCGCTCTTCTGCCGATAAAATTCGCATTTCCCTACGCATTGCTTCGATCTCTGCTCTGCGCTCTGCTTTTACTGCCCTTATGAGTTCCTGGACGAGTTTTTCTACCACGTTTAACAATACTTTCGCATGTTCTCTTATATCGTGGAGTTCGTTCCCTATCGTGAGGGCAAGGTGGAGCTTCTCGTTCCGGACCCGAATCGATCCTGGCAGAGTGCCGACGTTCCCGTGTTTTTGAATCCCCGTGCTGCCCGCGTTAATCGCGATGTTTCCGTTCTCGCTCTCTCCGTCCTGAAGCCGAAGGACGTTCTTGATGGTATGGCGGCTACGGGAATCCGTGGTGTTCGCTACTTTGTTGAATCAGGGATTCCCGAGGTCGTTTTCAACGATGTGAACCCCACTGCGATCCAACTCGCACGTCGGAACGCGGAAAAGTACAATGTCAATGCGCGCTTCTACCAGAGGGACTTTAGAGTTCTTTGCAACGAGGAGCGCTTTTGGACCGTGGACTTGGACCCCTTCGGAAGTCCGGCACCCTTCATATGGGCTGCCGCTCGGGCAGTTCGTTCCGGTGGTTATCTCCTCGTTTCGGCAACGGATACTCGCCCGCTTTCCGGCGCGTCACCAAAGCAGGCTTTAGCGAAGTACGGAGCGATTCTCTGGAAGCCGGAATGGTATCCCGAGCTCATGGTACGTGTTCTCTATTTCCTCCTCTTTCACGCTGCCGCCATCCACGGCAAGGGCATTGAACCAATCCTCGCGTTCACGTATGAGCATCATGTCCGCGTCGTTGCGCGCTTGAGGGAGAAGCCCTCCCTTGTGACGAAAAATGTGCGGCAGATTGGCTACTATGAGCTTGATGGAAAGCAGTACGGACCTATCTGGACGGGGCCCCTACAGGATCGGGAGCTTGCGGAAAAAGCGCTGGAGCTCTGGGACGACGACTATACGAAGGCGAGCAGAAAGATCCTTGACCTGGCGTCGCGCGAACCGCCCGTCCTCGGATACTACAACGTGCATTTTTGGGCTGAGCGGCTTAAACTAAGGCAAATCCCACGCTTCGACGCGATTATTTCTGCCCTTAGGGAGAGGGGATTCGTGGCGGAGCGCACACTCTGGTCAGACAAGGGAATAAAGACGGATGCAGATCCAATGACCTTTGAAGAGGTGCTTAGGGGTGCAAGAGCGGATTGATGGGTATCTTGTAGATCTCGCTCGAGAGCGCAGGCGGCTCCAGCGTTATCTTCCCGAGGATCCCCGAGTCCTGCGCTTCCACGGCACTTCCTCCCGCGTGCTTCCACAGATCAACAGGCGCTTTGGTGTTCTGGCCCCGCAAGAGCAAGATGTTGCGGGGGATTACTCCCTGAGGACGATGCGTGGTAGATACGAGTTATCCCTCAAGGACATACGTAAGTATGGTGTCTCCTTAACTGAAGACGTTCGCACAGCATTGAGGTATGCTGAAGAGGATCGCATATCATCTCTTCTTAGCAGGGATCGTCTACAGCACCTGGAGGAAAATCTTCCGCTCCTGCGGTTGCTATATCGGGGAAATCTAGATACGTGGCCAGAGAGCTACACCCTTTCGGAGTGGAAGAACTTCACCTCCGCCCTTCGCAAGGGCATCCACGATTACGAAAGGGTCAAGCACTTCCCCGTAATTGTCGCCACCCCTGCCTTTAACGCACCCCGTGCCAAGGATTTAGACCCGCTTGTGCGCGCCGAGCCGCGGGAGCAGCTCGTTGTGGGCATACCGGCGGACAGGGCGCTGTTCTTTGTCCCCGTAAAGCATATATACCTTGCAAGACGGCTGGCGCCCCGCGTGGCCCATCGCATCTTCCCCCTGGAATTGCTAATGGAGTATCTGCGCAGGAAGGGGGTGCTGTGATGGCCGATCCCGAACTCCGCCGATTCCAGGAGCTTGTTCGCAGGGATCACGGTCGCTTTCGTTCGATCCCTCTTCGAGGATGTGCGTTCTACAAAACTCGGAGATCGCCGTGATTGGGCGTACATTCAGAGCTTGTCTAAAACAGTGTCCTCAAAGCTCCGTGCCCTCTTTTCCAAGCGCCGTTTGCGGTCAAGCGAACTCTACCCTGTGATCGTCGCCACAGTATCAAAGCTTCCGAACAGCGCGGAGCACTATGACCGATACGGCGTTCTCGAGCCGGGGGAGGAGTATCTCATCCAAATGTTCACCAGTGTACTTCTTCGTCCCGCGGGAGAATGTAGACCACGCCAAACGGGTCCTTTCCCAGAGGGATCCGCGCCTCGCGGAGCGCGTATTTCCCCTTGATGTGTTAGAGATGCTCTATGCGCAGGAATTGAAAAGGGAGGGGCGCCGGCGGTTACTAGAGTAGCTCCCTGACGATCCTCGCCACCACCTTGCCCGGCGCCTTTCCCTTGAGTTCTGCCATAACCCTCCCCATTACCCCGTTCATCCGCGGCTCCTCTCCCTGCGCTCTGAGTTCCTCGACGATTCTCTGGACGACCTTGCGGATTTCTTCCTCACCCAGCATTGTAATGCCCTTCTCCCTCAGAACGTCATCCAGCCTTTTGCCCTTTGCCAGCTCCGGAACGATTTCATCCAGTGCTTCCTTGGGGTATTTCTTGTTGTAGCCGAGGGCCAGCTCCTTGATCTGTTCTTCCGTTAGCTCCCAGCCCTGGCGCTTCCAGTATGGCAAGAACGTCAGCAGTATGTTCGCTGCCGTCTTCGCGCCCACGCCCTCCGCCACGAGCTCGTCGAAGAGGAAGACGTATCGTGATCTCACCAGTGTTTTTGCCTGCTCTTCGTTTAGGCCCATCCTTCTGTACTCCTCGTAGCGTTCTTCGGGTAATGGCGGCAGGTTCTCCCTTATGCGTTTCAACCGCTCCTCCGTTATGAACACGGGTGGAACGTCCGTCTCCGGATACATTCTGGCAGCGCCGGGTAGCGGGCGCATGAACCTCGTCGTCCCATCTGGATTTGGCCCCCTCGTTTCCTCGGGAACGCCGTGCAGTGCTTGTTTCAGCCGCTCCTTGACCATTTCTAGCGCTTTCCTTGCCTTCTCCTCAGAATCGACGACGATGATGAACGCGTCATCCTCCTCACAGTTAAGGCGTTCCCTAACAGCTTCCACTTCCCTCTCCGTAATTCCATATTTTGGCAGCTCGTCCGAGTGGAGAATGCCGCCAACCTTCGCGTAAACCTTTGCGTAGTCAGACAGTTCCGTTCCAAAGCGTCTGTTCGTCTGTAGTTCCTTCCCAATAAGCCCGCGCATCTTGGGCACGCGAATGGCAAGCGCCTTGTCTCCACGTTCAATCGTCTTCCTGACGAACTTTGCCCCTGTGCTGGCAAAGATGTCCGTCACGTCCGCTATTTCCTGCTCGAAGTCCTTCTCCTCCAGTCCTCGCCTGCGCATCTCATCTCGAATCTCAAGAAGCCCCTTCTGGCGGCGCACCTCATTCTTCACGTACTCCGGTATGAGATCCAGATCCTGGGCGCCCTTTATTTCGATCCTGGCGCCGCCCCGGATGGATATGTTCAGATCCTGGCGGATCGTTCCCAGACCGCGTTTAACCTTGCCCGTCGCCCTCAAGAGTATTCCTATGCGCTCCGCTGCTGCCCTTACCTCTTCGGGGGTGTGCATATCTGGTCCGGTGGCTATTTCTATCAGGGGGATGCCCAGTCGGTCCACGCGGTAGATGATGAACTCGTCACTGCGCTCAATGGGTCGTGCAGAATCCTCTTCTAAACATATGGTCTGTATGCGGATCTTGGAGAGTGTTCCGTCGATCCATCCGTCCGTTGCGAGGAGCATGGTTCTCTGGAAGCCGGACGTGTTGGATCCGTCGATCACCATTTTTCTCATAACCTGTGCCATATCCACAGGCTTTGCATGGACGAACTCGGCGAAGGTGAGCGTTATATCGATGGCCTCTTCGTTTGGTGCGTGCGGTGGCTCCTCGTCTAGCTCTACCAAACACGTGGTGTCTGTGTATGCCTGGTATATGTACTTTCTACCCTTCTTGAACTCTGCGAGCGCTGCAGGATCAAAGGTGCCCATCTCAGAGGCTACAGGCCGCTGGTAACGCTCTACGACGACGTCTGGTTCATCATCGCGCAACGTTGATGGACAGGAGCAGAACAGTTTGTGCGTATCCAGTTGCTGGTGAATTTCGATCCCACTCTTCAGCCCGGCGAGGTAGTATTCGATGTTTTCAACGAAGTATTCTGCCTTTTTTCTCAGCTCGTCGAGCGTTCCGTTATTTTCGACAACAACGTCCGCGATTTCACGTATATCGAGAAGCCCTCGCCCTACGTCCTCCTTCTCCCGCTCCGGATCAGCGCCTCTCTTTCTTCGCACCGTTTCATCCGCATCTACCAAGACCACCGTGTGCTCCGGCACGTTTTTCCTTACGAACTCTACCTCCTCAACGGTTCTTGGGCCGACGAGAACGATCGTTTCCTCTCCAGATTCCTCCGCCACGGCGAGGGCAAGTCTTGTCAAGTAGTCCTTTCCGTGCTCAGCCCTCCACTTGTCGGCAATCTTTCCCAATTCCCTTTTGTCCTTGATGTCCTGCTTTGCCCATGCCCTAATGAGTTCCGAGTAGACGATCTTCTTCCATGGGAGGAACGATGCGAAGCTGTCCTTTCCAGACCGGGGAAGCCCAGCAATGACAATCACACGCATGAGCATCACCAGAAGGCATCTGGCCTTGAGCGGGCCGTTATCTCGCCCGCATAGTTCGTGAGCATAATCTCCTTCACCTTATCACGATCCTTCGAGTGTCCTAAGGCCCACATGAGCTTTACCAGGGCAGTTTCTGGCAGCATGTCCTCGAGGTAAACGGCCCCGGCGCGCACCATCTTCACGGCGGTTGAGTAGACGTGCGGATGCACCCTTCCGAAGAGCGGTTGTGGTGCGATACCGACAAAAACGCCGCTCTCCGTCGCCTCTGCGATCGATGGTACTAGCTCCTGCCTGACATGGCCCAGGCCTGTTCCCTCTATGATCACTCCGTCGTGGGCGAGAAGGATCTTCTCGAAGACGTCCTTTCGCAGGCCCGGGAACGATTTCAGCAAGAATACATTGGGGTTTATCCTTGCATCTACCGTGAAGCCCTTCTGCCCGCGCTTCCTGAATTCATCTCTCCAGATCTCGATTTTTCTCTCAAGGATCTTTCCTCCCTTTGCCAGGACGAATGAGCGGCCCACGGGTATATCCCCGATTGTCTTAAACGTGTCTCTCCTGCTCGTGTGCATCTTCCTTGCCCTTGTTCCAGGGTGAATCGTGGTCCAATCGTCGCTCATGCCTTCGTGCATGACGATGAACGTCCCCGCAAGATCGGAGTACACGGACACGTTTATGGCGTTCATGAGGTTAATGGCGGCATCTGAGGACGGCCTGTCAGAGGATCTTTGGGCCCCCACCAGGACGACGGGGACGGGAATGTTTCTCAGCGCGAAGGAGAGGAAAGCAGCCGTGTAGTGCATGGTATCAGTCCCGTGGGTGATCACAACGCCGTCTACGCCATCCTTCACGATTTCACCAACGCCCTCTGCGATTCTCACCCAGTACTCGGGCATCATGTCCTCGGAGAAGATGTTCGATACTTGCTTGAGCCGAAGGTTCGCCAGGTCGGCTATTTCGGGGAAGGAGAGCAGGAAGTCCTCGGCGGTAAATTCCGCGACAACTCCACCTGTTTTGTAGTCTACGCGGGAAGCGATGGTGCCCCCAGTGGCGACGATGGCTGCGGTTGGGAGATCTTCCCGTTCAACAACCTTCACTGGAGCTTTGTACTTCTTGGGAGGCTCGCCCTTTGCTATAATTCGGATTTCCGTTTCGGGTGTAATTCTAATTCCGATGTTGTAGCCGTTCTTGAGCTTGATCACAAGGATGTTGTCAGGGATTTCTTCAGTTCTTGGCAGAACCGTTCCCCTATACGTTACACCGTCCTTCAGAACTTCCACAACGTCTCCCGGTTGGACGTCCATTAACACAATAACTGTGGACAAGTATTTTTATCGGGGACGTTGTTCCCGCAGCTTGATCCCAACGTCCTTGGCGACCGATTTTGTAATGGTGGGAGATCCTCTGCGCTCTCGGCGTTTCTCACAGTTTCCATGTATGCGTGCACGAAGAGCTCCTTGTTGATGGGGACCGTGATAATTTCAGTGTACCACTCCGCGTTGAGTTTCCCCGGTTTGCGCCCTCCCACGATCCTGTGGCTAATGAGATCTCCGAACCCCGATGCGATGCCTTCATCTATGGATGTGTAAATTCGCTCCTTGAGCGGATCCTTAGTGATGAAGTTATTGTGCTCTTTGTGACGGTTGATACTCACCTTAAAAACTTTGCTGGACATGCATTTGTATGAGTGTATGTCCACCAAAAATTGATGGAGGTGGTTGAATGGTAGACATACAGAGGCAGCCCGTTGTGTTCTTGGGGGAGGGTGCCCAGCGTGTTGTGGGCCGTGACGCCCAGCGTCTGAACATCCTGGTTGCCCGCGCCGTTGCCAACGTTGTTAGGACTACCCTCGGTCCAAAGGGCATGGACAAGATGCTTGTTGATGAGCTTGGCGATATCACGATCACCAACGACGGTGCCACGATTCTCCAGGAGATGAGCATCGAGCACCCCGCCGGCAAGATTATGGTTGAGGTTGCAAAGGCCCAGGACGAGGAGGCTGGCGACGGTACGACCACGGCAACCGTCCTTGCTGGCGAGCTCCTCGGTAATGCGGAGCGCCTCCTCGACCAGGATATTCACCCGAGCGTTATTATCAAGGGTTATCGCATGGCCACGGAGAAGGCCGTCGAGCTCCTTGACGAGTTCGGTGACAAGGTAGACATAAACGACGATGAGATCCTCAAGAAGATCGCGCTCACGTCCATGACCTCCAAGATTACCGAGTCCCGCGAGAAGCTTGCCCAGATTGTCGTTGATGCCATTAAGATGGTTGCCGAGGAGTACGACGACAAGATCGTCATTGACATCGACCAGATCAAGATTGAGAAGAAGCAGGGCGGCTCCATGGCTGATACGGAGCTCATTCGCGGTATTGTGATTGACAAGGAGCGCGTCCACCCGCAGATGCCCAAGCGCGTTGAGAACGCAAAGATTGCCCTGATCAACAGCGCCCTCGAGATCAAGGAGACGGAGACCGATGCGAAGATCAATATTACGTCTCCAGAGCAGCTCCAGGCCTTCATCGAGCAGGAGGAGATGATGCTCAAGAAGATGGTGGACAAGATCAAGGCGTCCGGCGCCAACGTGGTCTTCGTCCAGAAGGGCATTGACGACCTGGCACAGCACTACCTTGCCAAGGCAGGTATCCTCGCTGTCCGCCGCGTGAAGAAGAGCGACATGGAGAAGCTCGCCCGCGCAACCGGCGCCAAGATCGTCACCCGCGTCGAGGACCTCACGCCCGAGGACCTCGGTGAGGCGGAGCTCGTTGAGGAGCGCAAGATCTCCGGCGAGAGCATGATCTTCGTCGAGGGCTGCAAGAACCCCAAGGCTGTGACCATCCTTGTGCGCGGCGGCGCTGAGCACGTGGTTGACGAGGCGGAGCGCGCACTCCGTGACGCCATCGGTGCAGTTGCCTCCGCCATTGAGAGCGGCAAGGTCGTCGCCGGTGGTGGAGCACCTGAGATGGAGCTCGCCATGCGCCTCAGGGACTACGCCCAGACCGTTGGCGGTAAGGAGCAGCTCGCAATAGAGGCATTCGCCGATGCCCTCGAGGTGATCCCCAGGACCCTCGCAGAGACGGCAGGTATGGACCCAATCGACACGGTGGTGCGGCTCCGCAGCAAGCACGCCAAGGAGAAGGACGGTAAGTACTGGGGTGTCGACGTCTTCGCTGCTGACATTGCCAACATGAAGGAGAAGAACGTCCTTGAACCCGTGAAGGTCAAGAAGCAGGCAATCATGTCTGCAAGCGAGGCGGCGCGTCTCATCCTGAAGATCGATGACATCATCGCCGCCAGCAGGAAGTCCAAGGGTAACGAGGGCTCGGAGGACATGGACTTCGATTGAGGGCGTTAGCCCTCTAACTCTTCCATATTTTATTTAATGCTTATCTTCAGCTTTCTTTTTGGTGTCGAGGGGTTTTGCGGATATCGTGGTAAGCGTTCTTGTTGTGGGCATAACGCTTCTGTCTGCCACAATGATCTACCTCTGGATTTCTGCAACATCCTCCACTGTTGGAAGTAATGAGACTACATACGCTTCCAAGGTTCTTCAAATTCCTCCACGAATAGAAGCTGCTGTTCCAACCTATGATCCGGATATGAATACACTTAATGTTCGTCTAACCCTGCGTAGCGTGTCTCAAGTTGAAGAAAATCTTGTGAATTATTACATTACGCTTCGGGACAGCTCTGGGAAAGTCGTATCCGGCACAAAAGTATCCTGTTATTTGCCTCCGGGTGGTGTATGCGAGGTCAACGCTTCGTTTCCCGGCGTTTCTCGATCCGGTACATACGTACTTGCTAACTCGTACCCACTTACAGTAAATATTAATGTTCCAAGGGTCCAACTCCGCATCATTTCCCTCTCTTCCGATGTTCGTCTTTCCCCACCCTCCAATCGGTATAGTGGAATTCTCTTCACCGGGGATTTTAACTCGGCAACTCTCACGGTTCTCCTGGATAATATCTCAGACGTGGATGCCTCCGGAACGATAACAGCATCTGGTGCCTGTATCGATTCTGCATCCGTTTCATACGCCCTTCCTGCCAATCAGTCAAAGGTGTTCTCCATTCCCATAAACGTTACTTCCACGTCTTCCAACTGTACTATCACCGTCTCTACCACCCATTCTACTAACAGCGATTCCGTTTCTGTCCCCGTTTACTTCCTCGACTTCTGTGACTCCAACTCTACTTGCTACGACGCTCTCCAATCTGCCCAGTCCCGCGATGCTAACACCGTTGTCATGCTCACCGCCGATATTAACGTCACCACCGCTCCGGCACTTGGGATCCCTTCAGGCAATTATCAGGACAAAGTAGTCTTCGATGGAAATGGGCATCTAGTTAGATCAGCATCAACACCTGCAATCGATTTTTCAAGCGCGGATAACATCCACGTATCAAATATGTCAATCTCTGGCAGCAGTTGTGTAATCGAATCGACGGGTCTCGGCGCATATCGGCGAGCGAAGATAATATTTACCAATGCCTCTTTTTCTGCAAATTATGATGTTATTTGTGGTAACGATTTTGTGAGCAATACTATTTTTTATGGATGTAATATTCGCGGGTCAGTAGACCTAGGCGGTTTTGACTCGAATTATGTTTTTATTGGCTCTAATATTTCAAAGGATTCTGGTGGAGTGATAATTTTCAATGGCGGTACCGGCGTGGTTCACCTCATACATTCCACTCTGATGGGAGATATGCCGCTTTATTCAACATATTCTTCCGGTGTTTCTGTCCACTTGGTTGATGTGAACATATATGTGCCGCCCCCCGCGTATTCTGGGTTTAAAAGTTTCTGCAACAAAGGACAAGTTCTTTGTTGGCATGGTGCTAGGGCCGGCACTACAATAACTACGGAATCTGTACGGATTTTTGATATGGAGGATAACAGTTTTCTTGGAAATTGGCTATCCTTGCGGTCTCCTGAGGATCTTTCCCTGCTTGATGATAACACTGCAATGATTACTATTTTTTCAGGGGATACGACCCTTGATTTTAATGGGTTTGGCCTTGAGTCCCCTCTCCCTGCACCGGTTCAGACATATGCTCCAAATATTACGATCCGAAATCTTAATGCATCCTCATTATCTGCTTCTACGCTTTATGTCGCAGAGTATGAGCGTTCTGATGTCAATTTTGAGCATTGCACCTTCATTTCTAAGAGTGCCGACACACGTATGGGCGGAGTTCTTCGGGCGTATAACAGCAGAATTTTCTTCCAGGACTCGAACCTTCTTTCCAACAGTGTTGTGTTTTATCCTAGCAATAACGGTTCCCCAATCCCCATATACGCTTCAGCGGTGTACGTGTACAATTCGTATCTTGAGGCGAACGATTACATCCTCTACCTTACGGAACCAACTACTTATTATCCTATATCTCCTATAGTCCTTTCCGATTCTAAAACAAAATCTCCACGATTCGCGCGTGCAGCAGGCGTATTCTGGCGGGTGTATTCACAGGTTTCGGTCATGGATACTAACATAGTCGTAACAGATGCGATCTTTGATACGGGTACGGGTTATTATCCGGATTTTCGCGGGGATCTGAATTTTACTAACGTGTTCGTTACTGTAAATGATCTGAACCTTTCGGGATTTGCATACACTGTGCGCTCACAAGCGGATATAGATGCGATTTCAGGGGTGCCCATTGTTCAACTCTTTGTACATGCCACGGAGGACCTTAACTTTTCCCCTCTAGGTGAACTCGAGGTTCCTAAGAATGGCGTGTATATTTATGGCACGTCTAATGTAACCCTTTGCTGTTTACGCGTTAATTCTGCTAGTGGATCTCCTATCACCATAGATTCTGAAAATAACATCAATCTTCGCAGCCTAAATGTTGTCTCGGGACAATCCCCTGCGATATATATGAGATCATCAACCGGCGTTAAAGTATCCGACTCTAACTTTCACGCATATAAAGCAATAGTTGGTGCATATGGGGTCTCTGCTCAGTTCCAAGATGTTATTCTTTCTTCAAACACGCCTCTTGAGGGCATAAAGGTAAGTTCTAGCTGCTGGGATTTACATGAATGTATAAATGCCTCCGATTTGAATTTTGTTGGCACCACTCTAAAAGGAAGAATTTACTTGTATGCCTATAATGACTATTGGCGCACAACAGTACTTCGCTTTATCCACTCAACTATTGATTCTAGTAGTTACCCGGCAATTTATGCCGCATCTCAAGATTACACAAACATCTACCTCCAGGACACTAACATCATCACCACAACAACCCCGATCTACTTCGGTGGCAACTACTACGGGACCCTCGAAGTAAATCTTTCAGATGCGAATCAGTGGATCTACTCTCCCGACACCAGCGACTGGTATACGCCCAACGACATCAACATCCACATCATTGCTGCCACGGATCCACCCCAGTACTTTCTGATTACCGATCTCAACGATGTGAGTGGTGGGGGAACAGTACATGTCGTGTGTGATTTTAACACCGCAATAACGCCAGAGGAATGTGCTGCTATCTATGTGAGAAATCCTAGTTAGCCCTTCAACTTCTCCATTATTATTTTTGCGGTGTCCCTATTTCCTTTGCGCAGCACACCGTGTATCTCCGGCTTTCTTTTTATTATCCGCCGCTCATCTATTGCCGTGGACAAACCACTGGACCGTTTGCGTAGGGCTGCCAACGAGGCTCGAAGGGGCTTTGGAAACAGGGCACCGCGTGTGCTGACTGAGCGATACCTCTTACACACCGAGCACCTGCCCGTATGGAGCAAAAAGGGCCTTCTGAAGAGGGAACATTACGTCGAGGGGCTTTCCGGGGAGCCTGTGGTCAGGGGAGGCGGCGTTGTTTATCGGTATGATGTGCCCACGGATCCCCCGATTTCTTTGGAGCGCGCGCCCTTGGGGTGGGCACCCATCGGCAAGAATGGGTACGTTCTTTTTAGCCTGCACCCGCACAAGGATGGGACGCTCTCCGTTGTGGTTCATGGGGTGGTCGATCAGGTGAACCCGGAGAAGAAGGTATACGTATCTGATGTTGCCGTAAAGAGCCTACCGCAGTATTCTACGAGTAGTTCGATGACCGTTCAGCGGGAGGTGCTTGCCCACAGGGTGCAGCCCTTGTCCGAGAAAGAGATTGACGCTGCAGAGTCTGCAATTACCAGCATGATCCGACAGGACTTGGCGAAGGTGTTCTCTCGGACGAAGAACGACGAATATTGGCGCATTATCTCCCGCGCCTACAATGAGTTTATGTCGTCCATCTCGGACAAGCTCCCTGACGAGAGTGAACCCCCCCAGAAGCGCAAAGAGGCATCCCCTGGATCCCTGGACTACAAACCAGCGGACTTTACGAAGGTTCAACGCATACTTTCTAGCGGCGGCGAGGCTGTAACCTTTGATCGCCTTGCGACGACGGCAGCCGTTGCGGACTTTCAGCGAGAGCTTGCTTGGCAATTGCACTCTCAAGAGCTGGCGGAGAAGGGTGTGCGGGTTGAAAAGCTGAGGCGCGCGGTTGAATCAAAGGACATCGTGGATCTGAGCCGCTGGCAGGCATACCCACACTTGCTCAGAACTTACCTGCGCTACGCCAAGCTGTTGGCGAATGCTACGCGCTCGGGAATGCTCAAGGTGCGATTTATGCACAGGGTGGGTTAAGAGAAGAAAGGCCCTTACGGGGTGTACATGTAGTTCATTATCAGGACGAGGAGCGCGAAGCCCAGGGTGATTCCAAGAACCGCGTATGGGGATAGCCGTATGCTAGAGGTGTCCACGTTGAAGTTCAGGATTCCCAGCATGGATGGAGGGGCCTCGAGCTTTTCCTTCTTGATCTTGGCCATGTGGTAAACTGCGGCAAAGGTTTTATATTTCCCATGCGTATTCTCCTCATGTATCCCTTGCCCTACCCCGTTCAGCAGCAGAAACAGGGCACGCAGGTTATCATACACGCCGTGATTATCGCCATACTCCTTGTGGGTGCCCTCTTCTTGGCCACGCGTTTCGGTCTAATTTCCTGTACGCAGATTCCCTTCTGGTGCGACGGTTACCATTTCATCCTGTCAAAGGTTCTGGGGCGCCCATACCCGCTCGTGCTTCTCGTCTACGGCGATTCTGGCATGGGAGATCCACAGTATTTGAGCGCTTTCCTTGAGGATCAGTGCAACCTGCACGTGGATACGGAACTCCTTGCGGCAATGTCTGCGGGGAATCTGAGCCACTACGACGTTGTTATCGTTGAACACGCCCGGACCATGAATGCGGATCAGATGCGGATGCTCTGGGATTACGTGGCCAAGGGTGGCAAGCTCCTCTTCATTGGGGATAGCGGGACTGTTTCCAAAAACCCTGCGTACTACGTGTACGTCGGTGGCGGAATTCCAGTAAATACCGAGGCGAACCGCACGCACTCAGAGGGTAACGAGTCCAACTCAGCCGTGGATGTAAACCGCGGTGTCATCCTGAACCCATGGGATCGTTATGACAGCTTTGGGCGTCTCGTACTCTTTGGAAAGAAGATGCTCGGCCTGCAGTACGTCGGTAATATCTGCTCTTCCAACGGCGGGTCGTCCGAGTCTGGAGAGCCAACCGCCTGCAGCCTCGCGGGGCGCGTTCTGGTTTACAATGACACCTTGACCTCGGGACTGCCCGCAAGCTTCTCCATGAACTGCAACTTTGCCGTGGTAAAGGATTACGGCTTTTCCGTGTTCGGACCGCATACAACCCTGCTCGCGTATCAAACGGGCGCGCCCTTTAAGGGTGTACAGCCCCCGTATCCCCTCATGATCCGCACTGGCTATAGGATCGTGTACATGGCGTTTCCTCCCGAATGCCTCCTCCAGTCAGAGAACACGGAGATGCGGGGGATCGGCTATCTCCTCATGATGAACCTGTGCCGCTGGATGTCCACGTGAAGATAAAATTTAAATAGCCGGATCCATTTATCTTTGGTGATTTTCATGTACGGAGGTGCACCCCCGCAGGAGGGTGGCGGCGGAGGCATGGATCTTGCCACGCTCGCTGCCATGGAGGCGATGGCTGAACAGGAACGTCGCCAGAGGTACGTGAAATACGCAGAGGGGCTTCTCCCCCTTGTGCTTCTGGTAATTTTGGGTGTTTTCATAGCGTATAAAATGGGTCTGATCTCACTTGGCATGATCGGCTTTAACAAGAGCCTCAACGTGCTCATCTTGACGGACGATCCCAACGCCCCCCAGATCATGAAGCTCCAGAACATCCTGCAGACGCAGGTCGGTGGCTACATGGGCGTTTCGGCCACAGCGACCACAACGCGCCTCGATCCGGAGTTCCCCGTCAGCACGGCGCAGCTGGCCCAGTACGATGTTGTGATCCTCTATCAGGTGCACGACAAGACGCTCTCCCTCAGCCAGCGTGACGAGATTTCGAAGTACCTTGCCCACGGAGGGCGCATGATCATTGTCATGGACTCCGGAACGTGCATTCCATCCTCTGAGGTTGCAAACACCAGCATCACGGGCACATCCTCCAACACGGGCGTTGTCTGCACGGGCTGGGGCGGTGGCGTACAGTACGACCTCGGCAAGTACATCCCCGTGGAGTGCCTGAGCCAGTACTCCTCTGGGCAGTTCTGTGCCCCGAAGGACGTCTACAATGTGCGCCTCCGCTTCATAGACCCCAACGATCCGCTGAATCCGAATCCAGGGAACCCGTACTATCCCTCTGTGAGCGCAAGGATCTCCAAGATGACTGTGCTCAGTGGAATCCGCGTGAAGGACATTGGCAGGACCGTCGCCAAGGTACAGGTGATGCAGGGCAACAACGTTAAGGAGACCTACTACGGAATCGTTGCGGCGGAGGGCCTCCTGGGTACAAAGGTGCTGTACTTTAACTACGACCCCACCATAACGCCGGCAATCCTCTACAAGGCACTAGCGTGGCTAACGTAAGGGGGTAGTAGCATAAGGAGGCTGATCGTAGGCGTAGACCCCGGCACAACGGTGGGTCTTGCTGCCCTCGATTTGCGGGGGCACCTCCGATCTACTTCTTCTATTCGCGGCGCCTCCGAGTCTGACGTAATCCAGTGGATTCTTGAGCTGGGCAAACCCGTTATCGTGGCCACGGATGTGGTTCCCGCGCCTGCCTTCGTTCAGCGCATCGCGGCCCGCTTTGGTGCAAGGCTGTGGGTTCCCTCGGAGCGCATATCTGTAGAGCGGAAGGAGGAGATTCGACGCCAGTTCGAGCGAGAGGGTGCGGAGCTGGATGATCACGCGCGCGATGCCCTGTCCGCAGCATATTCCGCGTTCCTGGACTTTGCCCCAAAATTCAGGCAGATTGAGCGCCGCTATTCCGATGATATTGAGCTTCAGGACTTCGTAAAGGCAGCAGTGGTTCGGGGGGAATCCATGGCGCAGGCGGAGCGGCGGTTTTAT
>Ga0256831_1000865_pt1 | contig 16014 bp, 10 predicted proteins | sample 132544metaG_FD_189087 | JGI IMG/M metagenome (GOLD analysis project Ga0256831, IMG submission 189087) | Hydrothermal vent microbial communities from Lau Basin, Pacific Ocean - 132-544 | ecosystem: Environmental > Aquatic > Marine > Hydrothermal vents | place: Pacific Ocean: Lau Basin | collected...
TGCCTGGTGACAATGTGCATATCACCGGTGAGCTGATTACCCCGATAGCCATGGAAGAGGGGCTTCGCTTTGCAATCCGTGAGGGTGGCCGTACTGTTGGCGCCGGCGTCATCAGTGAAATTATAGAGTAATTTGCAGGTCGACCGGTTTCTGGTCGCAGCTGATATATAATTGTAAAACCGACTGCAGCCGTTTATAATGGGCGGTCGGTTTTTTTAGATACCTGGGATATTGATGAGAGATATCATTACACTTGCCTGTACAACCTGTAAACAGCGCAATTATACAACGACCAAAAACAAGCGGACAATTCCTCATAAACTGGAATTGAAAAAGTTTTGTCCCTTTTGCAAAACACATACACCGCACAAGGAGACAAAGTAACCAAGGCTGTTTGCTGCTGATTCGGTGTGACTTCTTTGTACTGAATAGTGCAGGCCAGTAGCTCTAATTGGTAGAGCATCGGACTCCAAATCCGAGGGCTGGGGGTTCGAATCCCTCCTGGCCTGCCACTGCTTCAGCGGACCGTGGTACATTGTCTTGCCGTTTATCCTGTACTTTTTAAAGTATATCCGAAAGATCGAGTTCGAGTAACAGGTTCCGGTTTTTTTGCCATGCAATGGCAGGGCACCAAAAACTGCATAAAATGCATCCCTCTGTGGTCCGCTTGGTGTAGGCCGGTCGTCTTGACCGGATTGGCAGGTCACAGCATCATATAGTCTCCGGTCCCGGCATGGACAGGCATGTTCATCCTGGATATTGTTGGGCACATTGGTCGATAATCAAATGACACGAAAGAAGAAAAAACAAGGTGGCGGCGCAAAACAGTCTCCCAGGATGGAAAAGACTGCTCCAAGTGGCATTGCGTTGTTTTATCCTTCCAATATCCGGACTTTTATTCAACAGGTTCAGGCTGAATTTCAAAAGATTGTCTGGCCTGACAGAAAAGTCACCCTTGGTCTGACTGGATTTGTTCTTGTTCTTGTCGTGATACTTTCCATTTATCTCGGCTCGGTTGATCTCCTCCTTGGTAAGCTCGTATCATTGGTACTCCAATAGCGGCTGCAGGCATTTTCATGGCAAAAAAATGGTACATAGTGCACACCCATACCGGGTTTGAAAGCAAGGTAAAGGCTACCTTGGAAGAACGTATCCGCTCGGCTGGACAAGAAGAGCTCTTTGGAGATATCCTTGTCCCAACCGAACAGGTTGTCGAGATGGTCAAGGGCAAGAAAAAAACCTCTGAACGCAAGTTTTTTCCTGGCTATATCCTGGTGCAGATGGAGATGAATCAGGATACCTGGCACACTGTCGTTGAAACACCGAGGGTTACCGGATTTGTCGGGGTAAATGCCAATCAGGCGTTGGCCGGCAAGGATTTACAAACGCTTATCCCATCGTTAAGTGATGAAGAGGCCATGCGCATCATTGGCCGTATTGAAGAAGGCGCGACTGTACCCAAGCCAAAAGTCATTTTTACCGAGGGCGATATCGTTCGTGTTACAGATGGACCTTTTGCCAATTTTCAGGGTGTTATTGAAGAGGTCTATCCCGATAAAGGTCGGGTGAAGGTGATGGTATCCATCTTTGGCCGCTTAACCCCGGTTGAACTTGAATATATTCAGGTCAGCAATACCTGAACCTGAATTATTAACGCGGATTACTCCAGTTATTCAGGGCCGTTGGCCTCACGAAGAAAGATGTTGAAAGGCCGGAATCGGCCAAAATTATAATATTGTTTCATTCATGCCGGACATTAAAAAAGAAGAATTTCTTTTTTCAGCCGGACATGGAGGAGTGGATCGATGGCGAAAAAGATACAATCATATATAAAATTGCAGATTCCTGCCGGCAAGGCCAATCCATCGCCGCCTGTCGGACCAGCGCTTGGACAGCACGGCGTCAATATCATGGATTTTTGCAAGGCATTCAATGCAAAGACCCAGTCCGCCGGTGATACTATTATTCCTGTTGTCATAACGGTCTACAATGACCGTTCTTTCAGCTTTATCACCAAGACACCGCCTGCCTCTGTTCTGCTGCTCAAGGCAGCCGGACTTGACAAGGGATCAAGTAATCCCAAGCGGGAACGGGTCGCTGATCTGTCTCGGGACAAGATACGGGAAATTGCTGAAATCAAGATGCCGGATCTGAATGCCTATGATGTTGAACATGCCATGCGTATTGTGGAAGGTACGGCGAGAAGCTGTGGTATCACCATAGTTGATTGATTCGGAAGTCCGGATGCTCCGGTCAACCTGGCGTTGACCGAAGCTGATAAATTCGATTACCTGCATGGGTGCCCTCCATGTCAGGGAGAAAACGACAGGGGTTTATGATGGCAAAACACGGAAAAAAATACAGAAAGAGTGCTGCTGAAGTTGATAAGACAAGGTTGTATGAACTTCAGGAAGGTGTGGAACTGGCCTTGAAGACAGCCTATGCCGGCTTTGATGAGTCCATTGATATTGCCGTTCGACTTGGTGTCGATCCGCGTCATGCCGATCAAATGGTTCGTTCAAGTGTAATGTTGCCGCATGGTACAGGCAAGGAGGTGCGGGTACTTGTTTTTGCCAAAGGGGAAAAGGAGACCGAGGCCCTGAATGCAGGTGCCGATTATGCCGGTTCCGATGAGATTATAGCGAAAATCAAGGATGGATGGCTTGATTTTGATAAAACCATCGCCACTCCGGATATGATGGGTGAGGTTGGAAAAATCGGACGTATCCTTGGTCCACGTAATTTAATGCCCAATGCCAAACTTGGTACGGTTACCTTTGATATAGAAAGAGTTGTTGGCGAAATTAAAAAGGGCAAGGTTGACTTTCGTGTGGATAAAAACGGTATCGTCCATGCCGCTATTGGTAAAAAGCATTTTGGTCCGGAGAAAATTCAGGATAATGTTCTCGCCTTTGTTGATAAACTCATTCAGCTCAAGCCCTCTTCCAGTAAGGGTATTTATTTAAAATCAATTGTTATTTCAAGTACAATGGGTCCTGGAGTCAAGCTCGATCCATTCAACATCCGTACCTTGATCAAAGAGGCTTGATAACGGTTGTTGTTCCTTGCGACAACAAAGTCTTTGTATGACTGGTTTGTTGCGCCAATCAGGTGCAACCTTTTCTGAAAATATTTCGTAATATTTTATTATTCGAATTTTTTCAGTATCAGAGGTAGGGCCTATCCGTTGCGGAGTCGGAAAATTTCATGGATTTTCGGCTGGCCAACCTGATCCAGCCATACCGGTTTGTCGTGAAGATAAATCAGGCAGGAGTAATCGGAGTAACTTTTTCACACAATAACCTTTTTCGGGAAGGTCAGAGACAGCAGGTGCGAACGTTTAATGACTGGTGGTTAGTGTTCCAGTCGCCTGCCGAGACCGATGAACAGGATCCTGGAAACATCCTGTGAGTGTCTTTATTTCTTATCTGTTACCTATGGCAGTCCCGCAAACAATCAAGGAGGTGTAACAGTTGAATCGCGATGAAAAGGCCGGCAAGGTCCAGGTGCTCAATGAGACCTTCAATAAGGCCAAGTTTGCGGTAGTTACCGATTACCGCGGGCTGAAAGTCACGGAACTTGAAAAGCTTCGCAGAGAGCTGCGCAACAATGATGCGTTTATTCAAGTTGCCAAAAATACACTGCTGAAAATTGCTGTAAAGGGGACCGATTTTGAGGATCTGAGTGACAGTTTTACCGGCACCACCGCCATTGCATTCAGTTTTGAAGAACCGGTTGGAACAGCCAAGGCGCTTTCGGATTTCGCCAAGGAATTTGATGCGTTAAAAATTCGATCCGCTGTTATGGATGGCAAGGTGCTGACCGTTGAAGATGTCACCGCCCTGGCAAAACTTCCTACCAGGGACCAGCTTCTTGGCCAGCTGTGTGGTGTTTTGATGGCAGTGCCCACCGGTCTTGTCCGGGCCCTTAATGGTGTACCGAGCAATCTTGTGTATGCTTTACAGGCAATTAAAGAACAGAAAGAAAATTAAACTATCTCGATTATATCAGGAGGAAGGATCATGTCTGATTCCATTGAACAGGTTGTAGAAATTGTAGAAAAAATGTCCCTGTTGGAGGTGGCCGAGCTTGTCAAGGCCCTTGAGGATAAATTTGGCGTATCTGCCGCGGCCCCGGTGGCGGTTGCTGCTGTTGGCGGTGCAGCTGACGGCGGCGGCGCAGACGGCGGTGAAGAAAAGACCGAATTTGACGCTGTGTTGACGGCTGCCGGCGACCAGAAGATCAAGGTCATCAAAGAGGTTCGCGCGATTACTTCACTTGGCCTGAAAGAGGCAAAGGCCCTTGTCGAAGGCGCACCCACTCCCATTAAAGAGGGCGTCTCCAAGGATGAGGCGAATGAGATCAAGGAAAAAATTGAAGCTGTTGGTGGCTCTGTGGAGATCAAGTAGTTCACTGCTACAGGTAGGGCCCGGCGGCATCAGTCCCTGGCCTGCCTAATGTAATCAGGCAACGCTACAGAGGCCGGTTCCTCTGTAGCGTTCCTGCGTTTGAGGGAAGTCGAGTGCAAGTCGTGCGGTTTGCTTGGTAAACATACTGAAAAATCAATATGTTACGCCAGTTTTATTGATGCCGCCGTTTCGTGGAACATTTTGAGGAAAACCATGAAGAGAGTCCGTAAGAGTTTTGCCAAAACACGCCAGATTGTAGAGCCACCGCATCTTATTGCCATGCAGAGACACTCGTACGAACGGTTTCTGCAAAGGGATGTTGATCCTGATGCGAGGGAGGATTTTGGTCTGCAGGCAATCTTTAAAAATATTTTTCCTCTAACCGATTTTAACGGCCAATGTTCCCTGGAGTTTGTTCGGTATGCCTTTGGTCAGCCCAAATATACCGTTGAAGAGTGCATCGAACGGGGCATGACCTATGATGTTCCGGTAAAGATCACCGTACGCCTTATTACCTTTGATGTTGATGAGGAGACAGGGGTTCAGTCGGTGCGCGATATCAAGGAACAGGAGGTTTTCCTCGGTTCCCTGCCATTGATGACCAAGGACGGCGTGTTTGTTGTTAACGGTACTGAACGGGTCATTGTCAACCAACTGCAGCGTTCTCCTGGTCTTTTTTATACCCATGACAATGGCAAATCCCATGCTTCGGGCAAGAGATTGTATTCGGCCCGGATTATCCCGGTCCGTGGTTCGTGGCTGGATTTTGAATTCGATATAAAGGATATCCTGTATGTACGGATTGATCGACGCCGCAAACTGCCTGTTACCGTTCTTCTCAAGGCGCTGGGATATACCGAAGAGGAGTTGTTGCGAAAGTTTTATCAGGTTGATACCGTCGATATCGAGGATGGGAGATTTTATCTTCGTTTTAATCCTGATACCTTTGTCGGAACCCGGCTGCCCAATGATGTAATCGATCCCAAAGACGGCAAGGTCATCGGTAAAAAGGGGCGCAAGGTATCCAAGGCACTTGCCAGACGCATGCAAAAAGCCGGTATCGAAAAGATAGAAGTGCAGCTTGACGACCTGCTGGGACGCATACCCGTAACCGACCTTTTGCATCCGGAGACCGGTGAACTTGTGGCCCCTGGAAATGAGGCGTTGACCGAGAGCAGTATTGCCGCCATTGTTGACGCTGGTATCGACTCCTTTGACCTGTTGTTTATCAACGGGGTAACTGTAAGTGATGCTTTCAGCAAGACCCTGGCCAAAGACCTTTTACGAGTAGGTCTGCAGGAGCGTGACGAGATCAAAGAGCAGCTTGAGGCCGAAGGATTGTCTGGTGACGAGTTACAGGATGCCCTGGAAAAGGAGATAAAAGACCGGGTGCGAACCAGGGCCCAGATCGAAATATATCGGCGATTGCGTCCGTCCAGCCCGCCAACGCCCGAGGTCGCCCAGGCGTTTTTCGATAAACTCTTTTTTGATCCCTCCACCTATGATCTTTCCGAGGTCGGCAGGTATAAAATAAATGCCAAACTTGGTCTGGATACCCCCATCGACCATCGAACCCTGACCAGAGAGGATATTATCGAGGGGGTAAAACATCTGGTCCACATCAAGGATGGCCTCAAGGACGGTGATGATATAGATCATCTGGGCAACCGACGGGTCCGGACGGTCGGTGAACTGGTTGAAAACCAGTACCGGATGGGACTTGTCCGCATGGAGCGTGCCATCAAGGAGCGGATGACCCTGCAGGAAATTGAAACGCTCATGCCCCACGATCTGGTCAACCCAAAACCCGTGACCTCGGCGATCAAGGAGTTTTTTGGAACCTCCCAGCTCTCCCAGTTCATGGACCAGACAAATCCGCTTTCCGAGGTCACCCATAAGAGACGGCTATCCGCCCTGGGACCGGGGGGACTTTCCAGAGAGCGGGCCGGTTTTGAGGTGCGTGACGTCCATCCAACCCATTATGGACGAATATGCCCGGTCGAGACGCCTGAAGGACCCAACATCGGTTTGATTGTCTCTCTTGCCACCTACGCCAAGGTCAATCCCTATGGATTTATCGAGACGCCATATCGATTTGTGGAAAACAGACAGGTCAGTGACAAGTTTAAATATCATTCCGCTTTGCAGGAGCAGGGCGAGGTGATTGCGCCGGCCAAGGTCGAGCTGGATGGGGACCGGATTGTTGAAGATCACCTGATCGCCCGCGAGGACGGCGAGGTGAGCATGGTGACGGCCGAGGAGATAACCCGGATGGATGTTGCTCCCAATCAGCTGGTTTCCGTTGCTGCCTCTCTTATTCCCTTCCTGGAAAATGATGATGCCAACCGGGCGTTAATGGGCTCCAACATGCAGCGGCAGGCTGTTCCATTATTGAAAACCGCCTCGCCCCTGGTCGGAACCGGTGTGGAAAAATATGTTGCCCGCGATTCCGGAGCCTGCCTGCTTGCCGGCGGCGATGGCGTGGTCGAGGACGTTGATGCCAACCGGGTTGTTGTCCGTTACGATGAGCCCGGTACCGACGGCTTTGAAACAGGAGTCGGTGTGTATCGCCTCTCCAAGTACAAAAAATCCAACCAGAATACCTGCTTCAATCAACGGGCCCTGGTCCTGCCGGGTGAGCGGGTTAAAAAGGGCGATGTCCTGGCCGACGGACCATCCTCGGAGATGGGAGAGCTGGCCCTTGGCAAGAACGTGACCATCGCCTTTATGCCGTGGCGTGGGTACAACTTTGAAGATTCCATCCTGGTGAACGAGCGCCTTCTCAAGGAGGATACCTTCACCTCGGTCCATGTCGAGATATTTGAAACCATGGCCAGGGACACCAAGCTTGGCAAGGAGGAGATCACCCGGGATATTCCCAATATCGGGGATGAGGCCCTGCGCAATCTTGACGACTCCGGCATTGTTCGTATCGGTGCCGAGGTAAAGGCGGGGGACATGCTGGTGGGCAAGGTCACTCCCAAGGGAGAGACCATGCTGTCGCCGGAAGAAAAACTGCTGCGGGCGATATTTGGTGAGAAGGCCGGTGACGTCAAGGACTCTTCGCTCCGCGTTCCTCCCGGCATCGAGGGAGTGGTGATTGATGCCAAGGTTTTCTCCCGCAAGGGTGTTGACAAGGATGAACGTTCCCTGATGATCGAAGAGATGGAAGTCGAACGTCTCAACAGGGACATGGACGATGAGCTCAAGAGCCTGAAAAAAGGTGTTCGTAAAGAGTTGTCTTCCCTTCTGGTCGGCCGGACCGCCAAAAGCGACATCAAGGACAAAGAGGGCAACGTTCTGCTCAAACTGGGCAAGAAGATAACCGACGAGTTGTTGGAGAAGATAGATTTTTTTGATCTCTACTCGCTTGATTTCTCGGAACGGAAGAAATACGAGGAGAAAATCAACGCTGTTTTTGACCGCTATAAAAAACAGGCCGCCCTGGTTCGCAGCCGTTACGAGGGAATTGTCGAGCGGATGGAAAAAGGAGATGACCTGCCGCCTGGTGTTGTCAAGATGGTGAAAATATATGTCGCCACCAAGCGGAAGCTTGCCGTCGGCGACAAAATGGCCGGTCGGCACGGCAACAAAGGTGTTGTATCCCGCCTGTTACCGGAAGAGGACATGCCTTTTTTCGCCGATGGCACTACGGTTGACCTGGTCCTCAATCCCCTCGGTGTTCCCTCGCGTATGAATGTTGGCCAGGTGCTGGAATGTCACCTTGGGTTTGCCGCCAAAAAATTGGGGGAACAGTTGGAAAAGCTCTGCCGGCAGCATGAAATTGATGAGGTGAAAAAGAAATTGCAGGCCGTTTACTCCGAGGAGGAGTACAAACGGCTGACCGATGGCCTTGATGATGATGCCCTGGTCGACATGGGCAAAAAGTTTTTCCATGGCCTGCATGTGGCAACCCCTGTTTTCGATGGCGCTTCCGAAGCCGAAATTCGGGCCATGCTTGTTGAGGCAGGAGTTGATGAAGTCGGGCAGTCAACCCTTTATGACGGCCTGACCGGGGACAAGTTTGACAATCAGGTCACGGTCGGCGTCATGTATGTGTTGAAATTGCATCATCTTGTCGACAACAAGATCCATGCCCGTTCCACCGGTCCCTATTCCCTGGTCACCCAGCAGCCCCTTGGCGGCAAGGCCCAGTTTGGCGGCCAGCGTCTTGGAGAGATGGAGGTATGGGCAATGGAGGCCTATGGCGCGGCCTACACCCTGAAGGAATTCCTTACCGTCAAGTCCGATGACGTCGAGGGCCGGACAACCATGTATGAAAGGATTGTCAAGGGCAATAACTTCCTTGTCACAGGACTGCCCGAATCCTTTCATGTTCTGGTCAAGGAACTTAAAGGCCTGTGTCTCGATGTGGAGTTGTTGCAAGACTAAGAGAGAGTCTCATCCCATGCCGCACAATACAATGGTTTTCAGTGGCTCACTGTAAACGTTCAACTCAGATAGGGTGATTTCGTGGAAGAACTGTTTAACTTCTTTGCAAAACCAAAGGGACCTGTTCAGTTTAACAAGGTAAAAATTTCTCTGGCCTCTCCGGAGAAAATTCTGGAATGGTCCCATGGCGAGGTGAAAAAACCTGAGACCATAAATTACCGCACCTTCAAACCGGAGCGTGATGGCCTGTTCTGCGCCAAGATCTTCGGACCGGTTAAGGATTACGAGTGTAATTGCGGCAAATATAAACGGATGAAACACCGCGGCGTGGTCTGCGAAAAATGCGGTGTTGAGGTCATCCAGTCCAAGGTTCGGCGTGAGCGTCTCGGTCATATTGAACTGGCTGCACCGGTGGCCCATATCTGGTTTTTAAAGAGCCTGCCCTCCAAGATCGGCGCCATTCTGGACATGACGCTCAAGCAGTTGGAACGTATCCTCTACTTTGAGTCCTATGCCGTTGTCTCCTCCGAAGTGGAGGCCTTGCCTGTCGGTACCCTGCTCAATGAGGAGCAGTACCGGGCCCATCTCGAGGAATATCCGGGCCAGTTCAAGGTGGGAATAGGGGCGGAGGCCATTCGGGATATGCTGATGGCCCTTGACCTGACCGCCCTTTCCGAAACCCTGCGCCGGGAAATGAAGGAAACAGGGTCGGTTTCCAAGCGGGCCAAGTTTGGTAAACGACTGACCGTGGTTGAGGCCTTTCGTAATTCGGGCAATCGTCCTGAATGGATGATCCTTGAGGTTATTCCAGTCCTGCCGCCGGATCTGCGGCCCTTGGTGCCGCTTGAGGGCGGACGGTTTGCTACCTCTGATCTCAACGATCTCTACCGGCGGGTCATCAACAGGAATAATCGGTTGAAGCGGCTTATCGAGCTCGATGCCCCTGATATAATTATCCGCAATGAAAAACGGATGCTGCAGGAGGCGGTTGATGTCCTGTTTGACAACGGCCGCCGCGGCAGAACCATCACCGGTCCCAATAAACGGCCCCTGAAGTCCCTTTCCGATATGCTCAAAGGGAAACAGGGACGGTTTCGCCAGAACCTGCTTGGTAAGCGGGTTGATTATTCCGGCCGCTCGGTCATCGTGGTCGGACCGCATCTGCGCCTGCACCAGTGTGGCCTGCCGAAAAAGATGGCCCTGGAGCTGTTCAAGCCCTTTATCTACAATCGTCTCGAGAGCCTCGGCTATGTCACCACCATCAAGAGTGCCCGCAAAATGGTGGAAAAGGGAATGAAAGAGGTGTGGGACGTTCTTGATGATATTGTTCGCGAATATCCTGTTATCCTGAACCGGGCGCCGACCCTGCATCGGCTTGGCATGCAGGCCTTTGAAGTGGTGCTGATCGAGGGCAAGGCCATCCAGTTGCATCCCCTTGTCTGCGCCGCATTCAATGCCGACTTTGACGGTGACCAGATGGCCGTGCATGTGCCGCTGTCCGTTGAGGCGCAGGTCGAGGCCCGGGTCCTGATGATGTCGACCAACAACATCCTCTCGCCCGCCAATGGCGGTCCCATCATTATTCCCAGCCAGGACATTGTCCTCGGGTTGTACTATATGACCAGGGAGCGCTATGGCGTAGTCGGAGAGGGGACCGTCTTTGCCTCCCCAAAAGAGGTGCGTATTGCCTATGACCACGGGGCCGTGCATATGCAGGCCGGAATAACGGTCCGTATCAACGGTGAGCTGGTAAAGACTACGACCGGTCGGGTTATTGTCAGTGAACTGTTGCCCGATTCCGTGCCCTTTGCCCTGGTCAACAAGGAACTTTCCAAGAAGGAACTCGGCTTTATCATCGATTACACCTATCGGCATGCCGGCACCAAGGATACCGTAATCCTGGCCGACCGGTTAAAGGACCTTGGCTATGAATATGCCACCCGGGCCGGCATTTCCATCTGTATCAATGATATGAAAATTCCGGTCCGCAAGGAAGAGTTTGTGGAAGAATCGGAAAAAGAGGCGGCCGATGTTGACAAACAGTATTCGGACGGCCTGATCACCGATGGTGAAAAGTACAACAAGATCGTTGATATATGGTCAAAGGCAACCGACAGAATCACCAAGGAGATGATGGATGAAATGTCGGTTGACTACGTGCGTGACAAGGACAACACCGTTCGGGAGATCAAGAGTTTTAATTCAGTCTACATTATGGCCGATTCCGGGGCCCGTGGTTCCAAGGACCAGATCCGGCAGCTTGCCGGCATGCGCGGTTTGATGGCGAAGCCGTCCGGCGAAATTATTGAAACTCCGATCAAGGCCAATTTCCGCGAGGGGTTGTCGGTCCTGGAATATTTCATCTCCACCCATGGCGCCCGCAAAGGACTTGCGGATACCGCCTTGAAAACGGCCAACTCCGGTTACCTGACCAGAAGACTTGTCGATGTGGCCCAGGATTCAACCATTGTCATGGAGGACTGTGGCACCATGCGCGGCACCAAGGCTGAACCGTTGATCGAGGGCGGCGAGGTGATCGTCCGCATCGGTGAGCGCATCCTCGGTCGGGTAGCGCTGGAAGATGTGGTCGACCCCCATTCCGGCGAAGTGCTGGTTGGAATGGACGAAGAGATTACCGAAGAAAAGGTGGAGGCGATAGAGGCTGCCGGCATCGATCAGGTCATGATCCGTTCCGTGCTGACCTGTGAGGCCAAACGCGGGGTCTGCGCCATGTGCTACGGCCGTGATCTCGGGCGCGGTCACATGGTCAATACCGGGGAGGCGGTCGGTATCATTGCCGCCCAGTCCATTGGCGAGCCCGGTACCCAGCTGACCATGCGTACCTTTCATATCGGTGGTACGGCCAGCAGATCGGTCGAACAGGCCGAAGTCAGGAGCCAGCGTGGCGGTATCGTCCACTATAAAAATCTGCATTCGGTTACCAACAGCGCAGGTAATGAAGTGGTCATGAATCGAAATGTCGAGATCACCATCCTTGATGATCAGGGCATAGACCGGGAACGATTCCCGGTTCCCTACGGTGCCGAGCTGAAGGTTAAGGAAGGAGCCAAGGTTGAGCCGGGAACCGTAATCGCCGACTGGGATGCCTTCTCCATTCCCATCGTTGCCGAGGTTGGCGGCAAGGTCAAATATGGTGATGTGGTGGAGGGCGATTCCATGCAGGAAAGGGTGGACCAGATAACCGGCAAGGCAAGCAAGGTGATTACTCCCCTGACGGCCGGCAAACAGCTGACGCCGCGCATTTCCATCAAGGACCCGGAAAAGGGACGCCAGACGCTCAAGTTGCCCGGTGGTGATCTTGAGGCGCGATATCCGTTGCCGGTTGGTTCGGTTATTACCGTGGACGAGGGGGAAATTGTCACCGCTGGTACGGTTATTGCCAAAATCCCTCGGGAGACAACGAAAACCAAGGATATTACCGGTGGTCTGCCACGGGTTGCCGAGCTGTTTGAAGTCCGCAAACCAAAAGAACAGGCCATTATCAGCGAGATCGACGGCCGTGTCAGTTTCGGCAAGGAACTGAAAGGGAAACGCAGGGTGATCATCACTCCGGAAACCGGAGAACCCAAAGAGTACCTCATCCCCAAGGCCAAGCATATCATTGTCCACGAGGGCGATTATGTGAAGGCCGGGGAACAGTTAATGGAAGGCTCTGTCCTGCCCAACGATATCTTACGAGTTCTCGGGGCGGAAGAACTGGCCCGTTTTCTGGTCAACGAGATCCAGGAGGTCTACCGTCTCCAGGGTGTCAGGATCAACGACAAGCATATCGAAACCATTGTCCGGCAGATGCTGAAAAGGGTCAAGATTACCGATGCGGGTGATTCCGTGTTCATGCTTGACCAGCAGGTTGAATGGTGGAAATTCCGGGAGGAGAATGAACGATTGCTGGCAGAAGGGCTTAAGCCCGCAGCGGCCGAACCATTGCTCCTTGGGGTGACCAAGGCGTCCCTGTCAACCGATTCCTTCATTTCCGCGGCCTCCTTCCAGGAGACAACCAAGGTGCTGACCAATGCTGCCATGCAGGGCAAGGTCGATGACCTGAGCGGACTCAAGGAAAATGTTATCATGGGGCGCCTGATATCCGCAGGAACCGGATTGCCGCAATATCGGCTTCGGCGGGAAGAAGCGTAAAAAATATTCTTGACATAGACTGTTGACTGGTCTACTATTTTAAACTTTTGCGTTCCGTCGGCAACGATGGAATTTCTGTTTGTGAAAGACCCTGAGGTCTCCACGGGCAGGGATTTTGAGTGAATGAATCGTAAATTTGTTGTGGCTGGTTCCTGGGTTATCGGATCAGCCGCCATGGTTTACAGGAAAAGGAGTGGTGTGAATGCCAACAATTAATCAGCTTGTCCGGAAACGGCGGAAAAAAATAACCAAGCGCTCAAATACGCCTGCATTGCAGAATTGTCCGCAAAAGCGCGGCGTGTGTGTGCGTGTGTATACGACGACGCCGAAAAAACCGAATTCCGCCTTGCGGAAAGTTGCCAGGGTTCGTCTGACCAATGGTATTGAAGTGACCTCGTATATCCCGGGTATTGGTCATAACCTGCAGGAGCATTCAGTGGTTTTGATTCGCGGGGGCCGTGTCAAGGATCTGCCGGGTGTTCGTTATCATGTGGTCCGCGGAACACTTGATACGCTGGGGGTCAGTGACCGCCGTCAAGGTCGTTCAAAGTATGGCGCCAAGCAGCCGAAATAGGCGGGGTGCGCCGGAGTTATCGGAGAGATAAAGGATGCCAAGGAAAAAATTAACAAACAAGCGAACGGTAGAACCCGATCCGGCCTACAATTCTGTGCTGGTGTCCAAGTTCACCAACGGCCTGATGCTTGATGGCAAAAAGGCCCTTGCCCGGCGTATGTTCTATGATGCCATGGAGATCATCAGGGAAAAGGTGAGCGATGAAGAACCGCTTGCCGTGTTTGAAGGGGCCATGGAAAATGTCAGGCCGCGGGTGGAGGTAAAAAGCCGGCGCGTGGGCGGGGCCACGTACCAGGTTCCGATAGAGGTTCGCCCGGACAGGAGAAATGCCCTGGCCATTCGCTGGATAATCGGCTTTGCCAAGGGACGTTCCGGTCAGTCCATGTCGGAAAAATTGGCCGCCGAGTTGCTGGATGCCTATAATAATCGCGGGGCATCGGTGAAGAAAAAGGATGATACCCATAAAATGGCGGAGGCCAACAAGGCGTTTGCCCATTACAGGTGGTGATCGCCTGAGTTTTTTTTGCAGTGCAGGCGATTGTGGTTGACAGGCATCCTCCAAAGATGTAGATAGACCAACATTTTTCCCGATCTTGTCGGGTGGTTGAATAAAGAGAATAGAAAGTGGCTGGAGGAGGATCGTTATCCAAACTGCGTAATATCGGCATCATGGCCCATATTGACGCAGGTAAAACTACGACTACCGAGCGTATTCTCTTTTATACCGGCAGATCGCACAAGATCGGCGAGGTCCATGACGGAACAGCCATCATGGACTGGATGGAACAGGAACAGGAGCGGGGCATAACCATTACCTCCGCGGCAACGACCTGTACCTGGCAGGGATACACAATAAATATAATTGATACCCCCGGTCATGTTGACTTCACCGTGGAGGTGGAGCGATGCCTGCGGGTGTTGGATGGAGTTGTTGCTGTTTTTTGCGCGGTTGGCGGTGTTGAGCCCCAATCCGAAACAGTGTGGCGTCAGGCGGATCATTACCATATTCCGCGGATCGCATTTATCAACAAGATGGACCGGATCGGTGCTGATTTTGATAAATGTTTGACCGAGATAAAAGATCGTCTCGGCGCCAACCCCATAGCAGTAACACTGCCGGTCGGCAGTGAGGATACCTTTTCCGGGGTCATTGATCTGATCAGGCAGCGGTTGTTGCGCTTTGATGAACAGACACAGGGCCTGGAGGTAACAGAAGAGGTAATCCCCGACGATTTACACGCAGAATCATCGGCCGCACGGATGGCGCTCCTCGAGAAGTTGGCCGACTTCGATGAGGGGGTCATGGAAAAATACTTGGATGATCAAGAGATCGCTCCCGGTGAGTTGTATGAAGCGTTGCGTAAGGCAACGTTGTCAATGGAACTGGTACCGGTCCTCTGTGGCTCCGCCTTTAAGAATAAAGGGGTGCAGCCACTGTTGGATGCCATATGCAGGTACCTGCCCTCACCCGTTGATGTTCCCCCGGTAGAGGGGACGGATAAGAACGGTGCGCCGCTTATCCGCAAGCCTGAGAGGAGTGAAAAGTTCTGTGGCCTTGTTTTTAAGCTGCAGTCCGATCCTTTTGTCGGCAACTTGTCATTTATCAGGGTCTATTCCGGAACCCTGAAAGTCGGTGACAAGGTGTTCAATCCGTTGAAACGGAAAAAGGAAAAGATCTCGAAACTTATAAAATTGCATGCCAACAAGCGCGAAGAGGTCGATACCATTGGGCCTGGCGATATTGGCGCTATTGTTGGCCTGAAGTTTACCACCACAGGTGACACCCTGTGTGCTGCCGGTGATTTCATTGTCCTTGAGGCAATGGATTTTCCGGAGCCGGTCATTGGCGTGGCCATTGAGGCCAAGACAAAGGCCGATGAGGGAAAGCTGGCGGAGAGCCTTGATAAAATCGTCAAGGAAGACCCAAGCTTTCGCGTATCCGTTGACGAGGACAGCGGTCAGACCATAATTTCAGGGATGGGTGAACTGCATCTTGAAATTATAACCGACCGACTGATACGCGAATTTAAGGTCAATGCCAATGTGGGCAAACCGCAGGTTTCCTATCGGGAAACCCTGACCATCAAGGCCACCGGTGAGGGGCGTTTTGAGACCCAGGGCACCGGCAAAGAACAGTATGGCCATGTGGTTATCGAGCTTGAACCTGTTGATCGCGGTACAGGGATACTGTTTGAAAGTGCGGTCAGGGACGAGCAGATACCGGCGGAATTTATTGCGGCCATAGAAAAGGGGGTGCGGGACAGCCTGGACTCTGGTCCGTTGATCGGCTATCCGGTACTCGATGTCAGGGCAAGGCTGGTGGGCGGATCCTATGACGAGGAGCGCTCAACCGAAATGGCTTTTGGCGTGGCCGCTACCATTGCCTGCAGAAAGGCTGCCAGCGACGGCAAGCCTATTCTGCTGGAGCCGGTTATGGCTCTGGAGGTCATCACCCCCGAGGATTACCTTGGAGAGGTAATCAAT
>Ga0256831_1000866_pt1 | contig 16013 bp, 15 predicted proteins | sample 132544metaG_FD_189087 | JGI IMG/M metagenome (GOLD analysis project Ga0256831, IMG submission 189087) | Hydrothermal vent microbial communities from Lau Basin, Pacific Ocean - 132-544 | ecosystem: Environmental > Aquatic > Marine > Hydrothermal vents | place: Pacific Ocean: Lau Basin | collected...
CTATACATCAAATACCTATGAAAAGTATTGAAAGATATATCAAATATTTAAAAGATACCGATATTATTGAATTTAAAGGTGAAGCTTCCCAAAAAGGCGGTTACTACCTGACAGAAGAGATAAGAAATCTACTTAAAAACAGATAATTAAAAGTAATCATCAATAGAACAAAAAAGCCATGAGAATAGACAGAGATAGCACAATCGGAGTAGTTATTGACATACAGGAGAAGCTGCTCCCTCACATGTTTGAGAAAGATGAGGTAGTACGAAATACTAATATCCTGATTCAGGGACTTAAAGAGCTTGGAGTAGCTGTAATAGTTACCGAACAATACAAGAAAGGGCTTGGAGAAACTGTAAAATCAATTGCCGGGTTTGTTAAGGAGTTCCCACATTTAGAGAAGATATCTTTTAGCTGCTGTGACGACCCTAAATTTACCGAAAAGCTGGAAACCTCCACAAAAAGATTTGTAATTATTGCAGGCATCGAGTCGCACGTTTGTGTTCTGCAAACCGCAATCGACCTTAAAGAGCGGGGGTTTCACCCTGTTGTTGTTGCCGACTGCATAAGCTCACGAACAGAAACAAATAAAGAGTTAGCCCTTATTCGTATGCAACAGGAAGGTGTTTTAATCACCTCATACGAATCAATCCTATTTGAGCTTGCCCGAAAAGCAGGTACTGAAGAGTTTAAAGCGATAAGTAGGTTGGTGAAATAATGGGAAGCCCCTCCCAACCTCCCCAAAGGGAAGGAGAATAAGAAGACGATATATAGGAATTTAAGCTCTATATTATTAACTAAGATGGGAGTAATACTACCTTTTTTGTGAAATAGTGAAATGATAACACGAGTAACCATCTGATTAATATTCCGGTGCTCTGCACCTTTTATAATTGAAATGCTATTAATTACTACAAAGGTTAACGCGACTCTGTCGCTCCTTATTGTAGGTGCAGAGCACCGTAATATTTGTAGAAAATAAATAATCTGCCATCAAATAGGTACAGAGTACCGAAACATTAAATTGAGATTGTTAAATTTTAGTTGTTTTATAAATACCACTTAAAATACAATATACCAATGATATCAAAACCACAAAATTATCCCTCCCCCTCAGGGGGAGATGGAGGGGGCTTTTCCTCACGTATCTTCGGCTTCGGCGAAATAGTCTACGACATACTATTTAAAGATATGCAACCGGTAGCAGCAAAGGCCGGCGGCAGTGTACTCAACGCACTTGTGTCGCTTGCCCGGGTCGGCCGGGAGGTACAGATGATTTCTGAAACGGGCGATGATCTTGTCGCTAATGCAATAGTCACGTTTCTTTATGAAAACAGAATCAATACCGATTACATCAATCAACTTAACGGAAAGTCTACTTTAGCTCTGGCTTTTTTGAATGAGGAGAATGAGGCAGAGTATCAGTTTTTCAAAGATGATTCTGTGAAAAAAGAAGATTTTAATATCCCCGATTTCACCTCTGACGATATCCTACTTTTCGGCTCTTTCTACGGTATCAACCCCGATGTACGCCCCAATGTGTTAAGCATCGTCAACAGAGCACGAGAGGCCGGTTCTACAATTTATTATGATCCTAACTTCAGAGCAGCGCATTTGAAACATGGAAACAGAGAGCAGTTGGTAAAATCCATTGAGGAGAATTTTGGTTTAGCTGATATTGTCCGCGGAAGTGATGAAGATTTTATGAATCTTTACGGGGAGAGCTCTCCCGAAAAGATATATAAAAAAGTTTCGGCTTTGTGCCCGAATTTGATTATTACGGCCAGCTCATCCAAGGTACACACTTTCAGCAACAATAACCATGAGACGTTTGAAGTACCACAAATAGAGACTGTAAGTACTGTTGGTGCCGGCGACAATTTCAATGCCGGAGTTATTAATCAGCTTGTTAAGCAGGGGTTGGAGAGAGTTGGTGACACGCTTACAATATCTGACTGGCAATTATTAATAGAATCAGGCATTCGTTTCTCTTCAGCTGTTTGTAAGAGCATGGACAACTATGTTCCTGTGGAATTTGATGAGTAATATTAGAATTAAAGTGAATAACTTTGGTTTTGGCACGTAGAATAAAACTAAACATCTTCTCAATTTTGACATATCATACATCATGCCTAATTCTGAACATAAAAAACCGGTATTGTCAGACATTGTGATTATTGAGATTGAAAGTGATAAAAACAAAGAAAGAAATGGGATACAACAATCCCTTAAAAGATTAACAAGCTTCAAATAATGCTAACTTAACGCATAACACATAACAATATGATTATACAGTATCTCAACGACTTAGAAGACTACCAGGCCTTAATTGTACGTTTTGCATTTAACCTAATAGTAACGCTAATATTAGTACGATGGCTATATTATGGCATAACAAAACGAAAAGATTACCTATTTAGTTATATTATAATTAGTACGGTTGTATTCTTACTATGTTTCCTTTTGGCCAGTGTTGAGCTTGAGCTGGGATTTGCTCTTGGGTTGTTTGCCATATTCGGCATTATCCGATACCGCACAATGCAGATACCAATTAAAGAGATGACCTACCTGTTTCTGGTTATTGGTGTTTCTGTTATTAATTCTCTGTCAAGCAATAGTATAGGTTTTCTTGATATTCTTATTGCAAACACATTCTTTATTGGCCTTACTTATGTACTGGAGAAAGTATGGCTGTTAAGACATGAGACTTCAATGATTATTATCTATGAGAATATCGATCTAATAAAATCTGAAAACAGAGAAAAGCTTATTGAAGACCTTGAGACCAGAACAGGAATAAAAAAGATTAACAAGGTAGATATTGGTAAAATTAATTTCCTTAGAAATACTGCTAATCTGAGAGTATATTACTACGCTAAAGATGATGTTGTAAATGCTGCCGACGATACTTCAATTATGGACATGTCGAACGACGATGATGATTAAATAAAAGGTATGCTCAGAAGATACTCATTAATAGTTGTCGTCACTGCCTTTTTCAGCATCGGATGTATAAATGCTCAAACAACAAAGTTATTATCCCCAAGTTGGGGGGTTTTCCAGAAATCTGATTTTGTACGTAATAGATAGATACAGGATACCTTGTGGTTGAAAGGGGATTTCAAATCAGAGGATATTCGTTTTTTAGTGTAAAAAAAGCAACCTTTCATAAAAAAAACAGGACATCTTCTTTATTTCCTCATGTAATTGTTATAGATTTAATTTTTTTAATCTTATTAACAATCTAATGTATCGGTTTAAAGGTTACTTTTTTGTTGTGATATTGCTATATCTGTCTAACAATATTTTTGCACAGATTGATTTTGGTAGTCTGTCGGAAGAGCAGATTTACCACAAAGAGAATAGGTATAATAAATGGTCTGTCACTCTTGGTTACGGGCCTGTAACATATTATACTGATGTTATTGATTATACTATCTTACCATCTCATAACTGGAAATTTGCTCCCACCATAATGATAAGTAAGCAGTTTAATCGCCCCTGGGGGCTTGATGCTCAGTTTATGACTGCTGACATGTATGGAGAGAAGAATCACCGCTACTTCGAAGGCAATTTAATGGAGGCATCATTGAATCTCACATTCTCGATAAACCAGTTTGCTGCGTTTGGCCCCATTGCCGACAAGTGGGATATATATGGCAAGTTAGGTTTCGGTATGGTCTTCTTCCGAAGTCGTCAGAGAGCTTTGTATGATGATGTTTATAACGATAACGGGATACCACCTGAGGCTATTATTAAAGATCAGATACTTCAGGTGAAGCATGTTTATGATTTTATCTCATATCCAAAACCTGAAGGATGGACTCGCGACGAATATATGGTGATGGGGTATGACAGAAAAACAGACCCTGAAAAAGAGGAGACGCGAAAAAGTGAGATAGTACTCCCCTTTGGTGTTGGTGTGAGATACAGGTTAAGCCCCAGTTTTGACCTTGGGATTGAATTTATCATGCACAGCATGGCAAACGATAATCTTGACGTAAACTTATCGGGTGCTGACAACGATGCTTACATGTACTCATCCTTTAATATTTCATACAAAATAGGCAAGAAGAATAAGCGTCATCCTGTTTGGACATACAAAGATTTCAATATCGCCTACAAACAGCAGAGAGAGGCTGACCCGCTGGCTGCCAAACTAGACTCACTAAAAGAAGAACTTAATGTACTTGCAGCCACCGACTCTGTTGCTTCAGACACATCATACATCTACACCGAAAGTATTATTTATGAGGAAGGAGTTTCGGCATCAGTATTTTTCGACTTTGACAAATCAACAATATCACGTAGAGAACATAAGGAGTTGGCCAAGGTTGCCAAAGCTATGGAAAAAGACATCAGCACACGTATACGGATTGTTGGATATTGTGATACCAGAGGCTCTTACGACTATAATATAAAACTCAGCAAACGAAGATGTAACGCAGTGTTGGATGTTTTGGTTAATGACTATGGTATAGATAGTGATAGGTTACAGATTGACCCCAGAGGAGAGAATGACCTGTTGTCTGACACAAACAAATTTAAACCCCGTGGTCTGCACATAGTGAATCGCCGGGTAGATCTCTTTATGATTGTAGAATGAACAGAATAGCTCCATTAGTAAGATTTACCCTTCTGCTTCTTTTTGTCCAGTCATGCATCTCTGTTTTTGGACAAAGAAGCGATGACTTTATCATTGAGGAAGATATGCGCTATTCGCGTGAAAAGAAGTTCAATTCATGGTCGATAAGTGTGGGGTATGGGCCTTTGATAATGTATTCCGATATAACAAACTACACTGTCTTTCCTAATGAAAAATGGGATTTTAGTCCGGTAATAAAAGTTACCAAATACCTCAATCCTGCATTTTCTTTCGATGCACAGTTCCTATCTGGAAAGATGTATGGTTCAAATGTTGGTTACTTTTTTGAAGGTGACATGACAGACTTCAGTATCAGCCATGTTGGTATCATTAATCAGATGCTTAATACACCCGGCCCACGAAGAGACAAGTGGAATTTCTACTATAAAATAGGATTTGGTTTTACTGCATTCAGGTCTAAACTGCACCATCAGGATGACGGAAGAGTAGTTATGGTAAAAGACTTTAGTGGAGACGCTACAGATATGCGATATGTTGTTCATGGTTACGACATTTATGATCCCGATAAAAAGATAGAGCGCAAACGAACACTGCTTCTACCCATGGGTCTGGGTGTGATGTATCGCATAAACAGAAGTTTTGATATTGGAATTGAAACTATAATGAGATTTAGCCTGATGGATAAGTTCGATAATATTTTAGCTGGAGGCTCTAATGATAGCTATTGGCATACTAATATTAACTTGTCGTACAAAATAGGTAAGAAAGATAAGCGGCATAAACGGTGGACTTACCGTGGATATGATTTTAATATTTTTGGAGCTAAGAAGAGGTATCCCCTCGAAGATGAGATTAATGAGCTTGGGTGCGATATTGACCAGTATGCAGCCAACAGACTCATTAAGACCGACTCCGTTATTATTTTTCATAACCTGAAAAAGGTCTACTCTACCTCGGAGTTCTATTCTGTGTTCTTCAGCAGCTCGTCAGACACAAAAGTTGATAGAGAAGATGTTGTTATTCTTGCTGAGACCGCTATTAAATTAATGAAAAATGAAAAGTGGAATGTGTATCTGTATGGGTACTCTGATAAAACCGGTGATACCGATAAAAACATGGATATAAGCCGTAAACGTTGCGAGGTTGTGAAAGATATTCTGGCAAACGATCTTGGTATTGTCGAAGACCGTATCTCTATCTATCCTAAAGGCGAAACAGAACTCCTATCCCCAACCGACAAACTCTCACCACGAGGTATTCATATGGTAAACCGTAGAGTGGATATTGTGATTATGAAGTGAGACTAGTGAGGCAATACGTTATCAGTATTTATGCGAAGCAATCCCACCAGCAACCACCTCAAGGAACTTCTTGATAGGTTCTGCTGCAACCATTTTAATCATTGGATTCATGTCGGCTTTAATGGTCAGCTTTACTCTGCTGTCTGCCTCTTCTACCTCTTTTATCTGAACCCACAGAAAAAAGTTAACGGGGGTACTTCCTTCGCTGGTATATTTTATGGTGTCGAAAGGTGTTGATTCCACTATTCGTAGACCAACCTTCCCGACCATATCAATTTCGAAGGTGCAGTGATCACCGTGAGACTGCCAGTTCTTTATTTTATCCTTAGGTATCAACTCTCCAAAATTGTCAAAGTCTGAAAGGAAATTGAATATCTTCTCTTTTGCAAATGGTACTACTTTAATATGGCTTTCGTATCTTGTCATGTATTTAGTCTATTTAAACGTGTCATTAATCTCACTAAGATTTATCCACCACTGCTCTTTAGGTCTGAAATATTCTAGATTGACTTGTGATTCAAGCCTGTCGATATCCTCAACTGCCAGTTGACCTCCTTTAAGTCCCAAACTGATATATCTTTTCTGATCATTGTCTGCTTGTGATTCAATAAACTCTACTCCCTTTGCAGCCAGCCTTGTTGCCAGCACTCTGTCCGAAGCACTTGGCGTTCCTCCCTGTTGCAAGTGACCCAAAACTGCCTGCCGTACATCAAAAACTTCGCGTCCCTCCTCTTCGTACAGAGCAGATACAAATGCTGTGGTATATATTTTATTAGTAAACTCGTTTCTTATAACCAGTCCCAAACGCTTGCCCTCATTAAATCGTTCAACAAGCATCTCAACATCCTCCTGCATATCTTTCAGACGAATACCCTTCTCATGAATATAGACACGCTCGGCGCCTGTTGCCAACCCACTTAACTGAGCTAAAAAGCCGCAGTACCGTCCAAATACCTCTACAACAAATGTACGTGTTACAGCCACTGCTGACTCTTTTATCTTATCAATGGCATCTACAATATTGTTCAGCGCGGTGTCGGAGCCGATACAAAAGTCGGTGCCGGGCAGGTTGTTGTTTATAGTTGCCGGTATGCAAACTGTGGAGATGTCAAAAGCGGGGAAGTCATTTTTTCGCTGATTCATCCTAAATGCATTGATGTAGGCAGTACTTCCTCCAATAATAATTATTCCATCGGTACCCCACTTCTCCAGATTTCTTGCTATCTCGAAGTAATCCTTGCCCTCAATCATCATACGGTTAGTACCCAAAAACGAGCCACCCTCTGATGCCCAGTCTTCCACCTCCATCCAGCTCATGGGTTTTATGTCACCTTCAGTTAATCCCTTAAAACCGTTGTTAACACCACAAATATTGTGTCCACCCTCAAGTGCTATTCTAACTACTGTTCGTACAGCCGTATTCATCCCGGGAGCCAAGCTTCCAGCATTCAGAACTAAGAGATTGAGTTTATCTTTAGTCTGTTTCTCCTTTGAGGGGAAGGCCTGAGCCAGAGTTTTAAAGGTGTTGAGTTCGGCATTGAAACTCTCACCACGTAATTCAATAGCTCTATCAAAATTACCATCTTCAATATATTTCGCTATTGAACGAGTGCGTTCAATACTTTTCATCAGCGAGAGTTCAGTAACTTTATTTTTTCTCAGACCGATAATCTTCGACTCTGTATCGCCACCGTTTTCAATTAGATGTTTTACTGCTGCATAACCCAAAACAATACTCATGTACCTGTCGAAGGCCGTTGGTGCTCCCCCCCGTTGTACATGCCCAAGGATAGTAAGCCGAACATCAACTTTCAGGTGCTCTTTCAGTTTACTTACAACATTGGTGCTTTTAATCGGTATGCCATCCTTATCTTTTGCACCCTCGGCAACAATAACCAAACTCTTCTTTTTACCGGCCTTTCTTCCTTCGGCCAAATAATCACACATTGCCATTCCCCAATCGTCAGCAATAGGTGGACGTTCGGGTATCAGAACATAATCGGCACCTGTAGCCAATGCACTGAATAGTGCCAGATAACCGCAGTTACGTCCCATCACCTCAACAACAAATGTGCGCTCGTGACTTGCCGCTGTACTGGAGATTGCATCAATGGCATCAATAATACGGCGAAGCGCTGAGTCAGCACCAATAGTCATGTCCGTACCCGACAGGTCGTTGTCTATGGAACCTACCAGACCTACAATTTTAAGTAGAGGGTGTTCAACTGCCGTTTCAGCTGTAATGTCACCTCTCTCCACAAGCTCTTTAAGCAAATCTGTCCACTCTTCACGAAAAAGGTTAGCTCCGGTCAAACTCCCGTCACCTCCGATAATAACAAGATTGTCGATTTTTCTATCAATAAGATTCTTTGCTGCCGTTAATCTCCCCTCTCTCTTTCTGAATCTATGACACCGTGCTGTACCAATAGCAGTGCCACCTTTGTGCAGAATGCCACCTACATCGTCACTTGTCATCTTTTTTATCATGTCGCCACCTTCAACCATCCCTTTGTAGCCCTGGTGAATAGCAAAAACTCCTATTCCCGATTTACAAGCTGTTTTTACAACAGCACGTACTGCTGCATTCATCCCCGGAGCATCACCCCCGCTTGTCATCACTCCAATACAATTTATATTAGCTTCAGCCATGATACAATTTTAGTAATATTTTCAACAAAGGTAAAGTTAGTAAGAATTAATTACAAACTATTTTATACCTATTATATAACTTAATCGTACAAGCCTCAATTACTGATGATTAAGAAATTCAATGTTATCTATTTTGAGGTTAGGTTTAAGACCTCGTAAACTTGATCTCTGACATTTTTGCCTAACTAGTCGAACGTGAAAAAGTCCTCTATTTTTCAAACACCGGCTTTTAACTACAAATAAATTCTATTCCGGTCTGTTATGGGGTCGTTGCGACCTCTTAGCATTCTGATTCTTGATTTTGTTTATCAAATAGTTCTTAAATGCCATCTCAGACTGGTAGAGTTTTAATACCTTGTCAACATCAAGTACCTTTTTAAACTTTTCATGGTATTCAACCTCCAGCTTTGCTTCTTTAAGCTTTAGTAAAACGAACTCATCAGACAGAGACTCTTTATCCTGTTCGGAGATGCCGTTCCAATTGTTTCGTAATTCAAAAGAAATCTCTTTACGTCGCTTGTTCAGCTTGTCTTTCTTTTGTGCCAATTCGTTGTAAACAGGCCAAAAGAGCTGTGCCTCCTCTGTGGTTAGATTCAGTCGTTGGGTGATGAAAGCAATTTTCTGAGACCTTAAGTTATTAAGTCTCTTCTGAAATGCATCATTCTGACTGAATACTGTAACAGATATCAGTAGCAAAACGGTAAGGGAGTAGATATTCTTCATGATGATAGTTTTGTAAAGTTAAAATAAAATCAGCTCTTCTATATCTTCAGCTGTGAGGTCAGATATGTCATTTTCAATAATTGGTTCACCATATGCATTATCGATATCGTTCTCTGAAAGATATGCTGCCAAATCATATTCGCTAAGTTGTGCTGCCATAATATCAAGGTTTTCAAAGGAGTCGTTATAGAGTTCTGTTGAGTTTGTGGCTATCTGAATATCTGTTTTTTCAGGAATAAAAGTTACATATATTATAATTATAAAAAGAAATCCGGCAGCAAGGCTCATCCAGGGCTTAACGAACTGGAAAATCTTTGCCCTATTCGATAAAGAGTCATGTTTGATGGTTGCCTCTATTCTATCCTGCAATGTGTCGAAATAACCTTCCGGCACTCTGTAAGGTGAACTGTTTTTCAACTCCTTAAAAGATTCTAATATGTCATTCTCTTTACCCATTATCACTATTTCTCAATCTTATGTTCTGTTAGATACAAAAAAACTAAAAAGGTTTAATTTAACTGTTATCTTTAGGTAATAAAGATATAATTATACTGATTCATTATTAAACATTGCTCTGATTTTTTTTACTGCATGGTGATACGAAGCTTTCAATGCGCCGACAGAGTTATCTGTGATTTTAGCCATCTCTTCATACTTCATTTCATCAAAATATTTCATATTAAAAACTAATCGTTGCTTTGCCGGGAGTAACAGAATAAATTTTTGTAACCTCAGTTGCAATTCGTCTCCATCAAAACTATGGTCACTCTTTAAGCGGTTAATCACTGATCCCTCCTCATCGTTGAGAAAGAACGATTTTTGACGATCTCTGATTTTTAGAAATGTGAAAGTCTCATTTGTTGCAATCCGGTATATCCAGGTGTAGAATGACGAATCACCTTTGAAATTTTCAAGAGCCTTCCATACTTTAAGAAAAGAGTTTTGAAGTATGTCATCGGTATCATCATGCGAAACTACCATCTTTCGGATATGCCAATAAAGCCTCTCTTGGTATTTTGCTACCAAAAGCGAAAAAACCTCTTCTTTATTATTTAAGGTTTTAAATTTTTGAATAATCTCTTTGTCGGCTATCCCGGAATCTGCCATCAATCTCTTTTATGGTTCAGTTATCTCTTTTGACACAAAAAACAGTAAAAGGTTTAATCTTTATGTTATAAGCTGTCTTGTAATGGAAATCTAACATAGAAAGAGGTTTCTGTCTCGCTACATGTTAAAGATAAAAAAAATTAAGATAGAGAACAATTAATCATGTTAGCCTCTATTTATTTTTATTTTGTTATTTTTAGCCTGATTATCATTATTTAACAAACCATGAACTATTTCGATATTATTGTAGGAGGGCTACTTCTGTTTGCATTGATTAAAGGATTTAAAAAGGGATTGGTAACTGAGCTGGCTTCTTTGGCTGCCTTGGTGCTGGGTGTTTTAGGAGCTATTGAGTTCTCCGACATTACCGAGCAGTACCTTTCGCAACATGTTAATTCAGCTCATGTTGGACTAATAGCCTTTTTTGTTACGTTTATTCTTATCGTAATAGGCGTCCACGTCATAGCTAAAATGGTTGATAAGCTAGTGTCTGCCGTTGCTTTAGGAATAATAAACCGTATCCTTGGTGCTGCATTCAGCGTGCTGAAGTATGCTTTTATCATTAGTGTGCTGTTGGCTGTTTTTAACAGCTTTGATAAAAAATTTAATATTATTCCAGATAAACAACAAGAGTCGTCTCTACTTTACTTACCAATGTCAAGACTTGCACTGACAATCTTTCCATATTTACATTTTGATGATATTAAAGACAAGGCGAAGGATGCAACCGGAGGGGTAAGCATTTAGTATTTTTGAAACACAAAGAACTATAATTGGTATTATCTTCTATTTGAGTTGATGACAATATTTACTCAAAGGTTCAGACTTTAGTACACTCTCAGATTTTTATAACTTTGTAATATACACTTTGCCTTAACCCACATTGCAGCTATAAATTCGTAATTATCTGATCTCAAGGCGAGTTGTTTTTTGAAATTCTCTCAGGTACCACTACGGATTTTTTCCGGTAGCAAGGTCTGGTTTTGTACCCCATCAACTCATAAATCTCTTTTACTTTTACTGTTGGTTCAATTGATATAGGATTGTTGACACCAACCAGTATGCCATGAGCCCCAAGTTAAGGTGTGCCATCGAAGCATCATCAGATTTATGATATATCGGTCTCAGGTCAAGATCAGTCTTAAGCACCCTGAAGGTGTATTCTATATCCCTTATGATATTGTAGATATCCCAAAATGTCTTTTCGTTTTCAACATCCAGCGTGGTTCTTAAAAAGTATATCCCGGCCTTTTTATCGGGGTCATTTCCGTTCATGCTATTTTCTTTTAGCGCTTTTACTTTGCTTTTTACCCACAAGAAGTTGTCTGTATTATTTTCGTTATCAATCTTAACCCTCCTTAATTCTATGGGTTGCTCCCGTTTGTCTTTGATTACTACAGATTTACTGTCTGTATCGGCATAGTAGTTTTTCACATTCGAACGGCTCACGCACAAATAATCGTAACCGTTTGTTTTTAACATTTAAAGGTTTTTCTCAACAGCTATGCCTGCATCCATGACAACAACCGGTTTGCGGTCAGAGAATGATGTTTTACGGCTTATGGCATCCACTATAGTTTTTCTTCTATCCTTTTGCCCAACGATTTAATGGCTTCTACCGAATCCAGTTGTTCTTCAAGATTTCCCAAACCAACAATTACACGGTGCCTTATCCTGCCGTCAAGACAGTAACTCTCACACAACTGATAAAGTGTGTAGTACTTCCGCGTGTTCTTGTTGTATTTTGATAATGGCTTGACAAACATGGTACAATATTACTCCTTAACTCCACTGATATAAAGTGCTCAGGTAGGTCTACAAACGGAAATGCAAAAAACCGTAAGATCGGTTAGTGCTAATTATCAACAAGATAATGATTCATGAAAACCAGAATCCTGCTGTAAAACATATAAAATACACTGGTTCTTCTGGTTTTGTGCTCTTTTTTGGATATTCCGGACTAAGCTGACCCCCTAAAATCCGGAGATATGATCCGGTGAGTTGAGTATTTTCTGCATGAGAAAAATATGACAATCCGGCAGATGTTGACCCCTCTCACGAAGAGGGAACGTTAAAGATCCGGAGCATGTTGACCCCCTAATTCAAGGGGCGATGCTTTAATAATCCGGAGCATACTGACCCCCTTAATATTTAGGTTTTGGTTAATTAGTAAAACAATATTTACTAATTAATAAAAGAATGCAATGGCAGGAAAACCAAAACCAATGAGTCAGATAAAACAATTATTACGATTACACAAAGAAGGTAAAGGCAATAAAAGCATTGCCCGTATACTTGGGATAAGCAAGAATACCGTTAAGTCATATTTACAAAAGGTACAGCAATCAAAGCTTGAGATTGATGCCTTGTTGCAGTTAGACGATCCTGTATTGGAGTCAAAGTTTCACCCGGGTAATCCGGCCTATAAACAAGAACGCTATGAGTATCTAAAAAGCAATTTTGATTATTATACAAAAGAGCTTCAGCGCACAGGAGTAACAAAAAGTCTGTTGTGGGAAGAGTATAAGTCAGGATTTCCTAATGGTTACTCACACTCACAGTTTTGTTATCATTTATCGCAACATATTTCAGCAGCTAAGCCAACAATGGTTTTACAGCATAATCCTGGTGAAAAGTTATATATTGACTTTGCAGGCAAACCACTTACTTATGTTGACACATCAACAGGAGAGCTGGTTAAATGTCAGGTTTTTGTGGCGTGCCTTCCCTATTCCGACTACAGTTTTGCAATGGCTGTACCAAGCCAGAGTGTAGAAGATTTCCTGTACGCCTTACGATGTTGTCTGGAAGAGATTGGAGGTGTTCCCGAGCTATTAGTCCCGGACAATCTTAAATCAGCCATAATCAAAGCAAACAGATATGAACCTGATATTAATCGGGCGATGGAAGATTTTGCCAATCATTACAACACTACGGTAGTTCCTGCACGGGTAAGAAAACCACGAGACAAAGCACTTGTTGAGAATCAGGTAAAAATAATTTATACAATAGTTTATGCTCGATTACGCAACCGGGAGTTCCACTCTTCGACATCGTTAAATGAAGCAGTAAGAGAGAGTATCGGCCTGCATAATCAAACGCGTATGCAACACAAGTCATACTGTCGAGAGGAGCGTTTTCTTGCCGATGAAAAGCACAAACTCAAACCTCTGCCCGAACAGCCGTTTGAACTAAAATATTATCGCAGTCTTAAAGTAGCTCAAAACAACCATATTTTACTTATGCAGGACAAACACTATTACAGTGTGCCTTTTGCACATATAGGTAAGCAAGCAAAGGTTATATATACTCGTAATATGGTTTACATATACATTGACGGCAAAAGAGTTGCAGTGCATGTGAGAAGCTATAAACAGGGAGGGTATACAACCGATAAAGAACATCTGTGTTCAACACATAATCATTACTTAAATCGAAGTCCTGAATATTACATCAACATGGCAAAATCGAAAAACAGTGAACTTGCAAAATTGACAGAGCAGATTTTCAAACAAAACAGGCATCCTGAACAACTATACAGAACATGCGACGGACTACTTAATCTGCAACGAAAAACTAATGCTGACCACTTTACTAAGGCTTGTAATATTGCGCTGGCCAATGGCATATTCTCTTACAAGGCCTTGAGCAAACTAATTGAAAACAAAGCAAACTTTTCTACTGATGTTACAGGTACTAACAACACAAAACCTCTTCCCAAACACAATAATATAAGAGGCGGAGAATACTATAAAAACAGAGATGAGAATCAATTAACAATAAATTTTAACCGTTAAATATTTACATTATGAACGAAATTGAAACACAATTTACACAGTTGCGATTACATGGTATGAGTCGCACATGGCAGGTTTTACTGGAGTCCAGAAGACACCTGGAGCTATCCTTTAACGAAGGACTTGAACTTCTGTTACAGGCCGAACAGCAAGACCGCGAACAGAAACGTTTTGATAGGTTGTTGAAAAATGCAGACTTTCGTTATCGTGCATCTATCGAAGAAATTAAACTTGATGCTACTCGTGGACTTGACAAAGCGATGATAACAACACTTGCTGTTGGAGATTACATCAACAAAGGTGAATCTGTTTTGATTACCGGAGCTACCGGTTGCGGAAAAAGCTTTCTTGCTTCTGCTCTTGGTCATCAGGCATGTGCGCAAGGTCAGAAGGTTGCATATTTTAATTTTCAAAAACTAATGCAGAAGATTAAAATAATACGACTTGAAGGCGGCATATACAAGTTCTTCGAGAAACTATCAAAAACTGACCTACTTATCCTTGATGACTTTGGAATGGTATATTTGGAAAAACAACAACAAATAGATCTTATGGAAATAATAGAAGACAGACATGGTAACAACGCAACTATTATTGCTTCACAATTACCTGTAGAAAACTGGTTTGATATTATTGGTGAAGCCACAATTGCAGATGCTATTTTAGACAGGTTAATACATGCTTCGTACAGAATAAAATTATCAGGTGAGAGTTTAAGAAAAAAATAGTAATTTTGTCAGTGTGTAGCATTTTTTATGCCTAAACCTGATGGGGGGTCAACATCACCGGAATTTCCACTTTTTTGCGCAATGTGGGTTAACGCTATCGAAAAATGACATGAATTAAAATTAAAAATATTTATAGAAAAGCCTATGGATTTTAAAAATAAGTTACTAAACTTGAAAAAAATTATAGACCACGTTTTCTTAAACAACCTTTTGAAATTTGACATTCTTTTGGTTGTATAAATAATAACCGAAAACAGTTTTTTTGGACAACTATTTGGTCTTATGGGAAATAGTATTTATACAAAAATGCTAAAATCCTACGGAATTGAAATAACGGATATAATTGGGATATTCAAAACAAATGAATTGATAAATCCTGATAAAAGTGTTGAATACAGATATATAATTAATTAACTATGAAAACAATTGGTCTTATAGGTGGTGTGAGTTGGGTTTCTACTTCAGAATACTACAACAGGATAAATCTACATGTTAACTCTATCGTTGGTGATGTTGCTTCTGCAAAACTTTTAGTTTATAGTTTCAACTTTTTAGATATTTTACCTTTTCAAAAAGAAAAGAATGAAGAAATGGAGGTTGAGCTTTTAATTAATGCAGCCACAAAACTACAAGAGAGTGGAGCAGATGTTATTTTGATATGTTCAAATACAACAAATAAGACCACTAAAATAGTACAGGAAGCAATCTCAATACCGATAGCAAATATAATTGATGCAACCACAGAATACTTGATGAAGAATAATATTTCTACGGTAGCTGTGCTTGGAACTAAGTATGTCATGTATGATGATTTTTATACAGACGCAATAAAACAACTTGGAATTGACTGTAAAGTTCCGATGAGACCATATGGTGATAAACTTAACTCAATTATCTATTCTGAGTTCGTTAATAACATTTTCACTAAAGAGTCAATCGACTTCTTGCGAGAACAGGTAGATATTTTATCGACTGAATCTGAAAAAGTTATTCTTGCATGTACTGAGTTACCTATTGCATTTCCATCTGTAGAGCTCGAAGAAAAGGTTATTGATTGCATTGATGTTCACATTAAGTATACTTTTGATAAATATAATAT
>Ga0256831_1000867_pt1 | contig 16011 bp, 12 predicted proteins | sample 132544metaG_FD_189087 | JGI IMG/M metagenome (GOLD analysis project Ga0256831, IMG submission 189087) | Hydrothermal vent microbial communities from Lau Basin, Pacific Ocean - 132-544 | ecosystem: Environmental > Aquatic > Marine > Hydrothermal vents | place: Pacific Ocean: Lau Basin | collected...
TTTTCACCATTACCTCCTTTAGAACTTTTCCGTCTGTAATTGAAGTTAAACATATAGTGGAATTTGTCAAACTTTTTCCGAAGAAAGTCAAACAATACAACCTGCAAACAGAAGCCTACAGCGTTTTTAGTCTTTCGTAAAACACGCAAACATTGTGAAAACCCCTCCTCCTGTTTCTGTCGGCTCCTCTGAAGATTACAACGTCTATTCCAAGATCTCTGCAGACCGGACAGTTGCACTTTTTCCAGATTTTGCTCTCCAATAGCTCCCTGTAGAGCTCCCTGTACTTCTCCTCTTTAAACTCGTTCCTCAAAAAGAGCCTGTCGTAGGCAATAATCTCCTCAAGGAGTTCCCCGTAGTCCTTTAACTCTCCCTTGTCGTACTCCCTCAGTCCCTTTAAAATCCTTCTCTCCATCTCCTCAACATTTACAGGGAGCTCCCTGGCCTTATTCCTGAGCCTCGGGTTTTTGCAGTCTGGAATCCTTATGGATGAGTACCAGTTTCCGTCAACGCCCAAGTAGTTCTTCGTAGCCTTCAGCCAGGCCTTTCTAAGGTATGAGGCGCTGTCAAAACTGTAGATTGAAAGGTCTCTCATGAGCGGAAGGAGCTCCCTCCTCAAAACCCCTAAAAGGTGAAACCTTACTCTGTTTAAAAGTCCCTTTTTCTTTAAGGTTAAAAGGAGCTCCGCTATAAACTCTGTCCGCCTTGGAACGAGCCCTCCAAGGGCTATAAAGTCGTAGCCCATGTCTATCAGCTTTCCAACGCTGTCTGTGTAGGTCTCCACAGAGTACCCTTGAGCCGCTCCAACAGGGTGAAAACCTTTGGCCTTCTTTAGAAACTCCTCTCCGTTCTCAAGGCTTATCTGTCTTCTAAACTCAAGCTCATCTTCAGAGAGCTCCAACTTCAGCTTTCCCCTGCTCTCCTTTTTACTCTTATACGAAAAAAGCTCCTCCTTCCCTTCCTCAACTAAAATCACGTCTGAACAGATGTGGTCAACAGAAATTCCGTAGTCAAAACCTAAAAGGGAGTAGGTTTTAACCGCCTCATCAACAGATAAGAGAGGCTCTTTCTCGTTAACGTAGGTAAAGGCTCCGCAGTCTCCCATAACGGGAAGGCCTAAAGAGTCAATCCTCAGGTACTCCTTAACGCTCTCATAACCCCTTATCGTCGGCCTGCCGTTAACCTTCAATAGCTTTAGCTTAAACTCAAACATTCCAAGGCTTAAGAGGATTCCGTCGTAGGGTGGCGGTTTAAAGATCTCGTGGGCGAAGAGGGAGTTCTCAAAACCCCCCGAGTAGGTATCGGTAATCGGGTCAAAGTCTCTGTGAACCCAGTCTTCCCAGTAAGGGAGAAAGAATTTCATCGGCCACTCCCGGTTTTAAGTGGCCTGAATTATATCTCTCCCTTTGGGGCAGCAGAACCGGAAGTCACACACCTTACAGGTCTTTACGTCGGGGTCTTCAGGGAAGGGCCAGCTGTTCTTACTCTTACACTCCTCAATCTTTTTTAAAATCCCTTTAACCCAGCTCCAGAACTCATCTTCTTCCTCAGGGTCAAAAAACTCTTCTGCTTCTGGGTCTTTCTCCAAGTACTCGTTCAGGAAACAGAGAACCAGCCTCTCAACCCTCTTCCCCTTATCGGAGAGGATCATGCTGTAGAACCTGAGCTGTTTCTCGTAGGTTTCAAGGAGCCTCTCCCTCCCATCTCTCTTTGGGTTCTTCATAGACTTGAAGTCCCAGATTTCCAGGCCACTCTCCCCTTTTAAGAGAACGTCTATAACACCTTTAAGGTAAAAGCCTTCTTTCTTGACGCTGACAGGGAGCTCCGCCCTCTCAACCCTCCTGTAAAACTCCTCACCTTTAACCTCAACAAACCTCTTAACAACTGAAAGGGCCTTTTTTACCCTTTCCTCTTCAGGCCTTGGAACTCCAGCAACCTCTAAAGACGAACAGACGGTTTTAAAGAGCTCTTCCACCTCCCTTTCTGAAGGTAACCTCCCGTTTCTCCTGAAGAAGATGTAGACCTGCCTGAGGGTTCTGTGGACTGCCGTTCCAAACCACTCCTGAACGGCAGACGAGGAGGCAAAGTTGTAGAACTTCCTGAAGCCGTAGAGTTTTGGACAGATGAGAAAGGAGACAACATCTCCAGTAAAGGAGTAGAGCCTTGGCTTTCCCTTTAAAGACCTGCCTGTAAAGTCCTCAAACTTGAGCTCTCTGAGCTTTAACTTCTCACTGTCTCCCCTGTAAGCCTTCCTCTTCCTCTCGTCCCCCTCAGGGTAAATTGAGGAGTACTCCCCCTTTTTAACGTCTCTTCTGCCGTCAAGGATTATCAGGAGCTGCTGGGCCCTTGAGTAGGCAACGTAGAGCTTCCTCTTAATCGTGTTTATGTCTACCGGCGGTGGAAGGAGCTCCGCCACATCACCGTCAACGTAAGGCCTCACAAGTTCGTTAACTCTCTCCGTCTCCTCTTCCTTCAGCCAGTCAACTGCAACGAAAACAACGGGGAACTCAAGCCCCTTTGCCTGGTGAATCGTCATGACGGGGAAGTGGTCTTCGGGGAGGAACTCCGGGGGAATTTCCGGGTCGTCTATCCCTTCAACAAAGGGAACGAAAACGGTAGAGAACTTCTTGGGGAGCTCCTCTTTAGTGTAAACCCCCTCAAACTGTGAGATGAAACCCGAAAGGTGGGAAACGTCAAAGAGAACTTCAGGATCTTTACTCTCCAAGTAGCCCAAAAGGGAAGCAATCCTGTAGTAAGCTTCAAGGAGGTTGGTATCCCCGGCATCATAGTCCTTCTTTACCCTGCCAATTTCCCTCTTTTCGTCATCGTTCAAATCAAAGAGCTTACCCTCATCACCCCTTAAAACAAAGTCTAAAAGCCTGAGGAGTTTTTTGCTCCTCTTCTTCCTGCCGAAACTCCTTGACCTCGGGTTGTAGACCTTTATTCCCCTCCTCTCCAGCTCCTTTTTTAGATTTAAAACAAAAGAGGACTCCTCCTCTTTTGCAGAGGGAACCAGCAGAACGGCATCTGAGACCTTTGAGATAAGCCCGCCATCCTTCAGGAACAGAACTATGTCTGCAACCTTTTCGGCAAGCTCCTTTCTATCTCTCTTCCTCAGATATTCAACCCTTACACCATCCCCCTTGGGGCCCCGATGGACAAGCTTCCTCTTCCCCCTAACCCTTTCAGGTTTTAGGTCAGAAAATCCGTTTATGTAGTAGTTGAGAAAGTCAACAATATCCTTAACCGAACGGTAGTTTTTCGTTAAGAAGACTTTACTTACGGGTTTCCCTATCTTCCTCTTTACCCTGTCCTCAAACTTTATAAAGCTCTTAACGGTTGCTCCCCTAAAGCTGAAGAGAGACTGGTCTTCATCTCCTACAACAACAAAGCTTTTACACCGAGAAGCTATCTTAAAGTAGATAGACTCATCCAACGGGTTCGTGTCCTGGTACTCGTCAACTAAGAGGTGGTTTATCTGTGAAAGGAACCACTCTCCTATCTCCGTGTCCAAAAACTCTAAAAAGAGCTTCTCAATACCGTTGAAGTCAATAAAGCTGTTTTCCTCAAGGAAATCCTCATAGATCCTGTAAATCTCTGCCGCTTCCCTAACCGCCGGATCCTCTGAACGCTCCATCCTCTCAAGGTCGGGGCTGTAGAGGGAAATCCTCTCTATCAGCGTCTCAACCTTCCCAAAGAGCTGTCTCTCCTCCTTCCCCTTCCAGCCATCTCCAAAAAAGAAGGAGAAGAAATGAGGGAAGTCTGAAAACCTCCCCTTAAAGAGGTCGTAAAGGAGGACCCTTCGGCCGAAATCTTCAAGGAGCTTTTTTTTCTGAACCTCTTCGTAGCCAAACTCTTCCATTACAGAGAAACAGAGGGAGTGGAGAGTTCCGCAGTAAACCCCTAAAGGATCAACCCCCTTTTCCTGAGCCTTCTCCAAAAGCCTTATCTCAAACTCCTCGGCCGCTTTCCTCGTAAACGTGACTATCATTATGGATTCGGGGGGATTTCCCCTCTTTAAAAGTTCAACAACCCTGCTTACAAGGGCCTCCGTCTTCCCCGTTCCCGGCCCTGCAACAACCTGAAGAACCCCCTCATCAAAATCAACAACTGCCTGCTGTTCCCTATTGAGCGTCATGCCACAGGTTCCTCAAAGGTTTCGGGTGTTCCCTGCCCTCTTTAGAGAGCCTGTCTCTGAACCTCACCAAAAGGCTTCTCCTGGTTTTAAGAGCTGTTCCTGTAATTATTGACACTCCCCTTTCAACCGTTTTGAGAGTTTCTATGTCTTCCTGTGAAATAGACTCTCCAACAGTTCTTACAAAGGAGAGGTCTTCAGGGTTTATAACTCTGTGGAGTATCAAGGTGTTGCACTGTGAAACCGGTAGAGGATCAACAGAGGCAGGCTTCTGAGAGATGATAATTAACCCCAATCCCATCTTCCTTCCCTCTGTTGCAACTCTTCTCACTATGTTCCTTGCAAACCTGCTGGCTGGGTGGTCTATATCCTCGGCGCCAGACCTTGGTATGAGAGCTCTGGCCTCCTCAATCACGAAAAGGATGGGCCAATCTCCCGACTGAACGGAGAGCTCCCCCGACTTATGAAGGTGAAATGCAGAGTAGAGCACAGAGTAAAGAAGTGCCCTCTGAACCGTCTCAGGGCTTAGAGAGGAAAGGTCAAAAATAACGTTTGAGACAAAAGAGAGAAAACCTGACACATCTGAAAAGGCTTTCACCAGCTCGTAAGAATCAACAGAGAGGAATCTATCCTGAGAGGAGAGAACCATTCTCGCTTTCTCAAGCTGCCTCTTTACAGGATATTTAGACTTATTGTTATCTCCTAAAGCTCCAACTTTAGAAAGAAGGGTATCAATAAGTTCAAGGTCTCTTATTTCCCTCCCTGTCTCTTTTAATTCCTTCTCCATACTGTCAAGCCACCTATTATAGATTCCCTCTTGAGCTTCTGATATCTCCTCTCCAGAGTAGGCCTCAACCATGTTCATTACAAAATACTTATTGAAAAACCCATTAAGCATAACGCTCGGATAGCCTTCAATCTTTAACTTGATCAATCTATCAAGAATCTGTGGCGGAACAGCCTTAGCAAGTTTCTCAAAATCAAATTCTTCCGAAAACTTTAAGAGTTTCTCTCTGAACTCTCTGAGAGTCTCGTCTCGCCTTTCCTTAAAGGGCAGAACCACGTCTTTTTTCAAAACAGAGAAAAACATAGCAAGCCTGAAACATATTGAGCTGGGGTGGAGCTCCCGCTCTACCTCCTCCCTCACAATATCACTGTAAGGTTGGGGAATTGAATTGAGATAATTGCTCCACCTCTCTTTTAAAAAAAGTTGATAATCCTTTACCAAACGCCTTAAAGGAGAATCTGTTCTTTTTAGATCTTCTTTAAGGGCCGAAAAGAGATCATCCTTCAAAATTCCCAGGTTAACGTAGTCTCCATGTGGGTCAAAAATGATGCTCTTAACCCCTCTAATTGTGAACTCCTCAAGGAGAACTCCCGTTGTTGTTGTTTTACCCATTCCCGTCATACCGAAAATGCCAGAGTGCATCGTAACTATCTGGTCTCCGTCCAGCGAAAAACGGGCATCTCTAACCTGTTCGGTAAATCCGGGAAACAGGCTGAAGGGTTCAGGAATAAAGTAAAGATTTTCAAGCAGTTCTTTGTCTATGAAAAAGACGGGAGCTCCCGTCTCTACAGGACGGGTAAGAGTTCTTATTTCACCGGCTTCCTCATCAAACTCACCGATAACTTCACAGCGGGCAATGTAAGTCTTAAACCGGTCTGACCTTAAGTAATCTGCAACTTCTTTGCCGTACTCATCGCCGATAAAAAACTTCAAATTCTCAGGGGAAAGAAGAGGGTTATCCGTCAGAATATCAACAACCCTCCCCACAACCCTGTAAGTTTTTCCCCCCGAATCTTTTGACTCAACAACAACAAACAGATTTCTAAGACTCTTCACTTTCTGAGGAGAGAAAACGAAAGAAAACCTCTCCGTTGAAGCTTCCCCAAAAACGGTTCCTATAGCTTCTTCTGCCATCTCCTCCCTCCGTCTAACGGGAATAAAAATCTCTCTTCATACCGAAAATTACCTGTTTAACGATCTCAAGGGTATCTCTGTCACCGCCAGTTTTACCCAGCAGCTCTCTAATAACCCTCTCCTTCAAAAGCCCCTTGGCAAGCCGATTAATCAAATCTGTAGAAACTCTTACCAGGTTATCGGCATACTTAAGGAAAACTGGAATCCCGTAGTTCCTGTAAACAGAGCTGAAAAGGTAGACCATACGACACAACTCATCTGCCCTGTTAAAAGCCGATTCAGGAAACTCTACTCTAAGGGCAAACTTTAGATCTGATGTTCTAACGTAGGCCATGTAGAAACGGAGCTTTTCAGGTGGAAGGAGACTTTTAAGGAGAATCTCCTCTAACCAGAAGTGTTGAAGGCCGTTGTTGGCGCTTCCAAACGGGGTTCTGTAAACCTGATACTCCTCATCTGCTTCGTAAACCTCTTTCCTGTTCGCCTCTCTACTCCTGTAACGCCTTATCTCAAAAGGGGTGGTATAGAAAGCTGTGGTGGGATCAAAATCTAAGGCGAAGGTGAGGAGATGATCATCATAGAAATCTAAGGATTCAAGAGCTTCATGAATTTTCCCTTCCCGCAAAAAATCTTTAAAAAACTTCAGTTCTCCATCGTTATTCAAGCCCAAAATTCCGGTAGAGTACACCTTATACCTAAATTTCCTATTTGTATCCCCCACTTTTGCAAATGCAAACGAGTAGTAAAACCTTATAAATTCTTTTGACTTAGGAGACTTAACAACTCCACATACAAGAAAATCGTGTTTTTTTGAAAGGTCATTAAGAAGTCTTAAAAGGAAAAAGTAGACAAAAAGTCCTGGAACTTCTCCATTTTCAAGAACAGCTTTTTTAAATTCTGGAACTATATTAAATTCATCGCTAAGTTTTAACCTTTTTTTCATCTCTTTATAGGCAGAGCTGTCAAGCATAAGATCCAAAAGTTTTCCCTTTGCCAGTTCCTCAACTGTAAGTCTTTTTTCAAAAAGTTCACATCTGAGATTTCTATCTAACCATACTGCATTTCCAACGTACTTCCTGACGTCGGGGTCTACAGCAAATAGTTTCTTCAGCTCATCTAACGTAAAAGTTACAAATAGAAACGAGTGAAGCTGCCTTATCAGAGGTCCGTCAATAAAAAGGGCGTAAATACTCTCTTCTCTGCTTAAAAGGAGAACTGAAGCGTAAAGTGCAACAATAAGGTTTTGTATGTAGGTAAGAAGGTCCAGTTTTCTCTTAATGGACTCATCGTCCTCTGAAATCCTAAAAGAGGAAAGAACAGCAAGAACTTTCTCTCTATCAGCGGAAGATTTTGAAACTTTCATTCCAAATGCCAAACTTCCTCTATAGAAGTAATCTTTACTCATTATTAAATCGTCTGAATGTTGAGACTCATCAACTGCAATAATCCACTTATCCTTTACTTTTTCATAAAAGGTATTGAGAATTTCCTCTTTATCTCCCCTTTCTATTTTTAACGGATACTCTCTCGTTCCAACTTTAACAGTAACATTTTCGTTGAAAACTTCCCTCACAAGTGGAACAAAACTGAAGTAAGAATCTATAATTCGGGATATTTCAGGACTTTCCCCTAAAGAGGCTATAATGGAACTTAGAATGTTTGAAACTGCCTGTTCCCTTGCTCTATCCTTCTTTATAAGGTCTAAAAGTTGCTCTTTGTCTAACGATTCAACCTCCATTTAAAACCCCTCTAATTATTTCCTTCAACTTCCCAATGTCTCCCATATTTCCGTAGCCGAAAACAACGAGCTCTTTGCCAAGGAGCTCCGCCGTCTTCTCTATACAGTTCAGGTACTCTTTCCGTGCTCCCCCTCTATAGTAAACGATAACGTCAAACTCCTTCAGACGGGAAAGGAGGGTTGAAAGGAGCTCCCTGCACTTTTCTTCAGTCATTACCGCCTCGTACGGCTCAATCTCCTCATCTGCAGAGATAAGGCCGTAACCAGCACTCAGAATAAAAAAGGGAATTCCAAGTTCTTTAGACCTTCTATACAGATGCCTTATCCTTGCAGATTTATAGAGTTTCCCGGCCGGAAGTTTTCTATCCTCTTTTTTCCCTCCACACGCCGTAACAAGCGCAACCTTTTTCTTCAACCTCTCTCCCTTCAGTCTTCTTTACTAAGAATCTCCTCAATTTGCTTCTTTAACTCAGGAATTTTCTCTTTAACTGTTTTCCAGATAATCTCGTATTTAATTCCAAAGTAGTCGTGGATTAAAACGTCTCTCATTCCGGCGATGTTCTTCCAGGGAACTTCCGGATACTTATATCTTATCTCTACAGGAAGTTTTTTAACAGCTTCTCCTATAACTTCTAAACTCCTAACGAACGCCCTGCTTAAAACAGGATTATTTACAAATTCCTCAAAACTTAAACCGGATGAATTATCAATTAAGAACTCGCATTCTTGTAGAATGTGTTTTAAGTAAGGAGCAGCCTTCTTCAATTAAAAAACCTCAACTTTCCTTACATACGGTTTTATATAGGGACTAATATCCGACTCTGTCAGCAAATCCACTTTTTCTCCCAACAAGTTTTCCAGATACTCTTTTAAATCAACAAGCTCGTAAAGGGTAGGAGTTTCAGAAAAAGAAACTATAAGGTCAACATCGCTATCTACTCTCTGCCTTCCTTCAACGTAAGAACCGAAAACCTGAAGATGTTTAACGTTATATTTACTTTCCAGTACCTCTTTCTGCTCTCTCAGAAGTTGAATCACCTGATACAACGATTTTGCACCTTTTATCATCAAAACCCCTTTCTGTTTACCGGATAAATCCCTTTTCCTGTCCCTTTAGAGTTTAATAATTTTCCTCTAACTCCTCTTTTTCAAGGAGAGGTTATGCGGTTGAGTTTTCCTCTGCCGGGGAGTGTAGGGAGCTCCGTCATCTACACCTACTACGCCTTTACCCTTCTCTGCGTGGTGGCATCTACCTACATCTATCTCTCCTTCTGGGAGCTCCTCAAACTCGCCATCTTCTACTTCTTCGGCAGGTTCCTCTTTAAACAGGGATACAAACTCTCAATAAAACTCTACTGCACAAACCTTATAAGAAAACTGAAAAAAGCAACAGGCTATAAAGAGAAAATTAGAGTAATCGTTTTAGACGTTCCCATTCCCAACGCCTTTGCATTCAGAAGCGAGGGAACCTTCGGAATCTTCGGAAAACATAAAAAGTACATAGCGGTAACAACAGAAATCGTAAAGATGTCAAACAAAGACGAGCTCAACTTCGTTTTAGTCCACGAGTTTGCCCACCACTACAAAAACCACATAATCGTTGCAGCAATCTCCTACGCCCTCTCTCAGGTTTCACTGCTCCAGATACTCCTCTTCCCTATTTCCCTCTTTTCACTCCTCTCCACCGCCGTAATAGCAATCACTGCCGTTGTGTCAAGAAGACAGGAAAAAGAGGCCGACAGGCTCGCCGCAGAGTTCCTAAAGAGAGCAAAACTCCCCTGCCACGGCGGAATAACTCTCTTTGAGAAGTTCAAACTCCTTGAGAAAAAGAAAGACAACAGCATCCTCTCAAAGATCATTGACTTCTTTACGGCAGACCACCCTGCACTGAAGGAGAGAATACGGGAGCTCTCCCGCCTCTGCCCAAAAAAGTAGCCTATATATCCCGTTTTTTGTCTCAAAAGAAATCTATCATGTTGTAACAGAGTTTTTGAAAGGAGGCAGGGAGAAACATGCTAACAAACTTCAAAAAAGAGCAGGAAAAACTAACCCAGGCCTACAAAAAGCTTATTGAATACAAATTCGTTCCTCTCCAAAGGAGAAAAATCACTGAAAAAGACATTGAAGAAAGCATAAAGGAACTACAAGAAGCCAGATTCATAGTTAGCTTCTGCGGGCAGATAAAAGCCGGTAAATCAACTCTCCTCAACGCATTGCTTTTCGGAGAAGAAATACTCCCGGCAGCTTCCACTCCTCACACTGCAAAAATAACCATAATAAACTACGCTGAAGAACCCTACTTTGAAGCCGTCTACTATACAGAAAAAGAATGGAAAGAACTCAAAGAAACTCTTAAAAAGGAAAAAATTGAAGAAGACGGAGTAACAACAACTTACTTTGACAAATACCTTAAACCTCAGTTAAACAATGCTATAAGTCACGGTATCTACGAAGACGACGTAATAGGAAAGCCAAAAGAGACTATTAAAGACCTATCAAAACTTGACGATTACGTTGGAGCTAAAGGAAAATACATGCCTTTTGTTAAAGAAATTCATTTATACTGGCCTAATGAAATTCTAAAACAGATAACTGTTGTAGATACCCCCGGAACAAACGACCCAAATCCGTTTAGATCAAAAATAACCGAAAACTGGATACATAAGTCAAACGCTGTAGTCTACGTTGTCTACGCAGGACAGGCTTTCTCAACAGCCGACATTGAATTTATTGACAAATACTTAGTGGGAATAGACCCTGACCTCTTAGTATTCGCCGTTAATAAAATGGACATGGTAGACAAATCCGAACTTGAGGTATGGATAAATAAAGTAAGAGAAGACAAAATACTCAAAGCCAGAAGAATAATGCAGGATAGAGACTCAGTAGTTTACGTAAGCGGACTCGGCGGACTAATAAGAAAATTATATGATGCTGGTAAACTTGAGGACTCAAAATATGGAGAAGACAATGAGTTCCTTGAAAGACTGGACGAATCCGGTTATATAGAAAATCCCGGCCTTGAAAACTTAGAAAAAGTAATTGAGAAGAAGATAATAAAATCAAAAGGTAAAAAGCTTTTAGCTTCTCACAAAGCAAAAATCAAAGGAATTATTATAGATAAGATTACTGAGATAAAAGAAGAACTTCGTTTGTTATCAAAGAAATTAGAGTTCTACAGCCTTAAAAAAGAGGAGTTAGAGGCAGAGATAAAGAAATATAAAACTAAAGAACAGGAATTAGCTATAAAAACAAGAGTTCTAAACGATACAGTCGGAGAAATCCTTGCAGAATTTAAGGGAAAATTGCAGGCATTCTTCTATAATATAGAAAGGAAACTTATAGCTGAGATTAGAAAAGATTTGTTTAATCTTTCGGATTTTGATGATATTAGAATAAATGCTACTCCCATTATTATAAATGCTCTTATAGACTATAATAATATTTTATTTTCTAAACTAATAGGAGAAAGCAACTACGAAAGCCCTATTAATCATTTAACCGACAAAATAACAGAAAAATTAAAAGCATTTGAAGAAGAATTTCAAGGAACTGTTGTTGTTACTGCTGGAATAAAATCACAAATCTATACAGAACTTACTGATAAAATAGGAGAACTTGTTAAAGAGACAGAAGTTAAAACAAAATCAATTGCAGAAGAACTCTCAAGACTTGGATTTTTTGGAACATTAAAATTCTGGAAACGAGAAGACGAGTTCAAGAAAAGAAGAGACAGCTTAATAACCACAATTGAACAATTAGTAATAAAAAATTATTTCTGGAACATATCTGATTCTATATACCGAATAGCTCAAATTCAAGCAAATAGTATTGCTCAAACAATTACCAAAATTATCGAAAATGAGATTTCAACTATTCTCCATAACTTAAAAGAAATACAGAAATCTATAGAAAGTAATGAACATAAGGCAAAGGATATTCAAGAACAGATCAAACAGTTAGAAAGTACACTGCAAAAATACTCAGAATTTGCGGAACAAATATCACAATTGATAGAGGTAGAAATTGATGAAATTCAATAGTAAGACCAAAGAAAACTTAAAACTAAAAAGGAGCGGAAAAATGTTACTTGAAGCTGTTGTAATAGTCCTTCTTTGCTATGGAGCATACAAACTATACGAGGATTATGTAAAAAAAGAAAAAGCAAATCAAAACAAAGAAGAAAAAGATGACTCTTTCTACAGAAGAAAGATTGAGGAAATTGAACAGAGGGAATATCCTAAATTTTTATCATACAATCTATATCTTGAATCTAAAATACGTCAACTTCCAGAAGAAATAGTCTCTAAACTTAAACAGAAATATCAACTTAGATCTGACAAGCCAATTATAGAGTTTGGGAAACTGGAATATGATGTTAAATTCAAAGATCTTCTCAGAAAAAGAATAGAAGAAGAGCCAGTGATAATTAATCTTATTCCAAATACAGGAAGTGTATTAGTTGACTTTGACTACTTCTTGAATAAAAAAGCCGAACTTGAAGCAAAGCAAATCATTGATGAGTTAGTATCAAGCAATAAGGAGGTTAGCAATGGCTAATTTGGCCAATTATATAGAAAAAGTTAAATCTTTCAGCGAAAAATACGAGATAAATCAAATTTCTGAAGAACTCAGTAAATTGGCTAACAGTAAAGACATAAATGTTAGTGTTGCTTTTTTAGGAGAGTTTAGTTCGGGTAAGTCCACACTTATAAATGCACTATTGGGAAGAAAAATTCTTCCAGCAATGGCAAAACCTACAACAAAGAACATTATAAAAGTAATTCCTAAAAAAGATATAGACACTCTTAAGTTTTATGTTGAAACAGAAGACGGTATTCAAGAAATTGAACCAATTGAATTCCGAGACTACGCCCTTGGAGAAAAAAAAGGGAACACAATAGTAGAAGTTCCTGCTACTGAGCTTTTACCAGAAGGATTCACTTTCATAGATACTCCCGGAATTTCTTCTCTTGACAAAACAGATACAGACATAACGTTCGGTTACTTACCTTTTATAGATGGAGCAGTAATATGTCAGGACATAAACTTTGGAGGGTTTACAGGCTCAGTAATTAAATTTCTTAAAGAGAACTTACCAGAGGAATTAAAAGATAAATTCATATTTGCCTTAACAAAAGCTGATACTAAACCTAAAAATGAAGTTGAGAAGATTAAGGAAAGTGCAGTAACAACTCTAAAAGAGGAAATTGGCTATCAGGATGCTGAAAATAGAGTAGCAGCCTGCTCTCCACTGAGATTTCTGGATACAGGAGAGGAAGCTGCACTATTGGAGTTTAAACAAACACTTAAAGAGATAATAGTAGATAAGAAAGCTGAGCTTAGTAAACATCGTAAAAAGAAAATATTAATACAACTTACGTCTAACTTAATAGAAAGCCTGAAAAACATAAAAAAGAATAGTTCACTTAACTTAGATGACATCAATGAAAAGATAAAGTTATCTGAGATGAGAGTATATGAACTTAAAAAACAAAAGGAACAGCTCCAAGATAAATTAATACTATTAACAGACAAACTAATAAACAAATATGAACGCATCCTTATGTCAAAAATCCCTGCTCTTAAAGAAATATCAAGTCAAGAAGAAGCTTCCCAAATACTTGACCAGATAAGCCAGGAATTACAATCTGTAACTCAAAGGAGTATTGAAAGATTCTTAAAAACAAACTTCTCGGAAAATGTAACTATTCCTGAACTTCAGGCTGAAATAGAAAGATCAATTTCCCAGATTTTAACAATAGCTGACACAATAAAGACTGTTTTAAGAATGCTACTGGTAGTTGCACTACCGGGAGGAGGAGAAATAGACATTATTCAAGCAGGTATTGGATACCTGTTAAGTGAAGCTGCTGATAGTAATAGAGAAAATGAAAATGAGTACAAGAAAAATAAAGATAAGACTAAATCCTCTAATAAAGACAAAAGTGAATCTAAAGGAAAGAAGGCTCTAAACGTTATAGTCAGTATAGTTCAGAAATTAGATGTTCCTGGGAAACTGGTAGATTTTGGAGCTAAACATCTGATTGAAAGTAAACTTAAAGGTAAGTTTCCACAGATAGCCAGGGATTTAGCATTTAACATAACAGAAGAACTGGAAGAAATCCTTGAGGAGAAATTTCAAGATATTGATGACGAACTTAAGAGACAAGTAGAAGAACTTAACAAGTTAAAGAAAGAGAAAAACAGAAAAGAAGAAGAATTTAAGAGTTTCTTAAAAGAACTGGACAATGATATATCTAAACTTAAAGGCCTAATGGAGGAAATAGATGCAGTATAAGGAATCACTAAACGAAGATCTGTTAAAATTGTTAGATGACATATCCGCTTACAGAGATATTAATAACGACTTTCCAGAAAGAAACTTTGAAAAAGAACTTGCAGAGCTTGAGGAATTAGGGTTAAAACTCTTTAGACTTAAACTAAGCAAATATGAAGGATTTTCCAAAGTAAAAGTAGCAGTAATAGGTAACTTCTCAAGCGGGAAATCATCTTTTATAAACTCTCTATTGGGAGCCGATATATGCCCTGTAAAAGTCAATCCTACAACTTCAGCAGTTACTAAGTTCATATATGGCGACACAGAAGAAGTATTTTTAATAGATAAAAATGGCAATAAAAAGAAAATTGACAAAGATCAATATCTTAATCTATGTCAACACAATGTTAAAACAATGGAGAAAACCAAAGGTTTCTTTTTTGAGTATAGATATCCATCTCCTATTTTAAAAAATATAGAGCTTTACGATACTCCAGGATTTGAGAATAAAGAAAATCCCCAAGATGAACAGATAACAAGAGAAATAGCAACAAATCAAGCTGACATTATTCTTTTTATTCAGGATATTCAAAAGGGAACTCTTGAAGAAAGAACTATTAACAAAATTAAAGAAATTAAAGAAACATCTCCCGCTAAAGAGTGGTACCTTATTTTTAACAAAGCAGATGCAAAACCGAAAAGAGAACTACAAGAAATAAAGGAAAATTTTGAAAACTCAGAAATAAGAAAGTTCTTTAGTAGTGTTCATTTCTACTCAGCAAAAAAAGTCATTGAAGCTATAAAACTTAGCGATGAAGGAGACTTTGAGGAATTTAAAAACTGGCTTAAATGCATAAAAGAGGGAAAATATGAAGTTCTCTTAACTAAAAAGTTAGACGATAGTCCAAGTTCTCAAAAAAGAGGATACATTAAGAAGAAAAAGAAGAAAAGTAGCTCTAAAAAACACCTTATTGAGATATACATCCATAAAAATTGTGAATGTAAAGGTTTAAAGGATCTTTTATTAAGAATCATAGACAGTTCCAAATCTTCAACCAGTATTCCTGATATGGAAAATCGCATCTTTAAAATAACTCTCTCCAATCCAAACACAAATCCTGCTTTCTTAGAGGAAAGAGAAAAACTAATATCTATATTCAATAGTATTTCTTCTAAGAAAGATAACTTTATCAACGAAGAAATACAAAAACTTACGGAAATCTATACTAAGAAGAAGGAAGAAATATTAAAACTAATTGAAAGCAAAACAACTTTAGAGCTTTTACGCCCAGAAGTAAAAAATCTGGACAGAATATTAGATATTTTCAAAAAGGAGTTTAAATTTAAGGTTCCAAAATATGCAGAGAACTCAATTAACATATTTATTAGAGTCACCCAGGGAATATTAGCAGATTATTTAGATAACTTTAAGATAACAAAGGAAATCAAGGAACAGATTATAAAATCCTATGAAGATAGCCTGAAGAAATTTACATCCAATCTTGATGAACAAGGAAATAGTATTCCAGCAGAATATAAACAGATTACGCTGTCTGCATTCTCAAAAGTAATTTTACTCAACATAGTAGAAAACCTAATTGAACAGCAGAAAAAACAAGCCGAAGCAGAAGTTAATGAGATCAGAGAAAAAATCAAAAAAGTTATGCAGGGAAAACCCGAAAAGTTAACAGAACTTCAGAACAAATCAGCAACAGCTTAGTTCTTTTTAGGCACCCAGACTAAGGCGTCTAAGTGGATCGGCGGGATGCCGAGGCGTTCGGAGAGCTCCCGCCACTCTTTAACACTGGGCAGGAGTTTTTTGAGGCGGGAGTCAAGGGGAATCTCTATCTCCTCAAGGCCTTCCGGGTCTTTTCCGAAAACTATTCTATAACCGTACATAAACATTTTGGCTGCAAAGACTACGGTTTTTGCGTCTTTTC
>Ga0256831_1000868_pt1 | contig 16006 bp, 16 predicted proteins | sample 132544metaG_FD_189087 | JGI IMG/M metagenome (GOLD analysis project Ga0256831, IMG submission 189087) | Hydrothermal vent microbial communities from Lau Basin, Pacific Ocean - 132-544 | ecosystem: Environmental > Aquatic > Marine > Hydrothermal vents | place: Pacific Ocean: Lau Basin | collected...
TCGCTGCGCCCCACCGCCACGATCTGTTTTCCGGCCCCCATATCAATGAGATTGCGGGTATGGGCCGGATAGAGGGAAATAATACGGGTAAACGGCTTTTTGACCACTGTCACCCGGCCGTCGGCATCAACAATCGGCCCGGCCACGACTGCTCCGGCATGGATAAGGAGCAGCAGGGCAATCAACAATATCGATTTTTTCTCTTTCATATTATAGCCCGTGTCAACAATCGCCTTCAGGGGCACGAAAACTCACCTGAAGACATTTGGCAAAATCATTATAGGCCACCTGGGCCCGGACCCCGTAAACCTCATCAATCACATCCGGCCGCAGTACCTCGTCAGTCGGACCATGACAGAGCAACCGCCCCTGATTCAAGAACAAAAGCCGGTCACAGAAAAATGCTGCCTGGTTCAGATCATGCATAGCGGCGATGACCGTCAATCCCTGTGCCCGCGCCCGGCCGCGGACCGCACCGAGGATGGAAAGGGTATGAAAAATATCCAGATTGGACGTTGCCTCATCCAGCAGCAGGACCGATGGCTGCTGGGCCAAGGCCCTGGCAACGGCCACCCGCTGCTTCTCGCCGCCGGACAATTGGTTCACAGCCCGGTCGGCAAGGCCGTCGATTGCCAGCTCTGCCATCACCCTGTTCACCAGACCATGATCACGCCCATCAAGATCCTCAAAACGGCCCAGGTGGGGATAACGACCCATTTCCACCACCATGCGGACGGAAAAATCAAAATCAACCATAAATTCCTGCGGCACAAGGGCCACCTGCCGGGCCAGGGCCCGCGGCCGCCAATGGGCAAGCGGGCGGCCGTTAAAAAGGATCGCACCGCTTTCGGGAACCAGCAGTCCGCAGAGCAGGTCAAGCAGGGTGGTCTTGCCGCTGCCGTTTGGTCCCAGCACGCCGTAACAGCATCCCCGCTCAAATTGATATGAAAAATTGGCAAGAACCGGCTTGCGGCCATAGCCGAACGAGACATCATCAAGCCGCCAGAGAGCGCCGGAAACGCGTGCTGGTCTACCTGCCATCGCGCTGCCGCCTGTAAAAAATCACACAGAAAACCGGGCCGCCGATCAGGGCGGTCAACACGCCAATAGGCACCTCCGATGGCAGCACAGCCCTGGTCAGGGTGTCGGCAACAACAAGGAGAATCGCGCCGCCAAGAAAAGAAAAAAGAATCAGCCTGCGATTGTCCGGCCCAAACAGGTGCCGCAGCAGATGGGGCACTATCAGGCCGACAAAGCCGATGATGCCGGAAACCGCCACGCTTACAGCGGTCATAAGGGAACAGACAAGCAGGAGCAGCCAGCGCAGGCGCGCGGTTGCTATCCCCAGGGTGGCGGCGGTTCGTTCACCGGTGGCCATTATATTGAGTTCCCGGGAAAAGAGCAGGCAGACCAGCAGGCCAAGGCTTACCACCGGCAGCAACAGCGCTATATTTGTCCAGGATATGCCGGACAGAGACCCCATCAGCCAGAAAATAATAATACCCACCTGTTCATCGGCCAGAAACTTGAGAAATCCGATGGCTGCCGATAAAATGGCCGCCACAATAACACCCGAGAGGATCAGGCTGGTCGATGACAACCGGCTGCTGCCGCTGGCCAGGGCAAGGACGACAAACAGAGTGGCAATACTGCCGGCAAAGGCAAAGACGGGAATGGACAGAAACGCGGGCAGGACCAGGCCGAAGACCTGAAGCACGATCAGCAGCGAGGCGCCAAAGGCGGCGCCGGATGCAATGCCCAGGGTGTAGGGATCGGCCAGGGGATTGCGCAGGATGGCCTGAAACACAGCCCCGCTGGCAGCAAGGGCGCCGCCAACCAGGGCGGCGCCGATAATCCTGGGCAACCGTACATCGAGTACGATGCCGGCGGCGACCGGGTCCGGAACCGTGCCCGATCCGGTTATCCTGTGGACAATCACTGCAACCACCTCGGCGGCCGGAATCTTCATAAAGCCCATGGTGGCGGCAATCAGCATCACGCAAAGCAGCAACACCGACAACAGAATGCCGATCAGGGATGAATGGCCCGGCCGCCCCGCCATTATTTCAGGACAATGCCCGCATCCCTGGCCGCATCTGCGGCATGGCGGACAAAGATGTCGGCAACCCGGTCATTTTCTCCCATGCCATGCAGGTAGGGATGAACGGTGATCCCGGCCTTTTCCATGACGGATTTCCAGGAATCACTGTCAGGGCCGGCCATATCGTTGTGGGCATGGTCCCCGGCCACAACCATGAAGGCCCGGATGTACACATCCTTTACCTTTGCCTCCCGCAACCGGGCCATTACCTGATCAAGGCCGGGATACCCCTCGACCGTGCCGACCAGGGTTAACAGATCGGGATAGGCCTGGTTCATTTCATGGGCAAACTGCATATAGGAGCCGCCGGAAGGAAAATAATCATTGCCATGTCCCATATAGACCAGGGCCGCCTTTTTTTGCCGGGCCCGCTCCACATCTTCCTGCATGGCCTTGACCGCAACCCTGATATCCTCTTCATAGGGATGGGTGACCCCAAAGGTGCCAAGCATGGGACGCCCGATGACAAGCTTGTGAAAGGGCTTGAATTTTTCCTTTATGGTATCAATGGATGCCAGGGCCTTGACATAACTGGTCAGATCAAGGAACTCCTCGGCCGGGGCAATGTGAGTAGGCTGGACGATAATGGTATCATAGCCGTCATCCTGAAAGTCGGCAATGGCTGCCAGGGGACCCTTGACATGGAGAATCTCCGTGGGAATTTCCGGGTGTTTCTTGATGTAGGCGGGATCCTTGGCCCGTTTCTGCCAGATGCGGCGGATGATATTGGAGGTAAAGGCAAAACGGACCGGGGTCCCGGGATAGGCCCTGGACATCTTGTCTCTGATGTTCAGCAATCCCTTTAATGCCGGCTCGACCGTGGTGCCGAACATGGCCAGGACAATACCGGTTTTATGCTCCACCTTATGCTCTCCAGCGGTTACCGACTGCACGGTGAACATGCACAACACGAGCACCGCAAAAAAAATTGTTTTCGATTTCATGAAAACCTCCTTTTTTCACGGTCCGGAGATAAAAAAAACCCGGACCAATTAAACATTGATCCAGGACATCCCTTTTTTATCCCAGATGTGCATACCCTGTCCGCCCCATTGCCATTGGGGGTAGTGTCGGACGATTTTCAGGCAGGTCTTCTGACTTCCCCTCCTGAGCAGTGGCCTTCCCACGTCCATGGACGACGCAGTGGCACACGATGACTGCGCAAGCTCCCCGAACCATCGGGCAGGGTTACAGCGGCGGGCCCGTCCCGGACTTGCACCGGGTTCCCTTTTCATCCACCCGCAGGCGGACACCTGAAAACTGGATCACAGTGTACCCAAGGCGCCGGTTCAAGTCAAGCTCTGGCTGAACCTGCCCCCATCGCAAACCGAACAAAACCCGAAACAATCACATTTCAAGGTGACCTGGTAATGAATAATTTTCTTGACCTGACCCCAAAACCATTCTATTTTTAGAACTTCTCGTCAACAGACCAGGCACGCCTGAATCCTTTACTGTTATGAGCAAATCGTTCATTCACAAAAACTACCCCTAACCCGTCAGACTCCTCGGCAAGAGGTGAACACTGACTCGCATCGTTTTCTCTTTCATTTTTTATATATTTTTATTTTTTTATTTTTAACTTCAGGAGGTTACAAACATGAAACGAGTATTTTTCCCAGCCGTTTGCTGCCTGTTGCTCATGATGGGCACAGGCCAGGCCCTGGCCGCAAACAATCCACTGGTTGCCGCCGAACATGCGCTGCACCAGGAGTTTATTCAGGCCATTCCCAAGGATCACCAGATCGATGTGTTCAAGCTGCATGAGGTCTGGCAAAAGGCCATGAATGATCCGGCCTACCGGGCCAGAATATACATGATCGACGTCAGGACCGATTCCGAATGGGATGCCTTTCATATCGAGGGCACCGACCATGTGCAAGCCGGGCATGTTTATGTGATTCCCAAAAAGATTACCGATCCCAACGCCGAGATCTATGTCTTCTGCCGCACCTCGCACCGATCAAAATATGTGGGCGGATTTCTCTACAAGTATGGATACAAAAACGTATGGGTTGTTGGCCCGGCAACGGTCAACGGGGTGAAAAACAAAGGCGGTGTGGTCGGTTGGGCCCAGGCCGGGTTTCCCTTTGTCAACCAGTTCACCGGCTCCTTCAAGATTACAAAATATCGTCAGCATCCCTCCAAGAAGGAAACGGCATTCCGCCTGCGAATGTGGCATCCCTATTGATCGGCAGAATAACTGCCGTCTGAGAGAAAACAGACAAGGGGCAATGTCCGGATTTTTTACGAGTTTATCTGTCATAAAGAACAAAAGAAAATCATGAAGAAAAAATCGTTATTTTAACCGGTTGCCTCGTTATATTGCACATGGAACATAATTGTTGCATGTTTTGTAGGGGCGAATTCATTCGCCTGAGGAAAGCGTTCTTTTGTCTGGAATGGTTTCCCCAAGGCGGCTGAAGCCGCCCCTACAGACTAGGGTTGCGGGCAAAGCCCGCCTTAGTAATTTTTGGGTCGTTGCCCAATGGCTTAGCCCGGTATGCGACGACCAACACCAAGGAGGAACTGCGTGAAACGCTATATAAATCCTTATATTGCCGGCATTGCGCTTGGTTTTGTACTCTTTGCCTCATTTTTTCTCTGTGGCAAGGGGCTGGGTGGTTCGGCCGCCTGGGCCAGGCTGTCCGCCTGGCTGATGCACCTGATCGCACCGGCACATATCGAAAACTCACCCTATTTCGGCCACTATTTTGCCCATGGTAAGAACCCGCTCCACGTCTGGCTTGTCTTCCTGGGCATAGGCACCTTTATTGGTGGGCTGGTTTCCAGCTTTCTCAATGGCCGCAGCCGCATCGAGGTCAACAGGGGGCCGGCAATATCGGTCAGGGGCAGACTCATCTATGCCCTGGCCGGCGGCATTCTGGTGGGCTTTGCCTCCCGCCTCGGGCTTGGTTGTACCAGCGGCCAGGGGCTGGCAGGGGCGTCCCTGCTTTCTCTTGGCTCCTGGGCTTTTCTTTTTTCAGTGTTTTTCGGCGGTTACGCCACAGCATATCTTGTTAAGGATGGGTGGTTATAATGGCACCAGTACTCAAACTCGCCCATATGGCGAACTCACCGGCGGACCTCTTTGTTGCGGTCTGCCTCGGCTTTTTTTTCGGGCTTGTCCTGGAGACGGGCGGGCTGGCAAACTGCCGGAAAATCGCAGGGGTTTTCTACCTCTATGACGTGACAGTTGTCAAAGTCATGTTTTCCGCAATTCTGACGGCCATGCTCCTGCTCTATGCCAGCTCAGCTCTTGGCATCCTGGACATTTCCATGCTCTATCTTCCGGACACCTTTATCATCTCGTATATCCTGGCAGGAATTATCCTCGGTGTCGGCATGGTAATCGGTGGCTACTGACCGGCTACATCCACAACCGCCATGGCTGGTGGTCGAATTGATGGAGCTGTTTTTGTCGGCGGCCTTATCATCGGGTCCGCCCTTTTTTCCGAACTATTTACCTTAATTGAACCAATCTATAAATCCGGAGCGATGGGACGAATATTTCTCAACGATTTTTTTGGTCTGCCGCTTGGCATGACAATTCTTGCGGTAACCGTGGTTGGTATTCTCTTTATCGTCTTTTTTGCCTTTCTTGAAACAACACTTGGTAAAAAAATCTCCGGGAGGACAAACTGATGGAAGTAAAAAACGTAACCATTGCCATCGTCGTTGTGGCCGTTATGATAGCGGCAAGCCTGGCCACCCTTGGGGATAAAAAAATCCTCGCCGCCCAATACCAGAGATATACCTCCCTGGTTGAGCAGGCGGACCGGCTTTTTTCCGGCAAGAACTATGGCGAGGCATCAAAGAACTACAAACAGGCCCTGATCATCGATCCAAGGGATCTGAAGATCTGGGCCAAATTTGAACAGAGTGAAAAAAAGGCGATTCTCAGTCAGATCGGAGCAGCAGCGGCACCACAGGCAACAGCACCCCACAGCCAGACGATAACACCCCAGGTCCCTGTTGGCGGGGGGATGATCATCGAGGAGGACGAGGGATGTTAGATTCCTTTCATTTCTGTCCGCTGCCAGTCTATCCGGTTTTGCGGTATTTCATGATGCCACAAGCCTGATTTTTATTTAACGTCGCTTGTTCTGTATACCATATAATGTATACCCCAAGGCTGAACACTGCAAAATATAGCTTTTTTGCTTGACCAGCCGCCACACCTGCGGTACCTTGTAACGGAAAATAGATGTTCAGGTGTCCGCCTGCGGGCGGATGAAAAGGGAACCCGGTGTAAATCCGGGACGGGCCCGCCGCTGTAACCCCTGCTCTTCCTCCTATCGGGAAGAACCCGTGCAACTTCAAGTCCACTGTCCTGCAGGACGGGAAGGCCGTTGCCGGGAGGGGAAGTCAGAAGACCTGCCTGCAACAGAGACGATCATTCCCCGCGGATCGGGAAGATCATGATTCCGTGGATGACAGGGACAACCCGGATCGATTTTGTTTTTACTTTTTCGATCCGGGTTTTTTGTTTGTAATGCCCGGATCATGGGAGAACAACCATGGACAGGCACGAAAAGAGACCATTACTGCTCGCCGGAGAAGATCTTCACATCCTCAACCCCCGCTTCCAACAGGTTCTTGCCGCAGGCGACGAAGAAGGCCTGATCGGTCTGGCCCATAGCCAGATCCATGGCGGGGCTACAGCCCTGGCCATCAACCCCGGCCCGGCACAATCCATGGCCGACCGGTTGCCCTGGATCGTGGAAACCATCCAGGGCAGGTGGGACATTCCTCTCCTCCTGCCAGCCGGCGCCCATCTTGAGGAGGCGCTCGAGCGTCACAGGGGCCGAGCCACAATCAATGCGGTGACCGCCGATCCAGACAAACTGGACATATTCATCCACCTGGCAAAGGAACATGATGCCAACCTGGTTGTCCTGCTCACCAGGCCCGGCCTGTGGGCGACCGGCAGCGAGGAACAGCTGCAGATGGCCATTGATGTCCTTGAACGTACCGATGCCATCGGTCTGCCGCTGGCAAATATTTATCTCGATCCGGTCTTGTCCGTGCGCATCGATCCTTTGAGCTGGAACCTGAGCGGCGGCATGCCCGACCTGGACCGGGTGCTGGAACTCATATCCCTGATCGGTGAACTGACAGACAACAGGGCCAGAACCATGGTGGCCCTCAGCAACGGTACCCTGGGCCTGCCGGCAGTCAGGCGTTCCGCCCTCCACTGCCGGATGCTGCCGCTACTGGTCGAAGCCGGCCTGCGGGCTGTTATTCTCAACTGCCGGGATAGATCGCTGATGCAGCTGGCGCAGACTCTTGCCAGCGGGAAGAGGTTGCAAAAAAAAGCGGCCTGATGGTCTTTGCCGGGCGCTGCTACTTGGCCAAAGCCTTCAGGTGGGCCTGCCTGCTGAACTTTTCCAGTTGTCGGCGATAATAAGAGGCGTGTTCCGGGTCCAGGAGAATGGCCTGGCGTTCAGCTGCCAGGGCCTCATCAACAAGACCGTTGGCAAAATAGGCCAGGGCCAGGGTGTCAAAGATATATCCTTTTTTCTGCAGCAAAACCGCTGTCCGGGCCAGGGTCAGGGCCCGCTCCGGGTCCCGCAGGGACCTGTCCCTGGCCGTCAGCAGCAACCAGGCGAGATTATTGGCGAGTTCCGCGTTCATCGGCTTGAGCCGCAGGGCCTTTTCATAGGCCTCGATGGCCTTTTTTTCCATCGCCTTTTTCTGCATCAGATCACCCAGCATCTGCAACAGCAGGCTGTTTTCCGGCTCCTCCCTAAGCTTTTTGGTCAGCACGGCCTCGGCATACCTGGTCTCGTAGCCCTTTGCCAGGGATGCCATATCAAACCTGGGAAAGACAATCAGGACAGCCGCCACAATGGCAAGATACAGGCCAAGGCTCAGGTACACCTTCCGATCATGGTGACGAACCAGAGAGGGATCCCGCTCACAACGCTGTAAATAGTCGATACGTTCACCAATTCCAAAATGGTGCCAATTTTTCTCGTCCCGGATATCGCCGCTTAAACTGGCAATCTTTTCAAAGGCACGGACCAGGGGCCGGGCCGTCCCCTGGACCTGGAAGGCCCAGAGATCGGCCTGTCGTTCAAAATTGCGGATAAAATAGCCGAAGATGAAACGAAAATAGAGCAACATGAACAAAAGAAGAAACAGGGCGGCGAAAACAGCGACAAAGGTATCCGGCCCAATGGGAAGAAAATCGAGCAATCGATAAAAGATGTCGCTGCCGAGCAGCAGATAGGGAAGTGGTTCCACAACAACTCCGGCCACCAGGCTGAAGCCGAGAAAGAGCACGACATAGAGGACAAGATGCAGTTTTTTTACATGGCCGATCTCATGGGCCAGCACCCCGTCAAGCTCTTCCTGGTCAAGGGTGGCCGCCAGGGCCGGTGTAATCATCAGATAGCGGAAACGGGGGACAATCCCCATGACTGCGGCCGTCAACACCTGACCCTCAAACAGCGGCCAGTAGAATATCTCTGAATGAAAACCCTGCCGGTGGCAAAATGATTCTATATGGTCACGTAAGGGACCGGGCGGAACCGGTTTGCACCCCCAGAGCCTGCGGACAAGCGGTGGAAAAAAGAGGGCCAGAAAACAGACAAAGACCCCGAAAAGAATCAAATCCCCCCAGGACGAGGCAAGCAACTCCTGAAAACCTGGCCAGGGCATCAATGCCAGCAGATCAAAAACAGCTGACAATACCAGCCAGGGCAGGACAATGGGCAGGTTGGCCTTGATATTGGCCAGGACAAAGCCGACAGAGGAATACCGGCGCTGGAAGATAACCTGGTAGGCGGGTCGCGCCTGCACCCACATGATGGCGAGTAACAGGAAGAAAACAGCCAGTCCTGCCAGATTTTCCAGCACCGGCAGGTGATCGCCAAGGGACAGGGGATGGAGATAATACTTCAAATCAAGGCCATAGACGAAAACAGCAAACAGGGCCACGGCCATGAGGGTGAGTTTTTTCTCCACGGAAAAATAAGCAGAGCTTGCACCGCCCATACTGCGGGCAAACATCCTGGCGGCGAGACGGGCAAAGAGATAACCGGCCCCGACCATGAGCATCAGGGTCATCCAGACCGAAAAATGGGCCTTTGCAGGCGGAATATTGGTGGAATACAAGAAAATAACCACCAGAAAATACAGTAGATTGGCATAAATCATCGTCCACCTGCATGACAGAAAAAAATCGATCCCCTCTAACCCAAGGGCATCATTTCGGCCCAACAATAAACATTTTTCAGGTATTTGTTAAAAAAATATTGACCGGTAAATTATTTCATGTAGAATAGATAAGTTTACAACGTTGGGCCTATAGCTCAGTTGGCTAGAGCCACCGGCTCATAACCGGTCGGTCCCTGGTTCGAGTCCAGGTAGGCCCACCAGATTACTGAACATGGAAGAACCGATTATATGGGTTTTACTCTTCTTCCTCAATCAAATAATACAGGCTTTTGAAAACAACGCCTTTAACACGACATTTCCCCAGCTGGCCAAAGGGTCGGCCAGGGAGCGAAACAACAAACAAGAGGTACAGTCCCGGAGGCTGTACCTCTTTTTCTTTGTAAACGGCAATGGACCTGTTTGTCCGAGATATTCTTGACATTCTGGAACAGATCGCCCCTTCCTCCCTGGCCGAATCCTGGGATAATACCGGTCTTCTCGTCGGGAATCCCGACGCTGAGGTAAAATCGCTTCTGCTTGCCCTTGATCCGGTTGCCTCGCTCTTCCAGGAGACAATATCATGCGGCGCCAACGTTATCATAACCCATCATCCAGCCCTGTTTCGCCCCCTGCATGCCCTGCGCACCGATCATCCTGTTGGCTCATTTATTGCCGAAGCCATACGAAACAGTATCCATGTGATCGGCTGTCATACAAACCTTGACGCAACCATAGGCGGGGTAAGCGACGTACTTGCCCGGGGGATGGAGCTTAAGGAGATAACACCGCTGATTGCCGGAAAAACCGATGGTGCCGGCTGTGGACTGGGAAGAATAGGAAACTGCGCCGCTCCCATGCAGCCAGAGAGGTGCATCGAACTGTTGCGGCGGACCTGCCGCCCGCCATGGCTTCTTGAGGCCGGCCCCCGACCGGCGCGGGTTGCCAGAATTGCGGTCTGCGGCGGCTCCTGCTCGGAATTTGCCGAAACAGCCCTTGAAGCCGGGGCCGATCTCTTTATCACCGCCGAGGTCAAACACTCCGTTGCCCGCTGGGCCGAAGAAGCGGGCCTCTGGATCATTGACGGTGGTCATTTTGCCACCGAACATCTCATTGTGGAGCCGTTTCGGCAGCGATTGCTGGAGGAACTTGAAAAAAGACACATGAAAACCGGGGTGCATACGGTTAATCAGCAACCGCCATTGACACTTATTGACGATTGAAAAACATCCCGAAAGAGGCAGCCATTCGGGCCGGAGTCGGTGCTTCCGGCCTTTTATGGCCGTTCCTGATAATGTAACAGAATAATGTAACATAAAAAAAATTTCCCAATATACCCGTCGGTCGATGATCAGACCGGCGCAACCTGATTGTAACAAGGAGTGTACCATTGAATGACGAGATGAACCAACTCATCGACCTGCAGGAAATTGACGTTGAACTTGCCGGATTTGATCGGGAAATCAGCGAACAACAAAAAGAAATCGATGACAGGCAACTGTCAATCGATGAGAAAAAAGCGGCCATAAGCAACTGCCGTGAACAGGTCAAGGAACTGCTGGAGAAAAAACGAACCATTGAAGTGGAAAACGAAGATGCCTCGGCAAGGATCAAAGACAGGCAGAACAAAATGATGCAGGTCCAGACCAGCCGCGAACATCAGGCTCTGCTCAAGGAAATTGAAGAAAATAAACGGTTGGTCAAGGAATCGGAAGAGCAGCTGCTGACCATTATGGAAAAAATCGAAAAAACCGAAACCGAGGCCACAGAGCTTGAAAATCTGCTGAGTGGGGAAGAAGAGCTGCTGGCTGAGGAAACAAAAAACGTGGCCAAAAAAATCAAAAAGATTCAAAACCGGCGCAAAAAGGTGGCAAAAAAACGTGAGCAGCTTGCCGAAGAGCTGAAAGCACCGCTTCTCAAACGATACAACATGCTGCTGACCAAGCGGTCCGGGCTGGCCGTGGTCAATACCGTTGACGGAGTATGCCAGGGTTGCTTCATGACCATGCCTCCCCAGCAGTACAATGAGGTGCGCAAGGGTGATAAACTGCAGATTTGCCCTACCTGCCAACGTATGCTCTATTATCGGACCGAGGAAAGCGAGGAAGCTTAGGACTTGTAACGGAAATAATCCGGCAATAACGGGCAGAATTTATTGGCCCCAAACATGTGCGTGGCCCGGCCATGGAACTTTTTAGTAACTTCATGGCTATGGAGACCACCCATAATGTGTACAGGGGCGGTAAACAGCAAGTCTCCTCGCCACAGCAGGCTTTTTCATGGACAGAGAGACCATTATTCGGCGGCTGGTTGAAAGCCTGAGCGATAACGAACTGCGGAGAATCTTTCCGCAGACAGCTCCGGATGGCATCCGCGACATCCTTCTTCAACCAAAAAAGGTCCGGAACTTAAGGAAAATAAAGAAAAGTCCTTCCGGCAACAGCCCTGGAAAACCAGGGAAGCAGAAATGTGCCCTGTATACGGACGGTGCCTCCCGGGGAAATCCAGGGCCGGCCGGGGCCGGGGCAGTACTTGTTGATCAAAAGGGCAGGGAAATTGCCGCCAGGGCCGAGTATCTCGGCAGGTGTACCAATAACGCGGCTGAATACCGGGCCCTTGTCATGGGCCTGCAGATGGCTGTGGAAAATGGCTGCAGCGAGCTTGATATCTTTCTTGACTCCGAACTGATCGTCCGCCAGCTCACCGGCAGGTACAAGGTTAAAAATGCAACCTTGAAGCCTCTTTTTGGCCAGGCACAACAACTCCTTCAGTGTTTCAAGAATTTTTCCGTCACCCATGTGCCACGGGCAAAAAACCAACGGGCCGATCAACTTGCCAACCAGGGGATTGATGGCCGAGCCAGCGATGATTAAAGTGATCTGAAAACAAAGGTTCCGGTACCACCTGAAAAAGAATAAGATATTTGGGGCGGGCGCATGATCGCTCCGGACACGCTCCGGAGAGGAAAGTCCGAACACCACAGGGCACGGTGGTTCGTAACGCGAACTGCAGGTAACTGCAGGAAAGTGCCACAGAAAAGACACCGCCGATGGCCCGCCTGCGGGCGGGAACAGGTAAGGGTGAAATGGCGAGGTAAGAGCTCACCGCTTTTGTGGCGACACAAAAGGCAGGGTAAACCCCACCGGGTGCAAGACCAAATAGGGAAGCGCTTGCAGGCTGCCCGTCTGATGCTTCCGGGTAGGTCGCACGAGGCGCCGGGTGACCGGCGTCCTGAGTCAAATGATCATGCCCCGCACACGCGGGGACAGAATTCGGCTTACAGCCCGCCCCAATTTTTATCATTCCCGGCCCGCCATTTTTCGATGCAAAAAAATTGGATTATTTCAGCCTGTAGAATAGATTCCTTATGAAACAGGCTTTAATTCACCATCCTGTATGGTAACAAGAAAATATCAATGAGCCAGCCCTCAATTGACAGGACAGAGGAAAATACATTGCCGGTGGGGGTCATCCTGCCGGCCGCAGGCTTTGGCGCCAGGATGCGCTCGTCTACACCCAAGCAGTACCTCGAGCTTGCCGGGGAGCCGATCCTGATCCGTACGGTCAAATCATTTCTTGACTGCGCGGACATCGATCTGGTTGTCATAGCTGTTGCCGCTGACCAGCGCCAACATTTGCAAACCCTGCTCACCCGGCACCTGTCGGCCAATCAACAGGAGAAGATCATTATCACCACCGGCGGCGCAACCCGGCAACTGTCGGTAAAGGCGGGCTTTGATGCCATGCCTGCCGGGATAAGGATCATTCTTGTCCACGACGCCGCCCGGCCGCTGATCAGCTCCCGGCTCATCCGTTCCTGCATCAGAACTGTCATTGCCAGAGGGGCAGCCATTGTTGCCATCCCGGTGAATGATACCATCAAACGCGTCAACGCGGACAAAAGCATTGGTAAAACCATTGACCGATCCAATCTTTATTCCGCCCAGACACCGCAGGGGGCACACAGGCACCTGTTTGAACAGGCGTACCGGGCTGCCGGACGGGATGGTTTCACCGGCACGGACGAGGCCTCACTGTTTGAACATGCGGGTATTGCCGTTGCCGTGGTGGAAGGTGAGGAACGCAATATTAAAATAACCCGGCCCGGTGATTTGCAGATTGCCCGCGGGCTTCTTGGAGGAGACAATGATATGGTACGCATCGGTCACGGCTTTGACGCCCACCGTCTGGTGGAGGAAAGACCGCTGGTTTTAGGTGGTGAACTGATTGACTATCCCCTTGGCTTGCTTGGCCATTCCGATGCAGACGTTGTCACCCATGCCCTGATCGACGCTATCCTCGGCGCTCTGTGTGCAGGTGATATCGGCAGCCATTTCCCTGACAGCGATGATGCCTACAAAGGTATCAACAGCTTGGCATTGCTTGAAAAAGTTATTGGTCTAACCAATGAAAAAGGATATACAATCAGCAACACCGACCTGACGATTCTCTGCCAGGCGCCCAAACTGGCGCCTTACTTAAAAAAAATGCGGCATAACCTGTCCCGGGTCTGCGACATCCCGATGGATTGCGTGAGTATCAAGGCAACAACAACGGAAAGAATGGGCTATGTCGGACGCGGTGAAGGCATCTCCGCCCATGCCGCAGTTTTCCTGAGAAAAAAATTATAAGATCATGATCAACAGAGAGCGGCTTGCCGCCACATTTACCGAGCTTTGCGAAATCGACAGCCCTTCCCGCCGGGAAGGGGCAATGGCCACCAGATTAAAAGAAATATGGGCAACACTGGCGCCGGATGAGAGCTTTGAAGATGGCTCGGCCCGTGATACCGGCTCGGAAAGCGGCAACCTCTTTTTCCGATTCAACGGGACATCGGAGAGAAAACCGCTGTTTTTCAACTGTCACATGGACACGGTCGAACCCGGTACCGGAGTCCGCGTCCAACGAAAGGGAGATCTCTTTACCAGCGCCGGTGACACCATTCTCGGCAGTGATGACAAATCCGGCATTGCCGCCCTGATCGAGGCAATGCAGATTGTCCGCAAAGAGAACCTGCCGCATCGGCCAGTGGAGTTTATCTTTACCACCTGCGAGGAAATCGGCCTGCTCGGGGCCAAGGCCCTTGATCCGAACAATATCCGGGCGACATTTGGCTATGCCCTGGACTCGAGCGGGTCGGGCCGGGTCATTATCGGCGCTCCGGCAGCCAACAGGCTGAAGATCCAGGTCAATGGCATTGGTGCCCATGCCGGTCTCCATCCGGAACTGGGGATCAATGCCCTTGTTCTTGCAAGCCGGGCCCTGGCACGGGTGCCCGATGGTCGTATCGATGACGACACCACGGTCAATTTCGGCACCATCTGTGGCGGGATGGCCTCAAATATCGTCCCGGAACGAGTTACCATTGAAGGTGAGGTGCGAAGTCATTGTCAGAAAAAACTTGCCGAACTGACGGAGCAGATAGAAAAAATATTTACCGAATCCGTTGCAGACTGGCACGATCCGGCCGGTATGATCAGGGGCAGACCTTCTGTAGACTTTGATGTCTACCTGGACTTCCCTCTGATGCGGCTTGCGCCGGATAGCCGGGTGGTCCGCGAGGTCGAGACTGCGGCAAAAACCATTGCCATGGATATTAAGCAGGTTGTGGCCGGAGGCGGCAGCGACGCCAATATTTTTAACGGTTACGGCCTGGACACAGCCATTATCGCCACCGGCATGACCAATGTCCATTCCATCAACGAGCAGGTCCATCTTGAGGACATGGTCGACCTCACCCGCCTCATCCTGGCCCTGCTTACCCGGTAGCAGCCTTTCGGCCCACAGACAAACGACGGCGCAGACCAAAATCTTTCCTGATAACGTTTGAGCTCAGGGACAAGCGGGATTAGCAACACTGAACTCAGGGTAATCACAGAATTTCGCAGCAATGCTGAACTTCAAAAAACCGCCGTGCCCGCTTGATCCTTGCAGCGACTTGTTATACTTTTTGTTGTTTGTAGAGTTCTAAGATATACTTCTTTACTGGCTCCCAAAGTGTTATAATGCCATTTGCTTCCTCGAAAACCTTTCCATGGTTTTTTTTACCAAAATTTTTCATTTGGTTGTAATTCCCATCAAAATCACTCAGAGCACTGCATTCCCTTCGTAACATTTGCGGCGTGATCCTATCATGTTTTTCCGACAACCTTAAGAAAGCATGTAAGATTGTACTATTGTATTGACTCGGATTTTTAAACCACCTTGGAACTCTCCTCGTTACTTTCTCTACCTCTATGTCGATCTCATTAGCCCTATTAGCTGAACTATTTACATTATTTTGTTGCCTTGCTATTAATGTAATTTTCTCTTCAGAAGATGTTTTTTGAGGTAACTCTTTATTATTCATCAAGCTTTTAAATTCTGATTCTATTTGTGATAGCAGAACTAAGCTTTGCACAATCTTTGAGTGGGATTCTTGCTCTGAACCTCCTTTACTTATTAAAAAAGCTACAGATTCGAGATTGTCTTTCAGGATAGAAAAATTAGTTATGATACTTTGCATTTGAGCCTCCTTTTGAGAATGCAGCTATTCCCGGCCGGTCATAATCGATCGGCGAAGAGTTGATTTTTCAGTCGACGGAACAGGGCAAATGGTAAAGTCAGCTCTTTTTGTCGACACATTTGCAAAATTTTTTACGTAGCAAGACAAAAATCCCGTTTTTTGGACAAACGTGTCCATCCGCTCCCGGTTGTTATTTTTCAACCGGGAGACCTGATCTTTGAAATAGCGATAGAACCTCT